>JGI12048J13642_10054314_pt1 | contig 16870 bp, 10 predicted proteins | sample ElkSlonscriptome_16_FD_13642 | JGI IMG/M metagenome (IMG submission 13642)
TCAGAAAAGGCAGCGGCCACCCCATGCTGTCTCAACTGCCGCCCTCCCGAATGCGAAAAGGCAAAATCGTATCCGCCGAAGAAGCGATCATGGTCATACGGGACGGCGACACTATCGCCACCGGCGGATTCGTGGGCACAGGATTTCCCGAAGAAATCGCCGTCAAGCTGGAGGCCTATTTTCTGGAAAACGGAAAACCCCGAAACCTGACCCTGATGTATGCGGCGGGTCAGGGCGACGGCAAAGAGCGGGGGCTCAACCATTTAGGCCATGAAGGCCTCGTCAAACGGGTGGTCGGAGGGCACTGGGGTCTGGTGCCCAGACTTCAGAAGCTGGCCATGGAGAATAAAATCGAGGCCTACAACCTGCCGCAGGGGGTCATTTCACACCTGTATCGAGATATCGCCGCCAAAAAACCACGGACCCTCACCACGGTAGGACTGGGCACCTTCGTGGACCCCCGGAACGGCGGCGGCAAAATCAATGAACTCACCCGGGAGGACCTGGTGGAGACCATCTCCTTCGACGGCAACGAATACCTGGCCTACAAGACCTTCCCCATCCACGTGGCCATCCTTCGGGGAACCACCGCCGACACCGACGGCAACATCACCATGGAAAAAGAGGCCCTGACCCTGGAAGCCTTGGCCATCGCCACCGCGGCCCGCAACTCCGGCGGGTTCGTCATCGTCCAGGTGGAGCGGGTCGCCGACCGCGGCACCCTCAACGCCCGCCAGGTCAAGGTCCCGGGGATTCTGGTCGACTGCGTGGTGGTGTCCCGGCCGGAATACCACTGGCAGACCTTCGGGGAACCGTACAATCCCGCCTTCAGCAGCGAAATCCGGGTGCCGCTCCAATCCCTATCCCCCATGGAGATGAACGACCGAAAGATCATCGCCCGACGGGCCGCCTTTGAGCTTCAGGCCAACAGCGTGGTCAATCTGGGCATCGGTATGCCCGAGGGGATCGCCAATGTGGCCAATGAGGAAAAAGTGCTGGACTATCTCACCCTCACCGCCGAACCCGGCGTGATCGGCGGCATTCCGGCCGGCGGTCTCAATTTCGGGGCCGCCGTCAACACCGATGCCCTGATCGACCAGCCCTCCCAGTTCGACTTCTACGACGGCGGCGGACTGGATGTGGCCTTTCTCGGCCTGGCCCAGGCCGACAAGGCCGGCAACCTCAATGTCAGCAAATTCGGCCCCAAACTGGCCGGAGCCGGCGGGTTCATCAACATCAGCCAGAATGCCCGGAAGGTGATCTTCGTAGGCACGTTTACCGCGGGCGGCCTCAAGGTTTCCATTCAAAACGAAATGCTGCGCATCGAGCAGGAAGGGCGGGTCAAAAAATTCGTGGATCAGGTGGAGCATGTCACCTTCAGCGGCCCCTATGCGGTCCAAAAAAGGCAGCCGGTTCTGTACATCACGGAAAGATGCGTGTTTCGTCTCACGGAGGCCGGCATGGAGCTGACCGAAATCGCACCCGGTATCGATCTGGAGCGGGACATCCTGGCCCAAATGGATTTCACCCCCATTATTCGAAAGGACCCCTCCTTGATGGAGGACCGAATCTTCTGGCCCGACCTCATGGGCTTGAAAGACGATCTTCTGGAGCTTACCTTGGAGGAACGGCTCACTTATGATCCCGAAGAAAATCTCTTTTTCGTCAACTTCGAAAATTATGAAATCAAATCGAGTGAACAGGTTCAAGAAATCAAACAGGCGGTGGAGCGGATTTTGATTCCCCTGAACAAGCGGGTCTATACCATCGTCAACTATGACAATTTCATGATCTTCCCGGATGTGGTGGACGAATACACTGAAATGGTCAAAGGCCTGGTGGATGACTATTACTCCCATGTCACCCGGTACACCACCAGCACCTTCCTTCGAATGAAACTGGGTGATGCCCTGCAGCGGCGGAACGTCTCTCCGCATATCTACCAGACCCGTGAGGAGGCACGAAAAGCCCTTCAGCAGCCATGATCTTCAATGGGAAGCGGAATCTTTTCGCTTCCCTTTTCACTTCCTGTGATCGATTTTAAATTAGGATAAATCTTTTTCCACTTCACATGTAACCAGACCCTGCATGAAATCGGCTCGGACCCGGTTTGCGAATGAAAAAATTCCTGACATTCTGTACCCGCTTCACCGGTTGGGGACTGTTGCTGGTCTTTGGACTTGCGGCGGGTCTGATCGTCTGGTTTCAGACCGCCCCGCCCGCACTGAATTTTCTCAATCCGCACATTCAGGCCCACCTGAAACGATTCGAACCCGAGTACCGGATCGCGTTCGATACGGTTCGCCTCTCCTGGCCCGGCTGGCAGTTCAATCCCCGGGTGCGGATCGACGACATTCGGGTTCAACGACATGACGCCCCGGCTCTTCGAATCTCAGATCTTCTGGTCACCCTGGATCTCGGCAGACTCCTGAGGCGGGAAATCGCCCCGGTGCGAATCACCGTGGAATCCCCCCGCTTGCGGCTGACGGCCTTGGGGGTCGGCGGAATGGAGACCCCGGAAACGCCGGAACCGGACACCCAAGAAACCCTCCCCGAGACGATTACCCGAACCCTCGCCCGGGCATTGTTCGCTCTTCCCAGCCTGCGGGACCGGGAGCCGGACCTTCGGATGATCACCATTGAAGATGCCCTTCTGGTACCGGAAGAGACCGGCGACGGAAGTGCGCTTCGAATACCCGAGGTCTCCCTGGCCTTTCATTCCGCCCCTTCCGGAGACTTGAATCTGACACTCAATGGGGAAACCGCTTTCGGCAAAACCCCCTCTCGGTTTCAGCTGATCTCCCGAATTTCTTCCGATAAAGGCACCGCCGAGACCGAATTCCATGGGACCGGATTGGATCCTTCCACATGGGCCGGGTTTATCCCCGGAACGGAGCGGATTCGTGAATACCACCTGCCCTTCAACATCCACGTCGGCGGAACGGTTTACGAATCCGGGCGAATCACATCGGGGGAATTTTCCGTCTCCAATTCGGGCGGTCGAATTTCCGACCCCGACCTGTTCGAACAACCGGTCAGGGTCGAAAAATTTCAGGCCCGGGGGCGCTTCTCAACCGATCTCACCCGCTGGACTCTGGAAAAATGCATAATGCAACTGGACGGCCCTTCCCTGTCGGTTTCGGGCAACATCATGCCCTTCGGTGAATTTCCGACTGTTCTGCTCGACGCTCAGGTTGAAGAGGTGTCCCTGGCGGATGTGGAACGATACTGGCCTCGGCCCCTGGAGCCCAAGGTACGAAAGTGGATCATCACCCATTTTCTGGCCGGAGAGGTGGACAAAGCCACGGCCCGATTCCGGTTTCACCCGACCGATTTCAAAGCCCGTCCGCTCCCCAAGGAGACCCTCGACGTTACCGTCTTTTTTGAAGAGGTGACGATCGACTATCATGATCCCATGGCCGAAATCCGCAAGATATCCGGCACCGCCCGGTTCAGCGGCCACGGCGTCGGCATCGAGGTTCACGGGGGCCGAACCTATGACACCGATATCGAAAAAGGCAGGGTGGATATTCAATGGATTCCGGGAAGGCCGGAGATCGATATTCAGGCCACCGCTGCAGGCCCGGCCGACGGACTGAGACAAGCGGTGGGGGACCTGATCGAGGCGGATGACCTCCCCCTTCGGATTGCGGAAGGGTCCGCCCGAACCGAGCTTCGCTTCCGTTTTCCGCTGAAGGATTTCACCCCCGATGAGTTCGTATATGAAGTCGAATCGGACCTGTCCGATTTGCTGGCCCCGAGCGTGTTCGGCTTTACCTGGTCCCAGGAGGCCCTGTCGGTCGTGCTTCAATCCGATCTGCTCAAGGTATTCGGCGCCGGCGGCCGGGTGAGTCGTCCGGACACCCTGGCCCGGCCGGTGGAAATTCCCGAATTCCGCATGAAGGGCCTGATCCCGAAGGGACCCCCGGGGGTTGAGGTAGCCGCCTTCTCCGCCGATCTGGGAGGACCCATGCTCCATGCCTCGGGGCATGTGCTGATGCACACCGACCACCCGGATATCGACCTGAACGTTGAGGTGGATCGGCTGACGCTTCCGGACGCGGTGGTCTACTGGCCTCTGGGTCTGGCCGAAGATGTCAGAGACTGGATCGCCTCCCGATTTTCTGCGGGAGAGATCGTGAATGCCCGGGTTCGGCTCAACCTCGAACCCCGCCATTTCACCTTGGCTCAACTGCCCCCCAACGCCGTGGAAGCGGAAATCCCCTTTAAAGGGGTGTCACTCGATTATTTTCCGACCCTGCCCACACTGAAAAACGCCGACGGCACCGCCACCCTTACGGCCGATGCCATCCGCATTCAAGTGAATCAGGCAGAAATCCGCCGGTCCCGACTGGTAAACGGGCAGGTGAACATCCTCGGGTGGGACACTGAGGCGCCGATCTTGAAGATTAGGTCCATTCTTCAGGGGCCGGCCAATGATCTTATCGAGACGATCGCCGGGCTGACGAAGCAGACAGACCCGAATCTTCCCCGGTTCGATTCCGCCTCCGCCGAAACCCGCCTGAAGATCGAACTTCCCCTCGGGGATGAGATCTCCCCCGGGGACCTGAAGATTTCCGCAGCCGCCGATATCGACGCCGTTCGCATGGCGGATTTTTACGGCTTCCAAATCGACGACGGCTATCTTCGCACGAGCCTGGAAGCCGGAAAGGTCACCCTCACCGGCGGGGTTCGAACCGACTCCATTCCGTTCGATATCGAGGGGCGTTTCACCCTTCCCGAGGCGGCCGAATCGAACGGCGATTCCGAAACCGGAGGGGCCGGCGAAGGAGAGATTCAACTCAACGCCACCCTTCACGCCCGGGACCTGCCCCAACTCGGCATTCCCCCCCTGCCCTTCCTGGAAGGCAGCGCAGAGACCACGACCCGAATTCGAATCGCCCCCTCAGCCGATGACATCACCCTGACCGCCGATCTCCAACACACCCGAATCGATCTGTCCCCCCTGGGATGGCGCAAACCCCCGGGCCAAAAAGCCACCCTGGAGATTCATGCCCAGCCCGAAGGAAAAAACGGGCTTCGCTTTTCCATGATCCACTTCTTTGCGGACGGAGCCCGGATTTCCGGCTTCGGCGATATTCAGACCGGCCCCCCGGCCCGGGCGGAATTCCATTTCGATCAGGTCGAATTGGGCCGAAACCGCTTCAAACTGGTCTATGCCTTTGCCGATGGGAATTCCGATCTGTCCATTCGTGGAAACACCCTGGATGCCGCACCCCTCATCACCCGATTGACCGCCGAAGCAGAGGAAGAAACCACAGCGGAAAAAGAGGATGCTTTTTCCTTTCCGGGCACGGACGCGGAAAACGGATTCTCCGGTACCCTGCAAGCCGATCTCAAGGAAATGCTCATGGGAAACGGCCGAATTTTAAATGACCTGACGGCTCGAACCCATTGGCAACAGGGACGGTTACTCACGGCCAATCTGGAGGCGGCCTTTTCGAAGGGAGAGGAGATTCGCATCGGCTTTTCCCCGCAACAGACCGGCCGGCTTTTGTCCATCCATTCCGCAAACGGCGGCAAATTACTGAACAGCCTGAATCTCTCTGAAAACCTGGTCGGGGGGGAACTGGATGTGTCGGCCCATTTCGCCGGCCCCATCCCCACTGATCAGCCCGCCCGGGCCGACGTCTCCCTGCGCCGATTTACACTGGTAAACGCCCCTCATCTCATGCAGATTCTGTCCATGGCCTCTTTTGTGGGCCTGGTGGGCCAGCTTCAGAGCGGCGGTATTCAATTCGACCTGCTCCAGGCCCTGTTGACCTATGAAAATTCTGTTTTGACCCTCGAAGAGGCCGGCATGGAGGGGATTTCACTGGGCATTACGGCGGAAGGCACCCTCGATCTCACCCGGAAAAACCTGGATGTGGACGGCATGGTGATCCCCTTCAATGTCCTCAACCGAATCGTGGACAAGATTCCGCTGGTGGGAAAATTCATCGTCGGAGAGGGGATCATCGCCACCCGATACTCCCTCGACGGCCCTTATCGCCGGCCGAACGTCTCCATTAAACCGTTATCAACCCTGCAAATGGGATTCCTTCGGGATATCTTCAGCAAATTCAAACTTCACCGGCTGGACTCTTCCGCCGACCCTTCCAGCCACCCCCGGACCCTCGGCCGATAGGGGCCGGGCGCTTGACTTTGCCCAAATTCCCGCTTAATTTGATAGCGTACGGCGGTATCCATATCGGATTCAAGCATCTTCATTTTAACCCGTTCGGCAACGCCCCCTGACTGTGCGGGCCTTGCAGACAGGACCGAATCATCATGAGTCGATTTTTGCTTCTGGACATCGGCGCCGGAACCCTGGACATTCTCTATGCGGACACGGAAGCGGACCTGCAATACAAAGCGGTGGTCAAATCCCCGGTCCGGTACCTGGCCGAACAGGCCGCGGCCCTTCCCGGCAACCTGGCGGTCACCGGGTGTGAAATGGGCGGCGGACAGGTATCCGCTGTTTTAAAAGAACGCACCCGAACGGCCGAAGTGGTCATGTCCCTGTCGGCGGCCGCCACGGTTCACCACAACCTGGACCGGGTGAAATCCGCCGGGATTCAGATCGTGCCCGACACCGAGGCGGCGGCCCTTCAGCAGGATTCGAACTACAGCGCCCTCCATCTGGGGGATGTGGATATCGAGCGGCTCCGGACCATCGTCGAAGGGTTCGGGGTCCCTTTCGAGTTCGATTATGTGGGTCTCTGCGCTCAGGATCACGGGGTGGCGCCGGCCGCCATGTCTCACCTGGACTACCGCCACAACCTGTTCCGGGCGGCCCTGGATGAGAATCCCAATCCGCATGAACTGCTCCATTCGGCCGGAAAGGTCCCCGCCGCCATGAACCGGCTCACCGCCATCGCCAAAAGCGCCCAAGCCCTGCCGGCCCGGGAAATCTACGTCATGGACAGCGGGATGGCCGCCATTCTCGGGACCTCCATGGACCCCCTGCGGCGCGGGAAAGAAAAGATTCTGGTGCTGGATGTGGCCACCTCCCATACCGTAGGCGCAGCCCTGATCGGGGATGAAATCGCCGGTTTTTTCGAATACCACACCGTGGATGTCACCCTGGAAAAACTGGAGGCCCTGCTTCAGGCGCTGGCCGAGGGAAATCTGAGCCATCAGCAGGTCCTCTCCGAAGGCGGGCACGGGGCCTATATTCGACAGGCCATCGGGTATGCGGATGCGGAAATCATTCTGGCCACCGGCCCCAAGCGAAAGCTGGTGGTCGACTCCCGGCTCCCCATCGTGTTCGGGGCCCCCGGAGGAGACAACATGATGACCGGCACCGTGGGGCTGCTGGAAGCGATTCGGCGGCGCAAGGGGCTGGACCCGATTCTCCATATCTGAGTATCCGCAAGTGAAAGGCGGACGAAAACCTCATGTGCGGACGATTTGCCCAATATACCGCTTTGGAAAGGCTTCAGGAGATATTCGGGATCGACACGGTCACCTGCGGACAGATCCCCGATTACAACACCGCGCCCTCTCAGGAGGTCCTCGCCGTCATTGAGCACGAGGGAGAACGGCGGCTGGGAGTGCTCTCGTGGGGGCTGATCCCCTTCTGGTCCGAAAACCCGTCCGAAGCCCGGCGGCCCATCAACGCCCGGTCTGAAACCGCCCATGAGAAACCGACCTTTCGCCATGCCTTTCAAGGCCAAAGGTGTCTGATCCTTGCCGACGGCTTTTACGAGTGGCAAAAAACGGCGGACGGACCCAAACAGCCTTTTTTTATTCAGATTCCGTCCAGAGGGCCGTTTGCCTTTGCCGGATTGTGGGATATCTGGAAGGATACCTCAAACGGAAACCCGCCTAGCGCCGAACAAAGTCACACAGAAAACCGAATCCGGTCCTGCACCATTCTCACCACCGCCTCGGCGGGCCCGCTCCGGAAAATTCATGATCGTATGCCGGTGGTCCTGAAACCCCACATTCACGACGCCTGGTTGGACCCCGATTTCCAGGATGTAGAAGGAGTGAAACAGATTATGCAGGAAAACAGGGTGGCGGATTTTGTCGCCCATCCGGTCTCCCGGCGGGTCAATTCGGTGAAAAACCAAGGGGAGGACCTGATCAAACCGATTCCGCCGGGAACCCCCTCCCCTTGAACACCGGCCGTAACCGTGTTCCCCCCGGTATTGTTGGCCCCTTATCCGGGAAAAGACCCGGAGGGGCTGGTGTACGAAGCCTGCAAAGCGGCCTTTGATCCGTACCGGTGACCGAGGGGATATCTCGCCTTATTCGGCCAGGGCGTCCTTGATTCTGCCCATGGCTTTGTCGACATTTTCATGGCTGTTGAAGGCGCTGATGCGGATATACCCTTTTCCGCACCGGCCGAATCCCGCCCCGGGGGTGCAGACCACACCCGCCTGGTTCAGAAGGAGATCGAAAAACTCCCAGGAATCCCGCTTTCCGTCGATCCAGATGTAGGGGGAGTTTTCACCGCCCACACACTCGAAACCCAGATCGGTCATGGCTTTGCGTATCATGGCGGCGTTCTGAAGGTAATAATCCACCAGTTCCCGAGTCTCGGTTCTCCCCGCCTCGGTGTAGACCGCTTCGGCCGCTTTCTGAACCGGATAGGAAACCCCGTTGAACTTGGTGGAATGGCGCCGGTTCCAGAGCGTGTGCAGGGAATGACGGTTCCCGTCGGCATCGTATCCGGTGCACTCCTGGGGCACCACGGTGTAGGCGCACCGGGTGCCGGTGAAGCCGGCGGTTTTGGAGAGACTTCTAAATTCGATGGCCACCTCCCGGGCCCCCTCGATCTCGTAAATGGAGTGGGGAATTTTTTCATCCCGAATGAAATACTCGTAGGCCGCATCGAACAGGATCACGGCCCGGTTGTCGCGGGCGTAATCCACCCAGGTCTTGAGCTGATCCTTGGTGATGGTGGCGCCGGTAGGGTTGTTCGGATAGCACAGATAGATGAGGTCCACCGGTGTCGAGGGAAGGTCCGGAATGAAACCGTTGTCCCGGGTCGCCTCGAGGTAGACCAGCCCTTCATACCGGCCGTCCTGAAACTCCCCGGTGCGGCCCGCCATGACGTTGGTATCCACATAGACCGGATAGACCGGGTCGGGCACCGCCACCACCGCGTCCTGAGCGAAAATTTCCTGAATGTTGCCGTTGTCGCACTTGGCCCCGTCGCTGATAAAGACTTCATCGGCGGAAATATCGGCCCCGCGGGCCTGAAAATCCTGCTGAGCGATCTTTTCCCGCAAAAAGGCGTATCCCTGCTCCGGGCCGTACCCCCTGAAGGACTTGTCTTCGGCCATTTCGTCCACCCCCTGGTGAAAGGCCTCGACACAGGCCCGGGGAAGCGCCCGGGTGACATCCCCGATCCCGAGCTTGATCACCTCCCGGTCCGGATAAGCTTCTTGAAACGCAGCCACCCGCCGGGCGATATCGGCAAACAGATACGACGCCTGTAGTTTCAGATAATGTTCATTGATTTTGATCATGATCCAATCCTTTGAAAAGTGGTATGTTTTTGAGTTTGGGGACTATAGGGAAAGCGGAGGGCGGTGTCAAGGAACTCACTCGAGCAATTCGAATCGCAAACCGGCATATCGAATCAGCCGCTCAACCAACCGATCACCCGATAAAGTGGCCGGCGTCCAGAAGCCGCCCTTCCGCTCGGCGGAGTTCAGGTCCTGTACCAGGCAGGCCGCCGCCTGGCCGAGCATTCGGGCGTTGGCCCCGTATCCGGGGTCTCGGTCTCCGGTCACTTGAACGCGCAGGCTTCGGCCGTCGGCGATTTTGCCCAGGATCCGCGGCATCCGCAACCATCAGCCCCAAGGCTTCAGCCCCGCTGCCCAGGGAACGGCGGAGTTTTGCCAATCGGGCGAAAGAACGACCGGCCATTGCCCATCGCAGCCCGGGGCCGCCGGTGTCGAACTGGTCAAAAAGATATCGGGTCAGAATCCGGCCCACGAAACTTGTGGCTCCGAAAATGACCAGATCGAATCGCTTTGTATCAGTGGGCGCCTTCACTGCGCACCCCCTCTCCCGCCGTCAATCCCCGGCGTCGACACGGGATCATTCAAAGGCAGGGGCCGCAAGGATGCGGCAAAAAAGAAAATGGTGCCGTTTAACTGGAGAAGTTCCTCCCAAAGCCGATTCCATTCCTGGTTTGGAGAGGCGGATTTATCGTAAAACCAGGAAATCATATAGAAAAGGATTCCGACGGCGGTTAAAAAGCTGGTCGGAGAAAATAGAATCTGAGACCGAATGCGCCACAATCTCTTCCATTTTCGAAAGACCAGCGCACTGAGGTAAAGCCAGACGAACACCGCGGATAGGCGAATCACCCACTCGACCGTCTCCCAGACCGTCGCCGATCCGAGCCGGTGGATATCCACCTCTCGAATCATTATAGAAAGAAACAGCATTCCGAGCACGGCGTGAGAAATCCAAACCGTGTTATTTTCCACATAAGAAACATGCCGAACACTCAGACATACGGCCAGGGCGAGAAAGAAGACCTGGCTGTTTTCCAGTAACGCATTTTCTTCGGTAATCGAAAACCCCTCGGCCCATAAAAGCCCTCCCCCCAGGATGCACAACCCACAAAGGAGAATGGGGATTAAACACCAACTCAGAATTGAGCGCGGCAAAGAAAGAGATTCCATTCAGGTTTCCAGAGAGAAGAGGCATTCGGATAATCAGTCGATAAGATGGAAGGCGTCGGCATGCCTATGTTTAACCCGATCCAATCCAATATTCAAGAAATTTCAGGGAATCTTCTTATCCCCTTTTCCCCGCCTTGAATCTAAAACCAACCCGAAAAACTGAACCCCGATCATTCAAAATGAACCCGGTTCAATAAAGTTCTTGACACCATCGAAGGCTTTGGTATAATTTTCTTTAAGTATTTCAATTATATCGAGATTTAATGAGCATCATTGCTCGTTTCGACAACTCCGAACCAGTTCGGCCGGCTTCTTATTTCGGATGCTTTTTTCCCACTGGCGATTCCTCTCTCCCCGCCTCCAGCCTCTTTGGATTTTGGGGCATTCCGTCGGCGGATCAGGAATCTCCGAAACGGTCACCCTGCCGGAAGGGGATTGAAAAAAGATGCTAAAGTTCATTGTTCGACGATTTTTTCTGATGCTCCTGACCATGTTTCTGGTTTCCATGGCCGTCTTTCTGATCACCGAATCTTCCCCGGGGAACGTGGCCAAGAACGTTCTGGGGGCCTTCATCACGCCCGAACAGGAAGCCTCGTTTCTGGCGCAGACCGGTCTCGACAAGCCGATCTACCTTCGGTATCTCTACTGGCTGGTCGGCAGCGACTGGCACGGAGAGATGAAGATGGACATGCCGCTTCGACGGATCACCACCGAAGATGATTTCGTGGAGTGGTGGGCGGTTCGCAAAGACGGCGCCCTGGTTCGGTGGAATCTGGAAGGGGATGATCTAACGGCCACCGTTCGGACTGCGGACGGAAAGGTCTTCAAGGAACCCGACAACGACCGCTGGACCGCCGACGCAAAAGGGGTGTCCACCTTTTGGGGGGTGGACCTCCAGAATCATGTGGTGAAGTGGGAAAAGGGATCGGATAAAAAGGTCTGGACCTTTGTGGTCGGCTCCGGATGGATGGAGACCACCGGCGGCCCGATCCGCTACATCCCCTTGAAAAAAGGATTCATGCGGGGCGACCCCGGGGTCTCCTTTCGAACCGGACGGCCGGTGGCGAAAAGCATCTTCATCCGGTTGCGCAACTCTCTGGTGCTGGCCGGGATCGCCTTTGTGATCGTGATGCCGCTGGCTTTGCTTCTGGGGATCATCGCCGGCCTCAAGGAGGGGTCTTTCAAGGATCGGTTTCTCTCCATCTCCGGGATGATGTTTTCGGTCATTCCCGAATTCGCCACCGGCATTTTTCTGACTCTCATCTTTTCCTACTGGCTGAATATTTTGCCGGGGGCCACGGTGTTCGGTCAACAAGCCCCGTGGGAGCGGCCCGACATGCTGATTCTGCCGGTCTTGACCCTCACCCTCATCGAACTCGGATACGTCCTTCGAATCACCCGGTCGAGCATGGCCGAGGTAATGCGGTCCCCGTACATCCGCACCGCTTTTCTAAAGGGCCTTCCCTACTGGCGGGTGGTTTTCAAGCACGCCGTTCGAAACGCCCTGATCGCGCCCATCACGGTGATCATGCTTCATGTCAACTGGCTCATGGGGGGCATCGTCATCGTGGAGGTGGTCTTCGGGTACCCGGGGCTGGGCCAGTATCTGCTCAAGTCCGCCCTGTACAAAGACATCAACGCCCTGGAGGCGGGCACCATGATCATGGTGCTGTTGGCGGTGGGCACCCAGTTGTGCGCCGATATCATCTATACCTTTTTGAACCCGCGCATTCGCTATTCCTGATACGGAGGGACTCCATGACGGCTACCGAAGAAACCGCCGATACCGCGACGTTGCCACCCGAACGGACCGGATTTTTTCAGAATATCAAAAACGGGATGCTCATCCTGCTCTCCTCCAAGACCGCCACCATCGGTCTGATCATCGTGCTGTTCTGGGTCTTCGCCGCGCTCTTCGCCCCGCTTCTGACCCCTTACAGCCCGACCGAACAAGACTGGCGGGCGCCCAACCAGGGGCCGACCATGAAACATCCCCTGGGGACCGATGAACTGGGCAGGGATCTCTGGTCCCGGTTGATCTACGGGGCCCGGGTGGTGCTGATCACGCTTCCCATATCCGACCGGACCTGGCTGCCGATCGGGACCGCGATCTGGGGGGTTGTAGCCTCCCTTCTGTTCGGCGCCACCCTGGGGCTTTTGAGCGGATACAGGGGCGGTTGGATCGATGAAATCATCATGCGGTTTCTGGACGCCATGATGTCCATACCCATCATCCTTCTCTATCTGATCATCGTCACCGCCATGGGGGCCTCGGCCCTCAACGTGGTCATCGCCATCGCCATCGTGGGCACCCCGGGGGTGGCCCGGCTGGTGCGAAGCCTCACCCTGGACATCCGGACCCGGGACTACATTCGGGCTGCGGAAACCCGGGGGGAGTCCACCCTCTTCATCATGTTCGTGGAAATCCTCCCCAACGCCAAGGGACCCATCATCATCGACGCCATGCTCCGGGTCGGGTACGCCATCTTCGCCATGGGGACCCTCGGTTTTCTGGGCCTGGGCCTGCCGCCTCCGTCGCCGGACTGGGGAAGCATGGTGGCCAAGGGCCGGGAGTTCATTCTGTCCGGCAGCCCTTGGGCCGCGCTCTGGCCTTCCATCGCCATCGCCTCGCTGGTGGTGGGCCTCAACCTTCTGGCCGACGGCCTGCGGGAGGAGACCATGCGATACCAATAGGGCGGCGAGGATAGGAGCATCCCGAAAATATCAGGCGAAAACGCGGCCCGCTCCCATCGGGCGCCGGGCTTCGGCGAACCAAACCGGAAGAACCCTCGGACTCGGAAAGGATTAAGAAGATTCCATGGACCCGTCCACCCCGACAGACACCGAAACCGTATTGGCGGTCAACCATCTCTCCATCGGCTACAAAACCCGAAAAGCGCTGGTCAAGGCGGTTCGGGATGTCTCTTTCACCATCCAACGGGGAGAAACCCTGGGAATCGTAGGGGAGTCGGGATGCGGCAAGAGCACGGTCTCTTTCGGCATCGTCGATTTTCTGGGCGCCAACGGACGAATCACCGGGGGCAGTGTTCTGTTTGAAGGGCAGGAACTGGTGGGGCGCTCTCAGAGAGAACTGAACCGGCTTCGGGGAGATCGCATCGCCATGGTCTACCAGGACCCCATGGCCGCCCTCAACCCCACCGTGCGGATGGGCGAACAACTCTCGGAAGTGCTCACCTCCCACAGAGACATCTCTTTATCCGAAGCCGAAAACCAGTGCGTCGCCATGCTCAAACGGGTTCACATGCCGGACGCCGAGCGGGTGATGGACCGCTACACCCATCAGCTCTCGGGCGGTCAGCAACAGCGGGTGGTCATCGCCATGGCCATGCTCAACAACCCCTCCCTGCTGATCATGGACGAACCCACCACCGCCCTCGACGTCACGGTGGAGGCGGCGGTGCTCGATCTGGTGGAGGACCTCAAGCGGGATTTCAACACCGGCATTCTCTTCATCTCCCACAACCTGGGCGTGGTGGCCCGGGTGAGCGACAAGGTCTGCGTCATGTACGCGGGCCAGGTGGTGGAAATGGGCCAGGTGAACGAGCTTTTCAAAAAGCCCGCTCATCCCTATACCAAGGGTCTGATGCGGTGCGTGCCGAAACTGGGGACCGACAAGGCCGGCTCCATACTGCATCCCATTCCGGGCCGGGTGCCCCATCCCCTGAAACGGCCCGAGGAGGAGTGCATCTTCGCCCCGAGATGCCGTTATTCCACCGACAAGTGCGTTCAATCCTGGCCCGAGCTGGTGGACGTCGCCCCCGACCATATCTCCCGCTGTTTCTATGCCGAGGAGGTGCTCCAGGATTCACTGAAAGAAAAGCCCGAAAAGAAAAAGAAGTCGACGGCCGCGCCAAGGTCCGAGGTTGCGGACGAGACGCTTCTGGATGTGGATAACCTGAAAGTCTATTACGAGCAAGAATCCAAATCCGTCCGAAGCCTGTTCGGTCTGGATGATCCGCAGTTCATCAAGGCGGTGGACAATATCTCCATGGAGGTCGCCAAAGGCAAAACCCTCGGAATCGTGGGGGAGTCGGGATGCGGCAAATCGACCCTGGTCAAGGGAATCATCGGGCTGGAGGAGATCACCGGCGGCGAAATCGATTTTCTGGGAGTGGATATCGCCCTTCCGGTGGACGAGCGGCAGATCGAGACCATCCAGGACATCCAGATGGTGTTTCAAAACCCGGACGCCACCCTCAACCCGGCCTACACCGTGGGTCGGCAGATCGGACGCCCCATTCGACGGTTCGGCACGGTGCCCAAGAACCAGGCGAAGGCGGAAGTGATTCGGCTGCTGAAAGCGGTGCGCCTGGGGGCCTCTTATTACGACCGGTACCCCCGGCAGCTATCCGGCGGCGAAAAGCAACGGGTGGGAATCGCACGGGCCCTGGCCAGCCGGCCCGACATGGTGATCTGCGACGAGCCGGTCTCGGCCCTGGACGTTTCGGTACAGGCGGCGGTGCTGAACCTATTGCTGGAGATTCAGAAGATGCTCGGCACCACCCTCATCTTCATCGCTCACGACCTGAGCGTGGTGCGGTTTTTCTCGGATGAAGTGGCGGTGATGTACCTGGGTCAGATCATGGAAATGGGACCGGCCGAAACCATTTACGCGCCACCCTATCATCCTTACACCGAGGCCCTCCTGTCCGCCGTGCCCATTCCCGACCCCGAGGCGGAACAGAAAAACATCCGCCTCAGCGGCAACGTCCCCAGCGCCCTGAACCCGCCCTCGGGATGCCGGTTCCACACCCGCTGCCCCCGAAGGTCCATGCTGCCCGAGGACGGCAAGATCTGCGAAACCGAAATCCCTCCCTGGCAATCGGTGAGCGAAGGGCATCACATCCTTTGCCATATCCCCCTGGATGAACTTCGAAAGATCGATTCGGTGGTGAACGCGGCATAGCGGCGCACGGTCTACGCTCAATTCCATCCGGCCGGGTCCGGCGCCTTTCGGATCAATTGAAAAGTCTGGTGAACGGTCTGGTGAACGATCTGATGGATGGTCTGGCGGACCCCGTCTGGGAGGCCCGATCAGGGTAACGTTGTTTCAGATTGAGACGAACCGGAAGCCGAGGCGGGCCACCGGGAAATAGACGGCGGCGGTTCGGGGTCATTCCTCGGGATCATTGGAATCGTCGGGGGAATCGGCGGAAGAATCGCCGTACAGATCCATTTCCGGGAAATGTTTATCCGCGCAATCAGGACAAATGCTATGGCTGAAATCGGCCTCCGAATGCTTCTGAAGGTAAGCTTCGAGTTGATTCCAATAGCCTTTGTCATCTCTTATTTTTTTACAGTACGAGCAGAGGGGAAGAAGTCCGCTCAAGGTTCTGACCTTCGAAAGAGCCTCCCGTAATTCCAGAATCAAGTGATCCCGCTCCCTTTCCGCATTCAGAATGCGGACCATCGAGTTCACCCTCGCCAGCAATTCGCGGTTCGATATCGGTCTCGCGATGTAACCGTCCGCGCCGATGTCAAGCCCTTCCGCCTGATGATCCGAGGCAATCTTTGACCCCGAAATCAATACGACATAGATCGACCGGGTAAGCGGATCGGCTTTTATCCGTCCGCAAAGTTCGGCGCCGTCGGCATCCGGCAGCATGACATCCAGGAGTATGAGATCGGGTTCGTCTTCTTTCACCTTTTGAAGGCATTCACTCCCCGAGGAAGCCTTGAGTACCTGATATCCGGCTTTTTGAATGATCCTCGCGGTCGCGAACAACATATCCGGATCATCATCCACGATGAGAATCTTAGTTTCTTGTTTCATTATCCTCTCTATTCATCGGCATTGAAAAGCAAACCTTCGTTCCTTTCCCGACAAAACTTTCTATCCATATCTTGCCGCCGTGGGCATCGATGATTTTTCGAGTGATCAGCATGCCGAGCCCGGTGCTTTTTTCGCCGGAAGTCTTTTGGGTGCTCGTCTTTCCAAAGGGCTTGAAAAGTTTGTGCATTTCCTCCGGGGGAATTCCGGGGCCCGCATCCTGAACCGAAAAAAGGATCGAATCGAGTCGATCGGAGATCGAAACGGATACCAGGCTGTCGGGGTTGGTATGTTCCACTGCGTTCGAAACCAGATTGATGATCACCTGCTCGATCTTGGATGCGTCCATGATGATCCGCGGAAGTGTTTCGTCGCATTGAACCCGCAGTTCCACCCCTTTCTTGGCGGCTTGCGGCCGGTTGAAGGC
>JGI12048J13642_10102904_pt1 | contig 16845 bp, 14 predicted proteins | sample ElkSlonscriptome_16_FD_13642 | JGI IMG/M metagenome (IMG submission 13642)
CCCCGGCAGGACATCAGGGCGACCCGTACGCCCATCCGTGCGGAGCCCGCACCCCGCGCTCGCTCGGCGCCCCGCCGCAGGTCATCGAAACCCGTGCCAACGCCATTCTTGCCGACCCGATCCGGTCGAACTACCGTCCTCCAGGCGGACACGACCCCGGTTGAATCTCCTACTCCTAGGCATCTCGTTGCTGAGGATTCCTTGTCCTGAACGAATCGAGCCACCGATTTCCTTCATCTGAGGCGCCGTGAGCAACCCGAGTGACCGCAGGACAGGTCGCATCGACGAGTCAACGATGGCTCGGTGGTGTGTTTTCTGTTCCGCCTTCCTTCGGTTGGGCCATACATGATCCTGTTCGTCATGGCTCTGCTGTCCCTCGTGCTGTTCATCAGCGTGCTCGCGGACAATCCGATCGCCCCCTGGCGGACAGCCCGTGACCCCCAGACGGACGGGACACATCGTCGCATCGACGACCGTCGGTTTCCTTTCGTTTCACAGTCGCTGCCGGGTTCCGAATGATCCTCCCACTCAGTGTGCTGGCAATCATCCTTTTCGTCGAAGGGACGATCCGACTGCTCCGTTCGAACGGCGATTCCGAGCGCGTCCTGCGGCTTGGGCGTGGTCGAGCCATACACCAAGAAGAGGCCCGACGATGGCGAACGGCTGCGCGTGAGCATCTTCGGTCGCTGGTCCTCGATCCCGGCCTAGCAGATGATGTGTCAGACGTGGTCGAACTCGGTAGCCACGTCCCGAATATCGCGTCGATTCATAGTCCCGATGCCCAATCACTCTGGGTCGGCCACTTTCCCCGGAGATCAGAGATTTCGTCCCATGCTGTCGCCAGCACAGCGGCACTGGCGACGCAGCGGAGATACAGGGTCTACAGCGGGCTCGACCGCCGAAGCCGGCATGTAATCTTTGATCGTCCCGTTCGCGTTCGGGCGCTCACAGAGGGGCGTGTCTGGACCGAGGTTCGCGACTCGGACGGTTCGAGTCGCGTACGCGCATTCGAGTGGTATTCACGTTGATGCGGGGCCGGCGTTATGCACGCCTAGGGGTCATTTCCGTAGTGCTGTGTTCGGGGATTGGTTGCACCGACGAGGGACGGACCGATGTTTCAACGAATGAATCGCTCGTCGAGATCTTTGCGCAGACCTTGGGCCGCATTTCCGATGAGGGTGAGGCATACGTAATCGGCAGCCTCCGGGACGGTGCACTTGATGATGCCGGTAGAGTGTACCTGCTCGATACGATGGCAGGGAGGGTTCAAACATTCGACTCAGCGGGAAGCCATCAGGGGGCGGCAGGGCAGTTCGGGGAAGGACCGGGTGAGCTATCTACCACGACCACTGCCTTGGCCGTGGATCGGAACGGCTCACCGATGGTCGTCGACATCGGTCGCCGGGCCGTCTTGCGGGTCGCCGATGGCACCGACGGGGGGATTGTGCAACCGCTACCGCGCACATCCGGAATCGAGCGCTCCTGGCAGATCTCCGACGACACGACGATCTCAGTTGAAGTGGTGGGGCGTGGGTCGGCCCGGCTCGTGCGATGGATGGGGTCGAGCGCAGATACTCTGTTCCAAGCAAGTTGGCCAGCGTTCGAGGGCGCCGATGGGGCCCCAGTCGAGGAGTTGCTGGCGCCCCAGTTCCTTTGGGACGCACGAAGTTCGACGGCGACCTTCCTCTACTCGCGAATGGACTCTCTGATCGTCGAGACGGATGGAGCCCGCCGGAGGATAAGAGTACCCGGGCCCGTTCCGGCGACAATCGACGACCAGCGGCACCTAGAGGAAATGTGGCGACAGTTTCAGGAAGCTCGCGGAGTCCCACAGCAGGTAGTCGAGATGATTGTGGTGAACTTGCCTGACGCACTACCCCGCGTAGCGGACCTACATCTCGATAGTGCGACCGGCTTCGTCTGGCTATCGATCGTCCCAGACGAGACGCAGTTGCGGCCGGGAAGGTGGCTTGTCGACGGGTTGGAACACCTGCCGGTGTCGGAGTTGCGAGGGGTCTCGCTCTCCGGCGGATCCGACGTGTCGCTTGCGCTATCTGAGCCAAGCCGAGTGCTGGACGCATTCGCGGGTCGGATCCTACTCGGCCATCACGATACGCTTGGCCGTCCGAGTGCGTCGATCATTCGACCGATTCTCGACCAAGGCATGTAGTTTCGGTGGAAGCCCCCACCGCCGTGAAGAGATGGGGGCAAAGTGCACCGCCCCGAGTCTGCCAGAGTCCGGATCGTGTGAGTGCCGGCGAGGGCTCCGGCGGGCGTCGACCGAGCCACGACCCGGGATGACATGTCCCATCCCGACATCCCGGCGTTTCAGCTGAAACGTTTCGGCGAGTCGCTTCGCGTTTCGGACCGAGCTCCCCGGCGTCGGTGGCTGCCCGGTGGTGCCCGGCCACCCGCCGCGGTACTCTCCCCTATTCGTGCCCCCTCGCACCCAACCGGCCATGCCCCTCTTCGAGATCGACGAGCACGACGAGCTCATCCCCTTCCGGCAGCTACGGGGCGGGGCGGAGCTGTACGAGCGGGAGATCGAGGACCTGCTCTGGGACAACGTCGAGGAGTTCTCGGGCGAGAGCCTGTTTCCGGTGGCGCGGCAGCCCAGGGTGGGAGCCGGCGGCCGGCCCGACGTCGTCGCGCTGGACGAGAAGAGATCGGTGGTGGTGGTCGAGATCAAGCGCGATGTCGATCGGGGTCAGCTCGCGCAGTGCCTCGAGTACGCCGGCTGGGCGCGAAAGACGAGCCTGGACGAGCTCGCGCGCGACTTCCATGGCCGGACCGAGTCCGCAACCGACCTCACGCCCGCGCACGACTACACCAAGATCAGCGGCCGCAAGATCCGGGTCGCGGACCTCCTCGAGCGCGATCTTGTCGCACCCGGAGACGATCTTGTCTGGAACCGTCCGCGGCTGGGTGACCGATACGCGGCGAAGATCCTCGAGAGCGGATCGATCGAGCTGTCGGACGGGCGGGCCTTCTCGTCCCCGTCGCGCGCCGCGTGCGAGGCGGCGTCGATCCCTGCGTACGACGGCTGGCTCGCATGGACGGTCGTTCGGCTCGGCGGCAAGACGCTGGACGACCTGCGCCACGACCTCCACGACCGATTCACCACGATCGACCCGGACGCCTGATGCCCCTGACGCAGAAGCAGTGGCCACCCAGCGTATCTCCCGCACGCACCGGCGCGGCACTGCCCTCGCCTCGGTCGGATCGATGGGCACAGTGCCGGGACCACTGTGGTACGTTGCGATCGACGCTACTAAACCCGCAGGTTGTTCAGCGTGTCGATCTTCGATGCCTCGCGCACCTGGAGTTGCCCGTACCACACCGCCCGAGCTGACGCCGAATGCTGTGGTTCGTCCTGATCGTCATCGTGGTATTCGTCATCGCCTCGCAAGCAGACGAGTTCAAGACGCAGCGCGGCGGCAAGCAGGTACGAGCGCGGGAGCGCCGTCTGACCGTTGGGGCTTCGCGAGGGTGGGATACCCCCGAGCTCACCGACTCTGAGCACTTCGGCGAAAGTCGCAGAGCGTGGGTCCCCCCAGGTCGAGCGATCGAGATCGCAGGCGTGACGGTCGGCGGAGGCATGATCTACGTCGGGGAGAGCCTGCACGCGATCGAGCGTTGGGTGGGAGTCGAACCTGCTCTCATCAATCCAACCCTCGATGTACGGCTACCGGCTGAGGGCGGAAGCGGAGCCGACCTCGGGTACTGGCCGTCCTACAACGAGATCGGGAATCTCGCCAGAGGCCACTACCTGACCTGGCTTGCCGCCGGTCGTCGAGATCCTGCGATCCCGCTCGGATACGTCTTCATCTTTTTCTACGGGTTGGAGCGTCGCGTACTCTTCGATCTTCGTCACGATCCGAGTGTGAGGTCCGAGCTCCCGAGCATTCAGCGAGAGCTCAAGGAGCTACTTGAAGTCTACGGTCACGAGAATTCGTTTTCGTCCTACGGCGGTCGGTTGCTGGGGATCGTACGGGCGCTTGGAGGAAAGCTCGACCCCGACGCCGCCAAGCCCCCGACGGGGCATCGCAGCCACGATCTTCCACTTGAAATTGCGATGCCGATCGGCGTGCTCGTCCAGCGCGGGACGCCGGTACCCGCGCGATGGGCGTACTCGTGGGTCTCGTCCTCATACTCCATCGGATTCCGAACACCTGCGGAACGATGTCCGGAGGAGTTCCGGGCGCTCTTCCTGATCCGATACCGAGAGAAGTACGGAGAGGGCCTCAAGATCAACGAGCCGAAGACCAGGCTGAAGCTGGACTACCGGCCCGCATCTCGGAGCCTGGGCAGGCGTCTTCCGGAAGGAGAGCTAGACGTCCCGGACATCCGTGCGCTGTCCAGCCCGCAGCGACAGCTTCAGGCCCTGGTGGATCAAGTTCAAGATGAACTCGATTCCTACTCCCGGTACGTAGGACGCCACGATGACCGGACGAGCGTGGCCGCCCAAGCTCTACTGCCTGCAGAACTGGTCGGTATTCGGGAAGACGAGGACACCGATGCCCTGCTGACGCTTCTGCGGAGCGCAGTCGCAGGGGACGAACACATTGGTGCGGTTCCGGTCGCCGAGCTGATCGAGTTGTTTCCGACGAAGCAGCCCGGGAAGCTTTACAAGAATGAGGCAAGGAGTCTGTGTGAGCTCGTTGGAAAGATGGGGTTTGGTATCGAGCCTGACGCGTCCCGCGGGGGTCAGAACCTCGGCCAGTCGGAGATCGCCATGGTGTACCGCCTCCCGAGCCGTGACTCGAAGGACGTCGAGTGGTCGGATGCTGCTGCCCTGATGATGCGTCTCGGGTCCGTGGTCGCGGCTTCGGACGACGGAATCTCCGAGGAAGAGGAACGGGCGCTCGAGTCACACCTGGAGGCTGCCCTCTCCCTCGACGACGGGCAGAGACTTCGGTTCAGAGCGCACCTGCGGTGGTCGCTGACTCATCCTCCTTCGATGCGAGGGGTGCGACGGAAGACCGAGTCTCTATCGGCCGATGGGCGGGCGAAGGTTACCCACGCAGTGCTCGCGATTGCAGGGGCCGATGGTCGTATCGATCCAACTGAGATGAAGAGCCTGGCGAAGATCTACGACGTCCTCGGGCTGTCGGAGGAGCGACTCTTCAAGGATGTACACGAGCTCGCCTTCAGCAACGCGGACGGTGGACCGGTCACCTTGGCCAAAGGGGATGCCACTGCGGACTTCGCGATCCCCGGCCCCCCCGAGCCGTCCCGTCCGACCGAACACCCCGGCGAGATCCGCCTCGATCCCGAAAAGGTCGAACGGATCGCCCAGGATTCGCGGGCAGCGAGCGAGCTACTCGCCGCCGTGTTCCAGGACGAAGATCAGGAAGAGGACGAGCTTCCCGAGGATACTGCTGTCGGCATGCTGGACACGTCGCACCGCGACGTTTTCAGGGAGGTCATCGAGCGGCCCCAATGGAGTGAGGAGGATCTCGCTGCGTTGATCGAGAGGCATGGCCTCTTCTTCTCGGGAGCGATCGAGGTACTGAACGAAGCTTCGTTCGAGACATGTGGTGAGCCCCTGTTCGAGCGCGGAGAGGGGTGGGAGATCAACCAGTTCGCTGTACAGGAGATGAAATCGTGAGCCGCATTCGGCCGAGAGAGCGAGACACCATCCTCCAGTCGTTGTCGGCTGGGGTGGTCCCGAGACGTGGCCATCAGCACATCCAGGTTGGGCGGTCGGATGAGATTCAAGCACTCATGCGCGACCTTGATCGGATCACGGATGAGGGGGCCGCGATTCGCTTCGTCATCGGCCGTTACGGATCGGGAAAGACGTTCTTCCTGCACCTGATCCGTTCGATCGCGCTGGAGCAAGGCCTGGTGACGATGCACGCCGACCTGGCGCCGGATCGTCGGCTCCAGGCGAGTGGTGGCCAGGCCCAGAACCTCTACCAGGAACTCGCGATCAACGTCGCGACGCGTACGAGTCCCGAGGGTGGCGCGCTCGGGAGCGTGGTCGAGCGCTTCATCTCGAACGCGCTGTCCGAAGCGAGGAGGGACGGGGCCACGCCTTCGTCCGTGCTAGAGGAGAAGCTCGCCGAGTTGTCCGAGATGGTCGGTGGCTACGACTTCTCGACCGTAATCCACGCGTACTGGACCGGTCATGACGAGGGCCGCTCAGAGCTCAAGGATTCGGCGATTCGATGGCTGAGAGGCGAATACACCACCAAGACCGATGCGAGGAGCGACCTTGGCGTCCGCAGCTACATCGACGACAAGGCCCTCTATGATCACCTCAAGTTGTTCGCGGCATTCGTCCGCCTGGCCGGCTACTCGGGCTTGGTGATCGCCCTCGACGAGATGGTGAACCTCTACAAGATCAGTCACACGCAGTCGCGGAAGGCGAACTACGAGCAGATCCTCAGGATCCTGAACGATTGTCTGCAGGGGAGTGTCAGTGGCCTCGGGTTCCTTCTCGGAGGCACACCAGAGTTCCTCATGGACCCCAGGCGTGGTCTCTACAGCTATGAGGCGCTCCAGACACGACTCCAGGAGAATGCCTTCGCGGGGTCCGACTACAAGGACCTTTCCGGGCCCGTGATTCGGCTTCCGAACCTCACCGAGGAGGAGATGTACGTGTTGCTGCGGAAGCTTCGACACGTCCAGGCGGGCGGAAGCGAAGAGGACTACCTGGTGCCGGATGAAGCGTTGGTAGCCTTCATGGAGCATTGCTCCGAACGGATCGGCGCGGAGTATTTCCAGACCCCTCGGAATACGATCAAGGCATTCGTTCAGTTACTCGCGATCCTGGACCAGAACCCGGACGCGGAATGGCCTGCCCTGATTGGTGGCGTCGAGGTCGAGGGTGATGAGGATCCCGCCCCGGCGGAGACGGAACCTGACGGAGGCGAGGACCTCGCTGGCTTCAAGATCTGAATGGCTACTTCTCGTGCCTTCGACCTCCTCGATCCCCGGATCCAGAAGTGGGTGTGGGATGAGGAATGGAAATCGCTCCGTGAGGTGCAGGAGCGAGCGATCGGAGTGATCGTCGAGACGAACGATGATGTCGTGATCGGATCTGCGACGGCCAGCGGCAAGACGGAAGCCGCCTTCATGCCTCTGGCCGGCATGGTGGCCGCGGCGGGTCCGGGCCAGCTACGGGTTCTCTGCATTAGCCCGCTGAAAGCGCTGATCAATGATCAGTACGAACGCCTGGAACGGATGTTCGCCGCCGTCGACGAGCCGGTCTGGAGGTGGCACGGCGACGTGTCAGCCAGCCGCAAACAGAAGCTCCTGGAAGATCCGCGGGGCCTGCTCATCATCACGCCTGAATCGCTTGAGGCGATGTTCATTCTTAGAGGGCATCAGGTCCCGAGCCTCTTCGCTGGGTTGTCCGCGATCGTGGTGGACGAACTGCATGCGTTCATGGACTCCGAGCGGGGACGGCAGCTCCAGTCCCTCATGTCACGAGTCGAGCACGCAGCCCAACGGCGGATCCGACGCATCGCGCTGTCAGCGACCCTCGGTGACATGGAGTTGACGCGTGAATTTCTGCGTCCTGGCGGGGCGGACCAAGTTCACGAAGTGCTCACACAAGGCGACGGACAGGACCTGAAGCTCCAGATTCGCGGATATGAGGCTCGGCCGCCGAGGGTCGAGACCTCGGGCAACACTCGAGGGTCCCCCGAGCTGGAGGACCTGATGGATGGGGATGTCCTGGAGATCAGCGAGCACATCTTCCAGACGTTTCGGGGTGGCCGCCATCTGATCTTCGCGAACCGCCGGATGGACGTGGAGACGTACTCGGACCTGCTTCGCCGTCGTTGTGAGCGCGAAGGCGTGCCGAACGAATTCATGCCCCACCACGGGAGCCTCGCGAAGACGCACCGAGAGGACGTGGAGCGCATCCTGCGGGAAAGGTCGCGGCCGACGACTGCGATCGCGACCACCACGCTCGAGCTCGGCATCGACATCGGGACGGTTGAGTCCATCGGACAATTGGGTCCACCCATGTCCGTGGCCAGCCTGAGGCAGCGCCTCGGTCGGTCTGGCCGGCGCGGAAGCCCCGCAGTACTGCGAATCTACGTCCAGGAAGAGCCGATCACGAAGGACACCGCGCCACATGACGCGATCAGGGTCTCGCTCGTCCAATCGATTGCGATGGTGCTGCTGCTTGCGGATCGGTGGTACGAACCGCCGAGGATCGGCTCACTCCACCTGTCCACGCTGCTGCAGCAGACGCTCTCCGCTGTGGCACAGCTCGGCGGCGCCACGGCACGGGAGCTATGGGCATCGCTGTGCAGGGACGGTGCGTTCCGGGAGATCCCCTCCGGGATGTTCGCGGAAGTCTTGACCGACCTGGCTGCGCATGATCTGATCGGGCAACTGGGTAATGGCGAGATCGTCCTTGGGCTGAACGGAGAACGTCTGGTCAATCACTATGAGTTCTTCGCTGCGTTTACGAGCACCGAGGAGTACCAACTCTACGAAGGCGGGCGGGCCATCGGCACCATCCCCATCAGCTTCCCCCTGTTCCAGGACCTTCGCATCATCTTCGCCGGCCGCCGGTGGAAGGTCGTGAATGTCGAGGAAGACAAGAAACGGGTTGACCTCGAGCCGGCGAAAGGAGGTCGCGCACCAGCGTTCGGAGGGAGCGGCGCTTCGCTGCACGGACGCATTCGAGAGGTCATGCGTGACGTCTACCTTTCGGCAGACGTCCCCGCCTTTCTCGATCCCGATGCGAGAGACTTGCTCGAGGAAGGCCGCCACTACTTCCGCCGCTACGGAATGGAGAACAACGCCGTCCTGAGGTGGGGTGGCGATACAGTTCTGCTCCCATGGTGCGGCGACCTCGAACTGAACACCCTCCTGATGATGCTCAAGGACCGTGGGCTCACGGCGAGCATGGAGCCACCCGCGATCGTCATCGAGGACATCTCTGCGGCTGACGTCAGGGGCGTTCTGGCTGAGCTGGCTGTAGCGGGACCCCCGGATCCATACGACCTCGCGGCGTCCGTGGAGAACAAGCAGACCGAAAAGCACCATCGCTTCCTCAGAGAAGACTTGCTCGGCGCCGATTATGCGTCGAAGTCACTGGACCCTGAGGGCGTCGCCGGCGTGCTGAGACGGATCGCAGCGCCGGCCGCGGATTGAAGGGGGAGTCAGCCGCCTGCGCCCGCGTACTCTCCGCCCACCGAAGTCCCTCGCACCCAACCGGCCTTGCCCCACTTCGAGATGGACGGCCTGCTTCAGCGCGATCCTGTCGCACTCGGTCGCGTTCTTGTCCGCGACGACCTCCCCGACCGACTCACCATGCGGGACCGGGCCGCCCGATGCCCCTTGGAGCGGTCATCCCGACAAGTGTGCGGCCTGATCCCATCCCTCCTCCCGTGTGAGCTCGCTGCGGGCCGGGGCCCGCGCGATCAGGGCGCCCCGGTCATCATTCTCGACATCTGTTTCTTCGCCTTCGCCACGCGTCGCTTCGCACTCCCGAGGACCCTCTCCGCTTCAACGAACTCAGCAACGGCCTCTGACAACGGAGAGTCGTTCAGCCATTCGGCCACCGTAGCGCAGTCTTCTTCGTTTTCGCTGACGATCGCAGCCGGATTCCCGATGAGAATCGCGATCCGATGCTTGCAGTGACTCCCGAACTGGCCGGCGCGGCACGTACAGGAGGCGCGCAGCTCCGACCCCCGTCGGTGGAACGTGACCGCGTACGGCTCGGGGTCCGAGCCCTGCACGAGGAACTGCACTTCATCCGTCAACGATCACTCCATGCGCCGACAGCCGGAACTTCGGGTTCTTGGCTCCCTTGCTCGGCGTGTAGAGCGCCGACTTGATCAGGCCTGCGAGCTTCTTCTTCCCGGCATCCCTGACGGGGAAGAAGGCGACGTAGACCGTAGGAGCCACGTCGCCGCCGCCGTCGAGACCCGCCTCCTCCGGCGGCAGGTGTACGGGCCGCTCGTCGAGATGCTCGTCGAGGCGAGCGAGGACCGAGTCGTGCTTCTCTCGCGAGAGCGGACTGGCCGGATCGAACGGCATCACGAAAACGGGTCCAGCGAATCGCGAGGCCCCCGGGATGTCTGATGCGGCGGTGAGGCGCGTGAGCACATCTCGCCATCCCTCCGGCACAGCTGGTTCAGGAGATTCGAGGCTCAGAACCGAAAGATCCCCACGCCACAACGCCGTGTAGAGCCGGCCTTGGGTGGATACGAGCTCGTTCTCGACTTTCTCCATGTTCTCGAAGACATCCACGCGTACTTCGGACTCCCAATTCGAGCCGAAGTTCGACCCGCCGCCGGATGAGGCCGCGGCCGTGAGCTTGTCGGGGTGACGGACGCGAAGGTGCTGCCGAATGTGCGTGCATGCCTCGCTCCAGTCCGGACCGTAGGCCTCACGTGTGTCATACAGGGTGTCGCCACGTTCGAAGCGACACTGATCGACCGCGTCGTGGAAGGCCCAGGGCACAGCCCACTGGAACCTGTCGAAATATTCCATCCAGTTCTCCCAAGAAACGATCGCGGCTCGAGGCCCGACACGTCTCGCCAACCCGCGGATTGTTTGAGACGTCATTGCCCGAGCGGCGGTGCCGCCGGCCGACGCCCTGTCGTGCCCGTCGGACCGGTCCGAACCGATCCGAGTGATGCGGACGATACCACACAGGATATCCGAGAAGCTACTCGGACCCGCGAGAAGTCGCGGGCAGGTCGGGCGAGCTACTCCGCCGAGATCCCCACGGCCGCCCAGAATACCGGCTCGGCAAGGATCCGGACGCCGTACGATCGTGCCTTCTTCGCCTTCCCGGACATGGAATCCGGATCGGCCATCACGAGGTAGTCGAGCTTCCGGGTAACGGACTTCGTCACGACCATGCCGCTCGCTGCCGCGATCGCCGACGCCACCTCCCGTGTCGCCCGCTCCCCGTCGATGAGCCCGTTCAGCGCTCCCGTGAAGCAGACCCTCTCCCCCTGGAGCTCGAGATCCGCCGAGAGTCCGGGTGCCGCCGGAGGGGCCTGCACGCGGGCCGACTCCAGTTCGATCAGTTCGTCCACCCGCCCCCCCAGATCGAGGAGCTCGGCCACCTCGTCGATATCCGCTCGCTCGCGATCGCTCACACCACCATCCGCAAGCGCGGCGCATACGAGTGAGCCGAGGTAGGTCTCGTTGGCCTCCGTTACATCGGCCGCGCTCAATCCTGCATCGACCGCAGCCTCTTTCAACGCCTCGCGCTCGGAGGGCGAAAGGCGCCGATCCTCGAGAGCTCGATCCAGGATCGCGAAGTACTCCTGCCAGTTTCCCGGCGTGTCGCTCGATGCAGGCAGGTCGTCGACCAGCTGCGCGAGGAAGCGATCACTCTGCCGGTCTCGCGAGGCTTCCTCGCGCGAATAGGCCGAGCGCACAGGCTGAACGCGCGGCCATCGGCAGGCAGCAGACCCTCGACGCACCTCAGCCATCACCCGCTCCGCGCCCATGTGCTCGACGCACCGCGCAACCAACGCAGCCGTAGCTGCGGCATCCGCCAGTGCCGCGTGCACATCGGCCTGCTCGATGCCGAAGTTATCGCACGCCTCCGCCAGCCGTCGACTCCCGGCACCGGCCTGGACAGCCAGCCCCATGGTGTCGAGCAGCTCGGGCTCTCCGATGTCGAACCCGAGGAGCCCGTACTCGGCACGGAGAAATCGCAGGTCGAACCGAATGTTGTGCCCGACGAGGATCGTACCCTCCAGGAGCTCCGAGATGTGTCCCGCTATGTCACCGAACTGCGGCGCGTTCCGGAGGTCGCGCGCATGGATCCCGTGCAGCCATGTCGGACCAACGTCGCGATCGGGGTTCACCAGCGTGGTGAACGCCGCCTGCTCCTTGAATCGCCCGTCGAGCCGGACGATCCCGACTTCGATGATCCGGTCGTGGCCGGTGGGGTGGAGGCCGGTCGTCTCGACATCGAGCACTGCGAATTCCATCACGCTTGGGGCAGGTCGGTTGAGGTTGGGGAGGACGATATGGGCGGACTGACCTCGGACGCGGCGACCAACGGTGGCACTGCGTCACCGAACCGCTCGGCCACATCCCTACAGCCCAGAACGAGGAGCGCTCTCACCGCAGGCTACCGGGTCACACCGAGCAGCCCGCACTCACAACACCGGTCTCCGGTGGAGCCTGCGCGGTCCAGTTGCCGGCGCGGATCGCAGCGCGACCCGTGATACAAAGAAGCGGGCGCCAGCGAACTGAGGCGGTAACACTCAGCTTTGAGTCGCGAGCCGCCCCGGTACCTGCTTAGAGCGGGTTACATCACAGCTTGGTGAACTGGTAGACACCTTTGATCTCGCGGTTCAGGTAGCTGCCCTTGGACGACGCATTCAACATTCCATCGAAGATCTCGTCGGGGACCCCGTGGTACACATACGTGTCCCCCGAAAGAAACCGTACGTGCAGTTCCTCGGCTGAATCGTCGTATCCAACCGCCTCGACGTTGGATGAGTCGACGTAGATCATATCAGGCATCGTCTTCCCCTTGGGTTGATGTATCCGATTGGTTCCGCCAATTCGCCACTGCGGACTCGTAATGGTGTTGCTCAGGGCGCTTGACCTTCCAGGCCTCTGGCATCTTGGGATCGTCGCCCTGCGGCCGGTGGCCCGCACGAAAGAACTGTATCCTTGATGGGATCGGCATCGCCTCGCCGAGCACTATTCCCTCTCCAGTTCGGAGTGCCGGGAGCATTCCGGTGAGTGCTCCAAGATCATCAGGCATGGCAGCCTCCACCCTCGAGCGATCCGCTGCATTGCTAAGCCGCAGAGAGATCATCGTGCCACACTGACTTAGGACGCTACTTTCAATCTCTACCGGCCGTTGTGTGACCACGCATAGGCCGATCCCATACTTGCGTCCTTCTTTGGCGATTCTTGACACCGCCCTGTGGGCGGGCGACGTGCCGCCCTCGGGCAGAAATAGGTGTGCTTCCTCAAGAATGATCAGAAGTGGTTGGGATCGTCCTCCTATCGGCAGGCTCAGAGCCCAAAAAAGTGCGTCATACACGATCCGCAACATCGTACCGACGACTGTTGAAAGGACCTCTGACGGTAGCCCAGACACGTCGAGTACAGTCAGCGGCTTGTCGTGCCCAACCCAAGAAGCGAGAAGGTCGTCCAAGTCTCCCTGCGTCTTGCCGTCGGTCCCGGGAGAAAGGTCATCGCCCGGCTCAAGCAGGAACGCATAGCGCCCGTCCTGCAGGCGACTGCGAAGAAGATCTAGTTGTTTGGCGATTCGGCGGCGGTGCTTGTTGTCGAAGGGGGCCTTGCCTCCGGGGTTCGGAGCTGGATAGCGGTTCGACGTCAGGTTGGCAGGGGATCCAGCCTCTAGGGTCGGACTTGGTTGCGTGAGATCCTTGTCGCTGAAAGACCGACGCTCGAAGTCATCAAGATCGAACCACAGCTTTTTGAGGTTGAACGGTACAGGCGAATCAGCAGTTACCGCGCTATCCGGAGGTTTCTTAGCGAGGTGGGCAACTGCTGCCAGCTTCCGCTCAGTGATTTCGTCTCTAATTGCCGCCTCGGCGGCTGGCTGCATCGAGCCGAAAGCGATCGAACGAAGCTCGTCGAACGGGAGCGCCCAGTAGGGTACAACCAACCGCTGCTCTCCCTTCGAGGCGTCCGGGTCAACTTTGAACACCCGGCCGTGCTGACCAACCACCGACGCGTATTCTCCGTGGGGATCGATCACCAACACCCTCGCTGCGGAAAATCCCTGAGTTGCGATTGCCTCAAGCAACACGGCCATGAGATTGGACTTCCCCGAACCCGTGGAACCAACTACCGCCGAATGACGAGAGACCAGCTTCCCGATATCAAGCCGCCCGGGTATCCCGGTCGAGGCCGCAATGCTGCCGACGGTGATTGTCCGTTCCGTCTCCGTCGAGCCGTAGATGACTCGCATGTCGCCCGGAGTCACCAAGTGGACCTCATCGTCGATCGTCGGATACTGACTGACCCCGCGTTCGAAGACGCCCCCGACTGACTCGCCGAAAAGGGTTGCTGAGATCCACCGATGTCCCGGTGTCACCAACTCGTCCTCAGACCTTGGTGCAGCGGCGGCCCCGACGAGCGTGCAGACGGCGTACAGCTGGGTATAGCCCAGCGGGATTCGAACGAAGGCGCCGACTTGTCCGACTCGGTAGGATCGCCCGGCGATCATCATCAGGGTCGGTACATCCGCCAGCCGGATCGTCAGCACGCCGCCTTTGACCGAGTCTACGGATCCTATCCGAGTAGCGGCCCCGTTACCCATCAGCGGTCGCTTCCCATTGCTTCGAGGAAGCGGCAGAACCACTTGAAGTCACCCAGCCTCATCCGTCCACGGAGGTCCAGAGACTCGCCATCGGACGGGGCCTCTTCCGGCATCGCGTTGCTATCGAACGCGTGATCCATGAAGGATGCCGTCCGCTCATCGACCGGCACCGCTAACCTCCACTCTCCCCACTCACCGGAGACCACACCGGCGTTCGGTCCGATCACCGTAAGATTCGGGCTTCCGATCGCGGTTACAGCGAGTGGACTGTCCGCTTGAAGGTCGCCGTAGTGCAGCGCAATGACATTTGTGGACGGTCTGCTATCGAGAGCACTGTATATAATGGCGTCGACATGATCGTCGCCGAAGTTATATCCGCACGTTATCAGCAGCGCATGGTCGTCGTTCAGCCGTCGCGATAGGCGGTCCATGAATGCGACGTATGGCTGCTTTCGTGATTCGTCGTACTTCCGATTGGAAGGGAGGATGAGCTCGCCGGTCTCAGAGGGAGCACCCCGCACAATGCGCTTGCCGCCAGAACCGTCCTCGAGTCGCCAATTCACCGACCCATGGAGCTTCCACAGTCGAACGGAGTGCGGACCCGGCAACTGCGACTCATCGTCCAAACAGTCAGAGAAGAAGAACGGACGGTGCGCCCCCACGAAACCGTCGAACACCGGCAGGCGAGACGCCTCTAATGCCCGCTCAATCAGAACATCATAATTGGTCGTGAATATCTCCAAGGGTACCGTGCGCACGGCCCTGCGCACCCATGAGGCGAAGGCGTCGTGAGGCACCCGGCTGGGAATCGCGTCTTCGGGCGGGTTCACGACCCGAGCGATCGAACGGCAAATCCGGGCCTCGACTGACATTAAGGCATCACGATCGAGGCCGACGAGCGTCTCGTCTACACCTATGGCGTCGATCTTCATTCGCACGCTCGAGAGGATGGCCTCGACGTTCTTCGCTCCCCCGGCGACGCCGGATCCTCGTGCCAGCAGCTCCCAGGCCTTCGCCTCGTCTGCGCCGAGCTCGGCGACTGCCCCGGCGCAAACCTCGGTGAGTCCGGCAATTCCGGGGATGAGCGGTACAAAGGGTTTCCGTACTCCGGCATCGGGCTCAGCCGCGACGTTGACGGCGCATGATGTACCTGCTCCGAAGAGAAACAGGAGTCGGCGGTCGTGCGTTGCGAGATGATTCCGAAGGTCCTCTGCGATCTGGCGTGGGTCGTGCGTTCTCATTCTCGGTAACTTTGGGACTGGGAGTCATCGCTCATGACTTTGCGCCTGCGGTGGGGCTCGTGCCTAATAACGTCTCGAAGTTGCCGGCGCGGCCCAAGGAACCGAGCCGGCCGACCACTCCGGCCCGCTCACCCCCGGCTGCTGCGCCAGAACCCCAAGTACGCTCGGGGCCGCGATTCACCGAACTGGGCGCCAGCGAACGGAGACGGCAACTTTTCAGTTATCAGGCGTTTGGTCGCACCGAGTCCCTCCACCCGTCCGACTAACGTTAGTGTCGACCTCGTCCAGATGCCGTCCAATGGCTTCCGCGATATCGGGCCGGCCCAATGCCATCGCGGCCATAGCAACGGCTTGGAGTGCCTCGGTGGTCTTCGATCCAACGAATCTCCGAATCGCATCTGGGGGAGGGCTGCTGCCAGGCTCCAACATGAACCGCCTGTGCCCACCGTGGTACAACTCCATGGCCGTCTCGTATGCGCCGTGAACGTACTTGTCGAGACCGAACGCAATGAACGCTGACGTGTCCGCTTGAAGATCCGCATCGACACCCGCCTTCTCGCTGAGGCGCCGGTCGGCCTTGGCGATCTCGCCCCGGGAGACATACCTCCGTCGCTCCCGCTCCAAGAAGTCGCTCATCGAACGAGGCAACGGTTCGAAGAAGTGCTCGCGGAATTCCCGCTGAGCGCGAGTTTCTCGCCCCTCGACGATAGATTCCGCCACGAAGCGGATCTCGGCCGAAAAGTCACCCACCAACCGCGTGAGCGTGCCTGCCTCGAGTGGTACGCCCGCGTTCGCGAGTGTCCAGGCTCCCGAGATGGCTGTGGCGATTCGCACTGATTTGCAGACGAGAAGTACACGCGCGTCTTCGTCTTCGTGACGCCATTGGAAGTCGCCGCCGGGCAATGGGACCTTTACCGGCTCGGGAAGGTCCCCCGCCAGCTCGTTCACCCATCCGCAGAGCAGGTCTAGCGAAACCTGCACAAAGTCAGGGCGCATAGTCGGCACCCTCCCAATGTTCAATGGCTGACAACTCCTCATTCCCAAAACGGCCGGCACCCCATCCAGCCAGCACCGGCCGTTCCATCCCCGGCCTCACCCCTCGCGCCCCCTCACTCGCTGAGCGCTTCCGCGCCGCGTGAGGCAGGAGGGCAAGCGCAGCTGTAGCACACGCTACCGCAAGCGCAGCCCGACGCCGCTCACGCGGAGGCGGAGGCGCTCAGCCGCATTCGGAGTAGGCACACACGTAACACTTCACACACCCCTCCGAGTACGTCAGCTGCCCGCTCCCGCACTCCGGGCACGCCCCCAGTACATCCGACGGCCCGGCATCGCTGCTGGCCGCCTGCATCTGCG
>JGI12048J13642_10500076_pt1 | contig 16840 bp, 12 predicted proteins | sample ElkSlonscriptome_16_FD_13642 | JGI IMG/M metagenome (IMG submission 13642)
CAAGCCGACAAGTGTTTTAGGATGACGTTGTAATAACAGAACGTTATGCGTTAGGTTCGACGCGGAACATCGGTTTTCCAAAATCGACCGGCTGTTGATCGGAAACCAACACTTCGACAATCGTGCCGCTGCATTCCGCTGGGATTTCGTTGAACACTTTCATCGCTTCGACGATGCAGACGATCGTTTCTTCGGTCACCCGTTGTCCGACTTTAACAAAGGGTTCCGATTCGGGCGTCGCTTTGGTGTAGAAAGTGCCCACCATGGGCGAATTGATCGTGACCGTACCGGCATGCTTGTCGGCCGCGGGGGCCGATGGAACGGCCGCCGCTGATACCGCTGGCTGCGGAGCGGTTGCCATGACCGGTGCGACCGAGCCGCGGTTGAGTTTGATTTTTTCGTTGCCCTGTTGGAGATCGACCTCCGACAAGTCTTTTTCTTCCATCAATTCAATGATCGTCCGCAACCGATCGACATCAAACACGTTCACGCTCGCCGTCTTCGCCGTCTTTGGATTGGGCACGTTTGGAGTTGCCTTGCCGCCTTTAGTCATATTTCATTCACCGTCATCTAGGTTTGACGTTATTAGTTAATTTGGAAAGTACGGATCACGCCGAGCTACTTTTTACAGCACTAAGCGACAATCATCGAGACCCTTTGGTAAATCGCTGAGCACTTCGCAGCCATTTTCAGTTACCAGCACGTCGTCTTCGATACGTATACCGAATTGTCCGCTCAAATACACGCCCGGTTCGACCGTAATCACCATGCCGGGCAACAGGGTATGCTCGCAATTGGGCGACATTCGCGGGGATTCGTGGATTTCCAGCCCAAATCCGTGCCCGAGTCCGTGGTTAAATTCCTTGTCATAACCCGATTGTTTTAGCTTCTCGCGGACGATTCGGTCGATTTCTTTGCCCTCGGCACCAGGTCGAATCGCTTCGATGGCGGCCAATTGAGCTTCTAGAACGGATTGGAAGGCGTGTTCCCATTTGTCGGAAATTTTGCCAATTGTCATCGTGCGAGTCAAATCGCTGGCGTATCCCCCAAAACGGGCCCCCCAATCGATCAAGACGGTTCCTTGGCTTGGCAGGAAAACATTGGCGGGCTCGTAGTGAGGCAGCGCACTGGCAGCATTGAACGCAACGATCGGCTTGAAACTAGCCCCCTCGGCCCCTAAAAATCTCATGTTCGCTTCCAATTCGTGAGCGATCGCCCGCTCGCTCCACTTGCTCGACAGCATCGGCAACAGCGACTGAAAACTACGCTGCGCGATATGAATCGATTGGCGAACGATCGCGATTTCCTCCGCATCCTTCACCATCCGCTGCTCCTGAACCACCGAATCGGTCGAGACGAAACGAACCCCAGGACATTTTTCGCAAAGTTCTTGGTATTGGCCCAGGTTTACATCGCCCGCTTCGATTCCGATTCGCTTGTGGTTTGATTCGTTGATGACCGTTTTGACCAAGTCCATGATCAATTCGCCGGGTGGGCGAATCAGGGCGGGCAAGTTTGGACATTGTTCGGAAAGCTGAATTTCGTAACGCCCGTCGCTGAGCATTTCCGCCCGCTCGCTGCCGATCAACAAGTAAGAACTATCCCCCGTAAAACCACTCAAGTAGCGGACGTTGATCGGATCGGTTACCAACATCGCATCGATTTCGAGCGACTCCAGAGAACCACGGAGAGTCGTAATGCGTGAATAAGCACCCGGTGGGTTTGTCTCTTCAATCGTCATGGTGTTTGTGATACTTGGGGTCGTAGTCGTTGTGGTGCTGGTTCACATGAACGTGAAGTTCGGGATGGTGGATGTAAACCCATCGCCAACCCGCTTCGGTCACTGCACTATTGTCAAGATAAAGCGATTCAAGGTAAGGGAGGGCCGCTAAGGTTTTCAAGCCTTCGTCGGTTACCGGAATATCGACCAGATGGACGCCTCGAAGTGTCGTGAGCGTCGCAATTTCGCGAGTGACTTCGTTACCCAAGTTGGGGGATCCGAGACGAAGTTGACGAAGTTCCGGAATCTTCGAGAGTTCGGCGACCCCTGCTGCGGTGCAGGTCGCATGGGGCAAGTTGACGAACCACAAGGATCGACACTTCGCCAGTGTCTTGAAGCCCTCGTCACTGATCGGCGACCGTCGCAATCGAAGATGCGTTAGCTCAGGCAGCGATTGCAAAACCGCAAGACCCGAGTCGGTTACCTCGCCCCGGTCAAAGATGATCGTCTCTAAATTGGGATAGTTTTCCAACTGCTGCATCATGCGGTCGTCGACAACAAAGTCTTCGATGTGCAACTTATCGCTTTCTTGTCGTCTTAGTTCATTCAACGATTGTTCGAATTTGATCGATGGCAATAAGTCGATCGTCGGTTCGCTCGTTTCCTCCGTCAAGACTTGCTGAGTGAGCCACATGACGACCAACAAACAGAGGACCAGCAATCCGACCAGAACGCGTCGCCGCAGACGTACTTTAGATGACGATTCGGCTGCCGAATCGTCGATCAACGAATCATCGAGAAGTGGGTTGGATGAATCTTGATCGAAGGCAGGTTCAGTATCCAACATGTGATGAGATGGTACAGGATTTTCGTTGGGAGAAGTTGCAATACTTGTTCCCAGGCTCCCGCCTGGGGACACGATGGTAGGAGGCTCCCGCCTCCCGTGTCTATCTGCTCGGCAGGCGGGAGCCTGCAAAGCTTGGCGTTACAAGGCGGGAGCCTGGTAACGAGTTGTATCATAGCATCGAGGCGACGACGCGGGTTGCGTCGTACCTCGATGCTAAAAAGAGATTCATCGTGGAGCGGCTGAGCGAGACGATTGACCCAGAAACCGTCGCACCTAGCCACATTGCTCCGATCTTCAAAGAGACCAGTGGGACGATTCCCGCAAATGCGCCCACCAACGATGAAACTCCAAAATGGATGATTCATGTCGCACCGGTAGTGCGACTGGCGAAAACGGGAATTAGCAATCCAGCGGCAGCACTGTCAACGCTGATTTTCAAGGCAATTGGCAGAAGCCCGAAAAAAAAATGAGTTTCACGCTCTAATCGAGCTTCAAATGACGCAGCCGAAGCGAATTGCTGATAACCGATACACTACTCAAACTCATCGCTGCCGCGGCGATCATTGGGCTAAGTAGTAGCCCAAAGACGGGGTACAACAAGCCAGCGGCGATTGGAATTCCGAGCGAATTGTAAAGAAACGCAAAAAACAAATTTTGGCGGATATTTTTCATCGTCTTTCGGCTCAGCTTCTCCGCAGCGGCAATGCCGCGCAGGTCGCCGCCCACCAAGGTCACCCCCGCCGACTCGATCGCTACCCCTGTCCCGGTTCCCATCGCGATCCCTACGTCGGCTTCGGCCAATGCTGGTGCATCATTGATCCCATCGCCCGCCATTGCGACGACACGGCCCTGCTTCATGAGATCAGCGACATGACGCCGTTTTTCGTCCGGAGAAACCCCGGCGTGGAAATCGTCGATCCCCAATTGTTCGGCAACCGCCTTGGCCGTCGTTTCCGCATCCCCAGTCAGCATCACGACCTCAAGTCCCATTCGATGAAGCGCTAATAATGCAGATTTTGTGCTCGATTTTATTGGATCGGAAATTGCAAACATTGCAGCGACTTTCGCGCCGACCGCCAAAAAAATGGTCGTACTGCCTTCCGCCTGATGCTGCCGAGCAAGCTCCGTTTCCTGCTCAGCCACTGGAATGCCTTGCCGTTCTAAGAAGCCCGTTTTACCGATACGTACCGTCTGGCCATCCACGGTCGCCGCGACCCCTTCGCCGGTCACACTTTGAAATCCAGCGACCGTGCCAAACTTCGATGACTCCTTCAACAAAATGCCATCTTGTTTGGCGCGCCGCAGGACCGCTTCGCCCAGCGGGTGTTCGCTCGATTGCTCTACCGCTGCCGCCATTGCCAAACTGTCAGCCTCCGTCCAATCGCCGAACGTTTCAATATGCGTCACTTCGGGGCGTCCTTCCGTTAACGTACCCGTTTTATCGATAACGATCGTGTCGACTTTTTCAAGTCGCTCGAGCACCTCGGCGTTCTTAATCAGCACTCCCTCTTTCGCTCCGCGTCCAACACCAACCATGACGGACATGGGTGTCGCCAAGCCGAGAGCACACGGGCAAGCAATGATTAAGACAGCGACGGCGGCAACGAATGCATGAGCCAATCGCGGCTCTGGCCCCCAAACGGCCCAGCCGATAAAGGCTAGAATGGCGCACCCCATCACCGTTGGTACGAAGTATTGGGCAACGGTGTCGGCAAGCTTTTGAATCGGAGCACGACTGCGTTGCGCTTCGAATACCATTTGCACGATTCGGCTGAGTACGGTATCGTCGCCGACCCCGACCGCTTCGATCACCAGGGAGCCGGTTTGATTGATCGTACCACCGGTGACTTCATCGCCAGTTTGCTTTCGCACTGGCAAGGGTTCACCCGTTAACATCGATTCATCGACGCTGCTTTCGCCCCGCAAAACCCGACCATCTACCGGCATCTTCTCGCCAGGCCGAACTCGTAAGATATCGCCCTTTTTGACTTCTTCTAGCGGGATTTCCGCATCGGTTTGAGTATCAAACGACGCTTGATCGTTTGCCGAATCGGTTTCAATTCGGCGGGCCGTGTCCGGCGACAATTGCATCAATTCACGAATGGCACCACCCGTTTGATGACGTGCCCGAAGCTCCAAAACTTGGCCCATCAAGACAAGGGTGATGATCACGGCCGCCGCTTCAAAATAGAGAGGTGGTGAACCATGGTCAAAGAATGCTTCGGGGATCACCCCTGGGACCAACACCACCACAACACTGAAGAAATAGGCCGCGAGCGAGCCGACGGCGATTAACGAGAACATGTTCAAGTTCATCGTTCGAAAGGAACTCACGCCACGAACCAGTAGCGGCCATCCAGCATAGAACACGACCGGCGTCGCCAATGCCAATTGAATCCAACCAAACGCCGAAATCGACACGATTTCGGTCAATCGCAAACCGATCATCGGCCCCATTGCAATCACCAGCAGAGGCAGCGACAGAAACATACCGATCCAAAACCGCCGCTTCATATCGACAAGCTGAGGATCCTCGCCCGTGTCGTCAGCGGTTAAGAACTTCGGCTCCAAGTCCATGCCACAGATCGGGCAGGCACCGAATCCGACCTTTTCAATCTCGGGATGCATCGGACAGGTAAAGATCGCATCGTCGGCTACGTCGGCAGGATCCCAATCCGCTTTCGCGTGATCGCCGCCACAGCAAGATCCTGTCGTCGTATTGGATGCGTTATTTTTCTCCTCCCGGCGGGCAAGTATGCCGTCAGGATCGGCGTCAAATTTTTCCTTACAGCCTGGATGGCAAAAGTAGTAAGTACGACCCTCGTGCTGACTTTGTATCGCATTGGAAGACGGCGAGACCTGCATCCCGCAGACAGGATCGGTCATCGTAATTTGGTTTAGAGGCATTGTTTTCTTTCAATCGTTGGAAAATCAGGCGTTACATAACGTCCGGCTCAGGAAGGCATTTCTCAACCCTCCCTGGCTTTGAGGTCGTGCAGTTTTTAAGTGCATATTTTACAAGCGTTTACGCTTGTCTTACCTCCCCCGACGCAGCCAGGGGAGGTTGTAAGTTCTTAGCCAAGTAGCACTTAAAAAAACTGCACTACCTCCTTCGCCGGGAGGGTGAAGCACCCGAAAAAGGCAATGTGAATGCGTTGCTCCTAGGATGGATGTTCTGTAGCTGGATGTTCTGTTTAGCCGATCAATGCATATCGATTTTATAGAATCGCTAAATGACTGGACTCCAATCAAAAAATCGAGGTCGACGCGGAGCTTTACTTCTTGCTAAAGGCTAGTGAAGCACTGTGTGGATGTTCAACCAAGCCCCACCAAACGGCTCCATTTCGAAGCGTTTGAGCGGGGAAATGACAAGATCATCGTGCAACTCTCATTCAACTTCAATTGTAACGCCAAGCAAATTTGGCACCAATGCTCTGGATTATAGCGATGACCGACCTATTTGGATTGCCTGCGTTCTCGATTGTACTCTTTGTGTGTATCGGATTACTGATCGGGCATTTGCTGTGGTATCGTGACACGTCGGCTGACCGAAAAAAACTTCGTGAGAGCGAGGATCGCTACGTAAAAACACGTGGGGCGATTCGTCAACGTAAACAACAATTCGCTCAATTACAAACGCTGCTTACCGCAAAGGAAGCGGAGATCGCGAGCAAAGAATCCGAGCAGCAGCAGTTGGTCGATCGCAATCGACAATTGCTGGCTACGATCGAAGAATTTCGTGTTGTTTCCGCCGACTTTGAAAAAGATCGCGAAGCGACAGCGGTCAAACACAGCGAAGAACGCAAACGGTCGGAGCTGCTGAAGAACCAGTTGCAGGAGGTTCTACGGAAGAACACCGAACTCGAAAATCAACTCTTGTCAGAAACCGATAAACAGGATCAACAAAACAAAGAAATCGCTCACTTAATCGAATCGAACAAGCAACTCAGCACGCAAGTGAAACAACGTGATGCAAAAATCATTGAACGAGAAGACCAGCTTGCGGAATCCGCCAACCAAATTGCCGGTCAACAATCACGCTTCGATGACCTCTCCAAAGATATCCGTGAAAAACAATCGCGAGTGGTTGATCTCGGTAAACAAATCGAGGAACTTTTGCCGCTGCGAGAACAAATCGCCGAGAAAGAAGATGCTCTTGCCTTGGCCACCGAGAAAGTCGATCAACTACTGCAGGTCAACCACCGACACCTCGCAGAAATCGAAACGCTCTCTACCCAAAATTGCCATTTCCAGGAACAACTCAGTGAGCTCGCTACGTTGCAAGAGGTGGTAACGGTTAAGCAAACCGAGCTTGTACAACTACAACAACGTTTGGCGGCTTCCGATTCGCAGCGCAATGAGCTTTCCAACGAAACCTCAGTGCTGAAAGAAAACCTCCGCAAGGCCGAAGAAGAGTTGGCACAGCAAGAAGTTAGTGCAAAACAGATGGAACGGGTTGCACAAGAATTGGAAGAAGCAAAACAAACGATTCTCGAACAACGGCAATCAATTGAATTGCAAACGAAACAAATCGAACGGCTGAACGTTAAACGAGAGGAGCACGAAGCGACTCGTGCCCAACTCGAATCGACGAACGGAAAACTCAAGGCGGATATTGAGAAAATCGAGTCGTTGATAACGCAGCTCGAAACGGACAAAAATCAGCTTGTCGATTCGAACCAGCAGCTCGAAACGATGAACGGAACACTCAAAGCGGATATCGAGAGAATCGAGTCGTTGACCAAGCAGCTCGAAACGGACAAAAATCAGCTTGTCGATTCGAACCAGCAACTTGAGACGCGTAATCGAGAATTCCAACGGCAACTCAAGACGTCTGGGGAAGAACGTGGCTTGCTCATCGAGACGCGCGATCAATTCAAACTTAACTTAAGTAAAGCGAACGAGACGATCGAGAACGAACAAGCGACAATTGTTGATTTACGAAAAGAGCTCGAGAGCCAGCAAAAGAAAACGGCAACGACAGCCCGCGAGTTGGACATCGCAAAGCAGCAGAAGGCGGAAATCGAAACGCGCGTGGAAGATCACAAGCGAGCCATTTTGCAACTGCAAAACCAGTTGAAGGTTGCGGAGCAAATGGGGCCAGTCAACGAATCGCTTGAAGCTCGCGTTGCCGAACTGATGAACCATATCGAAGTGGTCAACCATGAACTCGAGGATAGTTTACAAGCCAACGTGAAGGCGGGAAACCGAATCCGCGACTTAGAGAACCAATTGCATGAACATGCGGAGAAGATTCGGGACCTTAGGCGGACTCGAGTCGCCGCCGCGGGCAGCATCGCCGAGCAGCCCATCGAGCGCGCTGCTTAGTCGTGTGTAGGTTGGGTCGACCAAGGGGAGACCCGGATCCATGACTTCCCGACTTGCAATCGACGATTCGGATTTCTTGCCGGGTCGGCGTCGTAAAGACTTTTTGACCCAGCCTGCGTGTTTGCCATCGATCATCGTCTTGGAACGCTGCGTTTCTTTCGATACTGGTTCGGATTGGCTGCCTTGCCAGTAATTTCATAAAGAAAAGGGCTCGGGATCGTCGGCCTTGGCTTGCCCCATTTTCGTCTCGTCAGAGCCATCGACATCGTCAGGATCTCTTGAGCCCGTGTGATTCCGACGTAACACAATCGTCGTTCCTCTGCGATATCCTCTTCACGTCCGCTTTTCAAACTTCGGCTGTGAGGAAGGATGCCTTCTTCCATGCCGACCATGTAAACGTAGGGGAACTCGAGTCCTTTGGCTGCGTGCAATGTTAGCAGCCAAACCGAATTCTTGGCTGCCATCTTGTCCTTTTCATTTCCCATTTCTCGTCCGGACAGGGCGATGTCGGAAATAAACCCAGTCAACGATGGATCGTTAGTGTTGTCTTGATAAGCTCCGATCGCATTGGTTAGATCACCGATCGATGCCATCCGCGCATCCCGTTCTTCGGGTTGGTCGTAGATGCGAGCGATCTCATCGGCGTAGGCCGTCCGGGCAAGCATCGTTTGCAGTGCTTCGGTCAAGGAATCGTTTTCAGCTCGGCGGCGGACATCCTCAGCGATCGATCCGAGTTCAGCGATCCCACGGCGGGCACTCGGTGACAAATCTGCGATCGCTGAGTTATTCTGCATGACTTGCCACACTGGCACGCCCCGCTCCACGGCACGCTTGATTAGTAATTGTACCGTTTTGTTGCTTAGCCCTCGCGCGGGGGTATTGATGACGCGAAGCAATGACATTTCGTCATCGGGTTGGTCAATCCATTTCAAATAGGCCAGCAAGTCACGGATTTCTCTGCGGTCGAAGAACGATTGACTCCCCATCATCACGTAGGGCACATTCGCTTTTCGAAGCTCGGTTTCAAACAAACGGGGTTGCTCGTTGGTGCGAAACAAAATCGCAATGTCCCGCGGCTGAACGTGTTTTTTGTCAATCAGTTCGGTGATCTCGGTGACGACCAACTTTGCTTCAGCCGTTTCGTCTTTGTGCTGCAAAATTCTCGGTCGTCGTCCATCCGGGCGACTTGGAATCAAGACCTTGTCGTGTCGCTCGGTATTGTACCTGATCAGCGTATTGGCCATCGACAAAATGGCGCCCGTACTGCGATAGTTGTCTTCCAAACATACGACTTTTGCATCAGGCCAATCTTTGCGGAAATTCAAAATGTGCGTCACGTCGGCTCCACGCCAAGCATAGATCGATTGATCATCATCGCCCACCACGCAAAAATTGCGATGTTTGAAGGTCAAGTCGCGAGTGATTCGGTATTGGCTACCATTGGTATCTTGATACTCGTCAACGAGGACATGATCGTAGAGCGATGCCACTTGATCTCGAATGTCATGATGTTCTTTGAACAACAGTTCGGTATTGAGTAGTAGATCGTCAAAATCCATTGCCGCTCGCGCTCGCAATCCATTTTGATAGCGGCGATACCCGGATGCCGCAAAGTGTTCTTTGTCGGTCGAAGCGATCGTCGCCGCCTGATCAGGCAGTATCGATTGATTCTTCCATCCGCCAATGATCGACAACATATCGCCCGGTTTCAAAGCGGTGCCGGGCAGGCGAAGTTCACGCAGAACCGCTCGGGCGAGTGATTCCTGATCGCTGCGGTCGTAGATCGAGAACTTTTTGGGATAGCCGATCGCGGTTGCGTGCTGGCGCAATATCCGCACGCATAATGAATGGAACGTACTGATCGTCGGTTTGGGCTCGTCGGGTTCACCGCGACGAGGTTTACGCTTCCTTTTCGAACCGATCAGTTCCCCGATCCGTTCTTGCATCTCGCCCGCCGCCTTATTGGTAAACGTCATTGCCAAAATTCGATCTGGCGGTGTGCCATGGCGGATTAAGTTGGCGATACGAAACGTCACGACGCGTGTCTTACCGGTCCCAGCACCGGCGAGCACGAGCATGGGGCCCGATAACGTATTGACTGCCTCGGCTTGAGCCTGATTGAGTCCGTGGCTCACAAATCAATCCTTTGAGGAGGTGTGGCAAAACGAGAGGAAACTATCGCGACGGGTCACGCGTGATGACCGGGTTGGCGGTCCCGCTTGCAATGAGTTGTAACGTGCCCTGTTGAGGTCGATTGGAATTCACCAGGACGCGGTTAAAGGGAATTCCGTAGCAAGCATAATTCCCGGTCGCCGTATCGAGAACGTAGACCACCGAGGGCGCCGCCGGTGTCGCACTCGATTGCCGAAACTCGGCGAGGCCCGTCATCATCATGTACTGACCCCCCTTGCCGCCTGCTCCAAGGGCTTCGCCGACTTGAGCCGAAAAGCTGGCCATGAACCGACCCACGCGCGGGTAGATGACATTGCACTGGAGTAGCCCGGAGTTGTGGTCGAGCAAGAACAGTCCTTCGGCATCTTCGCTAACCGGACCGGTCGCCATCGAAAACTTTTCGCTCGTCACTGCCGCGGTCGCCTCAATCGGCGAAAAGGTGACGGATGGTCGGGACGTTGATTGGCCAAACAGGTAGGCCGCAATGGCAACGCTTGCCAATGCCGTGATCGCTAAACAAAGATTGGCAAAGGGATTCTTCGTGTTCGATTCCACCTGAGGGTCGTGTTTTTGAGTGTTTGTCATCTGAGTTTCTGACATCGTCGCGTCGCTCCACAAAAGGTTCGTTGAGAAAGGGTAGAGATAATTGTAGGCAGTTGCGATCAACTTTACGATTGCCTTGACGACGAGGAAGCGATAATTTAACAGTCCCATTCATGCCCCCCCATTGATCTGGAGTCCTGTTGTCGATGACACGATCTGCCCCACCGATGCCAAAAAACGGCAGTATTGCGGCGATTCTGCCTGCTGCGGGCAGCGGTCGTCGATTTGGAAGTCATCAAAATAAACTGTTCGCGACGCTTCGAGGAGTACCGATCTGGTTACATTCGGTCAAGGCGTTGCTTTGTCGGCCGGAAGTGGGGCGAATCATTATTGCGGTTTCCGAAACCGACCGCCAGACGTTTCAAGACACTCACACTGCGTTTCTCGAATCGGAAACGTTTCTCGAATCGGAAAAACTCCAGTCGACCAGAATGGAATGGGTATTGGGTGGTTGTGAGCGAACCGACAGCGTCCGCAGCGGTCTCGAATCGATCGGCTGCGATCCGATGATCGAGTACGTGGCGATTCACGACGCGGCACGCCCATTAATCAGCGATCAAGATTTGTCGTCTATCTTTTCGGCTCTGATCGCGACCGATGCAGCCATTTTGGCAACGCCCGTCACCGGAACGCTCAAACGAGCGGTCCAGGCACCGAAGCAAGCCGCAGCCGACGGGATCCTCAGCGATCACGTTGTCGCTAGCGATCACGCCGTGACCGTCGACCGCAGAGAGCTATGGGTTGCTCAAACCCCGCAGGTTTTTCGGCTCAGCTTGCTGCGATCCGCCTACGCTCGATACCGTGGCTATCCGGCAACCGACGATGCCCAATTGGTTGAGCGAATCGGTCATCCGGTTGCAATCGTCGCCGGAAGTAGCGACAACATCAAAATCACTCATCCCGAGGATCTACGCATCGCCGAAGCGATCATGGCCAGACCGTCACCCGCGGATACACTCCCCAACACACTTACGAACCCATAACAAAATGAACTTAATTGAAGACCTCCGTTGGCGAGGATTAATCCACCAAACGACCGATGAAGCCGAACTTGGGACATTGCTTGACAGCGAGCCACAAACGATCTACATCGGCTTCGATCCGACGGCGTCGAGTTTGCACGTCGGACATCTCATGCAAGTCATGATGCTGAGGCGGTTCCAACGGGCCGGACATCGTCCGATCGCCTTGGTCGGGGGGGCCACGGGAATGATCGGAGACCCCAGCGGCAAGAGTGAAGAACGCAACTTGCTGTCGGCTGAACAGCTGCAAGCCAATGTGGACGGAGTCGGCAAACAAATGCAGCAGTTTCTGGACTTTGGCGGCGACAGTGGTGCCAAGCTGCTCAATAACTTTGATTGGATGAAAGGCTACTCGTACCTGGAATTTCTACGGGACGTTGGCAAGAACTTTCCCGTCGGTGCGATGATGGGAAAAGAGTCCGTTCGATCGCGGCTCGAGAGCGAAGCAGGTTTAAGCTATACCGAGTTCAGCTACATGCTTTTGCAAGCCTACGACTTTGTCCATCTGTGCCGCGAACACGATTGCCGAATCCAAGCAGGCGGCAGCGACCAATGGGGCAACATCACCGCTGGCATTGATTTGGGACGCCGTATGCTCGGCAAACCGTTGTTCGGTTTGACCGCTCCGTTGTTAACGACAAGTGACGGACGCAAAATGGGCAAAACCGAAAAAGGAGCGATGTGGCTCGATCCCGAGCGAACCAGCCCCTACGAGTTCTACCAATATTGGATCAATGTCGAAGACGCCGACGTGATGCGCTGTATCGCTTACCTGACGGAGATCGAGCGAGACGAATACGATTCACTCAGCGAGCAAACCGCAACCGACCCAGGTCGCCGAAGGGCTCAAAAACGGTTGGCAGCCTACATGACGCAGCTCGTTCATGGCGACGAAGGAATCTCTTCGGCGGAGCGGGCGACCCACATCCTATTTGGTGGCGAGATTGAAAAGGCGACGGATGCCCAGCTGAGTCAAATCTTTGCCGATGTGCCCAGTAGCGAAGCCGATCGACAATCCCTCTCGGGCGAAGGGTTTTGGATTATCGATGCTCTGCAAACCACAGGACTGGTCAGCAGTGGTAGCGAAGCGAGGCGTTCGATCAAAGAAGGAAGCATTTACCTGAACAATCGACGAGTCTCGGACATGAACTATCGATTGAGTGAAGCCGATTTGGCCAGCGAAACGGTCATGGTACTCAGGCGAGGAAAGCGAAAGTATGCGCTGCTGCGATTTCGTTTGTAGTGTAACAGTCTCCAGGTAGCGAATTTTGTTGTTTTGGATGGGTTTACACCCGCATTGGATGTTTTGAGAGCTATGTTTTTGCATACAGGACGCTGGAAAGCGTTCAACGCCATCCGCTTTTGTCGGATTGCTGCTCAAAATGCTCAAATGGATTTCATTCAAAACGGGGACGCTTGCATCATGAAAATTCGCACCAAATTATTGTTGACATTTATCGGCTGTGGGCTATGCCCGATCGCCATCGTTAGCTGTATGAGCTATAGCTTTGCGGTTCAAGGAATGAGTGATATCGAAGAGACTGCGACAGGAGGTTTCAAATCAGCGGCCGAATCGCAGTTGGTGGCCGTGCGTGATATGAAGAAATCCCAAATCGAAACCTATTGGCGAGATCGGAAAAAAGACATTGATTCACTCGCAAGCTCGGTTGCTTCGATGATTGATCCGGGCAGCGGTACGTCGCTGAAGCGACGTATGGAGAGTCAAGATGATTGGTTCACTCAGTTTCGCGACATTTACGGCTATTACGATCTGTTTCTGCTGTCACCCGATGGCCACTGTTTTTATTCGGTTTGCCGTGAAGCGGACTACGACACAAACCTAATCACAGGAGTGTACCAAGATTCGAATTTTGGCAGCATGATTCAGAAGATTGTCAAAACGGGATCGTTTCAGTTTGCCGATTTTGCTCCCTATGCACCGAGCAATAACGATCAGGCGGCCTTCATTGGAACTCCTGTGAGAATCGACGGCGAGCTGAAGCTGATCGTTGCTTTGCAAATGCCTCATGAGGACATCAATTCGATGATGACCGCACGGGCCGGAATGGGCGAAACCGGGCACACCTTTCTTGTTGCCGTCGATGAAGCGACGGGAAAAACCTCGCTTCGTAGTGATATGTCCTCCGTGAATCCACTCTTTAAGATTGGTTCGCCAATAACAACGTCGTACATCGAAAGCGCGGTTCATGATACCGATGGGATGGGTGAAGGAGTTTGGAAGAATGCCGAGGGCGACGAAGTGCTCGTCGCTTACAATCGCATAAGCGTGTTTGGTAAAGACTGGAACCTATTTGCAAAACTTGATGCTAAAGAAGCATTCGCCTCAGTTGAAGCGATTAAGGATCTTGGGGTTGCATCGTCAAGATCGCTACTTGGTTGGATGACGAGCGTGTCACTCGTCGTGATTCTTGTTGTTTCCGCAATTGGAATTCTATTGTCTGCGATGATTGTAAAACCGATCAAGAGTGCGGTTGCCATGTTAAAGGATATTGCCGAAGGCGAAGGCGATCTGACTCGCAAGCTTGACGAATCGAGCAATGACGAACTGGGGGAACTGGCCCATTGGTTCAATCAATTCGTCGGTAAACTACGAGTGATGATTGTCAGTCTTGCGGGCAACTCCAAGAGTCTTGGTGACGCTTCAAAAACGCTTTCGCTGACCGCCAGCGAGTTGTCGGGCGGAGTCCGTAGCACCAACGAGCAAACGACTACGGCTGCTTCAGCAACCAAAGAGATGACTATGAGCATGAACTCGATGGCATCCGCATCGGAGCAAATGACCGCGAATGTCCGCATCGTGGCTGCGGCTGCGACACAGATGGCCGATAGCGTTCGCGAGATCGCCAGTGCCGCAGAGCATGCGTCAACGGTTGCCGACGGAGCCGCCGAATTGACTCGCACCAGCAACCAACGGGTTGCCGCGTTGGATGTGAATGCCCTTGAAATCGGCAAAGTCATTGAAGTCATCCAAGAGATTGCTTGCCAAACCAACCTACTCGCTCTCAATGCAACGATTGAAGCGGCCCGAGCAGGCGATGCAGGAAAAGGGTTTACAGTGGTTGCTGAGGAAGTCAAGCAACTCGCTCGCAAAACGGCGGAAGCCACCGAAGATATCCGGCCCTGGATCGCAGGGATTCAGTCCTCATCCTCCGATGTCGTTGCCGCGATCAATGATATTTCGAAAGTCATTGATGAAGTCAAAGAGGTCTCGCGAACGATCGCGTCGGCGGTCGAAGAGCAAACCGTGACGACGAGAGATATCGCCGAGAATGTGTCCGAAACTTCACGAGCCGCTGAAACGGTGGCCGCAGGGATCACGCAAATGGCCTGTACCAGCTCGAGCATCAGTAAGAGTATCCTCAGCGTGGATGAATCGGTGTGCAAAACGTCCACCGGTGCTGAGCAAACCCATTGTGCGGGCGAGCAATTAAACCGGCTCGCTGACGAACTCGATCAATTGGTAGGTTCGTTCAAGGTTTGATCACGCTTCGATTTGATCACGCTTCGATACGTGTAATCCGCGAATCATGATCTTTCGTTGGCAGCCGAATGGTTGCCTATCGAGGCGATGTGTCGCTAAACTCTGTCGTTACCGGAATGTGCAAAGGTTAAGCCTAGCCGATGTTGCCGGAACCACATTTCTCTCACATCGCTTTTGGAGCCTACACAATGCCCGTTTTCAAGAGATTCATGGCTGCAACGGTTGCCATGCAGGTGCTGCTGGTCCACCTTGCCTTCGCGGATGAAAACCAACCGTATTGGCCACAATTTCACGGGCCAAACGGAAATAACATCTCAACCGATTCAGGCTTGCTCAGCGAGTGGCCCGAAGGGGGCCCGGAATTGGTTTGGAAAGTAGAAGGAATAGGCGAAGGATTTTCTAGCGTCAGTTTGGCCAACGGACTAATCTATACCGCCGGAAGCATTGATGATTCTGCGGTCGTCACAGCGATAAACCTTGACGGAGAAATCGAATGGCAGGCGAAGTGTGGTGCTGCTTGGGAAAAGTCGTACCCAGGGACTCGATCGACGCCGACCATCGATCAGACCCGCGTCTATTTTGAATCGCCACTGGGGGATCTGGTTTGTCTCGATGCAAAAACAGGTGAATTGGTTTGGAGCAAAAACGTGCTCGAGGAGTTTGGTGGGCAGAACATTCAATGGGCTTTAGCGGAATCTCCCATTGTCGATGGCGATCAACTAATTTGTTGCCCTTTCGGAAGCAAAGGAAGCGTGGTCGCTTTGGATAAAACGACCGGCGAAACCCTTTGGGCGGCCGAATCGGTAGGAGACAAAGCTGGATATGCGACACCCACGATCGCAGAGTTTGCGGGAACGCGAATCGTTTTGGCCATGAGCGGTAAAGCACTCGTCGGTGTTGCTGCCGATACAGGCCGGTTGCTGTTTCGCCACGAACATTTGACGAAGTACGACGTGAATGCACTCAAACCCGTCTATTTCGACGGCGAGATTTTCATCAGTTCTGGTTACAAGTCGGGTTCCGAAATGGTCAAGCTCTCGGCACAAGGCGATGACATGACCGCCGAGAAAGTCTGGGACTCCCAAGACATGGACAACCATCATGGTGGAGTCGTTCGGCTAGATGGATACGTGTATGGAGCCGACAGTCGTCGTAGTTGGGTTTGCCTCGATTGGAATACTGGCGAAACGATGTATACCGATCGCGGAGTAGGGAAGGGGTCGATCACGTGTGCCGACGGATTGCTTTACACGTTATCCGAAGATCGCGGACGAGTTGGATTGGTCAAGCCAACCCCGAAGGCTCACGAAGTGATCAGTGAGTTTACCATCCCCGCGGGTGGCAAAGGCAAGTCGTGGGCGCACCCAGTCGTCTGTGGTGGACGGCTCTATATTCGTCATGGTGAACTGCTGTTTGCATTCGATGTCAGACTAAAACGTTAAACCGCGTGCCCACTGCATCGCGTGCCCACTGCATCGCGCGGCGAAACAAAGACCGTCACGCAGGCGGCATTTCGTACTTGACCCAACCGGGAAAAACGACGCGAGTGATCGCAGGTTGGCCGATTGACATCTTGATCCGATGTGAAAACAGCTTGCTGTCTTCGCGCCGGTTGGTGAAAGCTTCCCAGGGGATAAACAGCGGTG
>JGI12048J13642_10041126_pt1 | contig 16817 bp, 18 predicted proteins | sample ElkSlonscriptome_16_FD_13642 | JGI IMG/M metagenome (IMG submission 13642)
AGGTTCGGGGGCTCGAGGTGGACGACGTCGCCCGCGGCGTCCTGGAGGAGCGGGGCTACGGCGAGTACTTCGTACATCGCACCGGCCACTCCATGGACACCCAGCTCCACGGGAGCGGGCCCAACCTGGACCACCTGGAGACGCGGGACCACCGGGTCCTCCTCCCGGGGGTGGGCTTCAGCGTCGAGCCCGGCGTCTACATCCCCGGCGAGATCGGCGTCCGCTCCGAGATCAACGTCTACTGGGACGCCGAGGCCGGACCCCGAGTGACGCCCTCCGAGATCCAGCGCGAGGTCTTCACCCTCTTCGACGGGTGAGCCCGGCGGACGACGCCGATCCGCGGGTGGAGGTGGCGCTGCCCCTGCCCATCCCCACCACCTTCACCTACTCGGTACGCGGGGCCATGCCGGCGGAGGGGAGCAGGGTCCTCGTCTCCTTCGGCAGGGATCAGCGCATCGGATGGGTGGTGGGGCCCGGGCAGCGCGGCGAGATCGATGGACTCAAGCCGGTCCTGGACGTGCTGGACGACGCCGAACCCACCGTCCCTCCGGAGCTCCTGGAGCTCTGCCGCTGGATGGCCCGCTACTATCTGAGCCCCCTGGGGATCGTCCTGCGGGCGGCCCTGCCTTCGGTCCTCTCCGACGTCTCCCGGGACTACGTCTCCCTCCACCCCGCCGACGAGCACGGCGAGCTCTGGGACTGGGCGTCGTGGAAGGACCGTCTGCGCTCCCGGGAATGGCGGCTGGTGGAGTCGTTGCGCGCCGCCGAGCGGCCCCAGCGGGTGCGGACCCTCTCCGGACGGCTGGATATGGGCTCCCTCTGGCCGGAGATCCGCTCCCTGAAGGCCCACGGGCTTCTCCGGCACGAGACGGTACCGCCGGCGGAGCCCTCGGTGAAGACCCAGCGGGTGGTCCGGCTGGTGGAGCACCTGGGCACCCTCACGCGACGGGACGAGGTCTTCGGGCGGGCCTACCGACAGCGCGAGGCCTACGAGCTCCTGGAGACGTCGGGCGACGCCGTGGAGCTGTCGCACCTGACCCGGGACTTCAGCCGGAGCGTCATCGGCGGCCTGGAGGAGAAGGGTCTGGTGGAGGTGGTGGACGAAGAGGTGGTCCGGGATCCCTTCGCCGACCGACCGGCGGGCACCCCGCCCGACCACGTCCTCACCCCCCATCAGAATGCGGCGCTGACGCCCATGCTGGCGGCGCTGGACGAGGGGGTCCCGGTGCCCTTCCTCCTCCAGGGGGTCACCGGCTCCGGGAAGACCCGGGTCTACGTCGAGCTGCTGCGCGCCACTCTCGAGCGGGGCCGCACCGCCGTCGTCCTGGTGCCGGAGATCTCGCTCACGCCCCAGACCGTGGCGCGCTTCCGGGCCCACTTCGGCGACGAGGTGGCAGTCCTCCACTCCGGCCTCTCCGACGGGGAGCGCTACGATGCCTGGCGGCAGTTGCGGACGGGTGAGCGCCGCATCGCCGTGGGAGCTCGCTCCGCCCTCTTCGCGCCGCTGCCGAATCTGGGCGCCGTGGTGGTGGACGAGGAGCACGAGGGCTCCTACAAGCAGTCCGAGGCGCCCCGCTACCTGGCGCGGGACCTGGCGGTGGTCCGGGCCCGGCAGGCCGGGGCGGTATGCGTACTGGGGAGTGCTACCCCCTCGCTGGAGAGCTGGCACAACGCCCGCACCGGCAAGTTCCGCCATCTGCACCTTCCGGAGCGGGTGGGGGGAGCCACCCTGCCGGAGGTCCGGGTGGTGGACCTGCGGAGGGGAAAGGAGGGTGGCGGTGCGCCGGCAGGGGGAGCCTCCGGCGGCCGGGGTGGGCAGGTCCTCTCCACCGAGCTGGTGGAGGCGGTGGACGCCCGATTGGAGCGACGGGAGCAGGTGATCCTGCTGCTGAACCGACGGGGCTACAGCTCCTTCGTGCAGTGCCGGGAGTGCGGGGAGGTGGAGCAGTGCCGCAACTGCTCCATCTCCCTCACCTACCATCGGACCACCCAACGCATCGTGTGCCACCACTGCCGGTTCGAGGCACCTGCCCCCTCGCGCTGCCCCCGGTGCGGCGCCGACGACCTCTCCTTCCGGGGGTTGGGCACGGAGCAGGTGGAGCGGGTCACCACCGAGACCTTCCCCGGAGCCCGCATCGCCCGAATGGACGTGGACACCACCTCCGGGAAGTGGTCCCACCAGCGGATCCTGGACCGGGTGGGGAGCGGGGAGGTGGACATCCTCCTGGGCACGCAGATGATCGCCAAGGGGCTGGACTTCCCCCGGGTGACGCTGGTGGGCGTCGTGAACGCCGACGTGGGGATCCACCTGCCGGACTTCCGGGCGAGCGAGCGGACCTTCCAGCTCCTGAGCCAGGTGGCGGGGCGGGCGGGGCGAGGGACGCTGGGGGGCGAGGTCCTCATCCAGACCTCCCTCCCCGACCACTACGCCGTGCAGGCTGCGGTGGCCCACGACTTCGACGGGTTCGCCGAGCGGGAGCTGGAGGAGCGGCGCCAGCCTCGCTACTCTCCCCACGTCCGACTCATCAATGCCGTCCTCAGCGGTCCGGACCAGACCCAGGTGGCCTCCACCGCCCAGGAGGCGGCGGCCTGGACCCGGGCGCTGGTGCGGAAGGCCCGGTCCGCCCGGGGCCCCGACGCCCCGGAGGTGGAGCTGGTGGGGCCGGCGCCGGCGCCCATCGAGCGCCTCCACGGTCGGTGGCGGTGGCACTTCCTTCTCCGCTCGGACGACGCCGGGGCGCTGGGGGGGGTGGGGCGGCTCCTGGCCGAGCGCTTCAAGCTCCCCTCCGGCGACATCCGGCTCGCCCTGGACCGGGATCCGGTGGCCCTCCTCTGAGCCATCGTCCTGGGAGGAGGCGTCGCTTCGGTATCCAACCCGTCACGGAGATTGCCGGAGACGGGGATGCCGGGATATCTTCGGCCGGAGATCCCCGTTCGACCCCTCGTCAGGAGAAGGAAGTGGGCTGCCTGGCCCTGAATGCCTCGTTCGAACCGCTGACCATCGTCCCGTCGCGTCGCGCGGTGCGGCTGGTCCTGGACGGGAAGGCGGAGATCCTGGAAGCGGACGAGGCGCTTCGATTCCGGTCGGAACACACCGAGCTGCCCTGCCCGCTGGTGATCCGGCTGGTTCGACTGGTGCACGTCCCCCGGCGGTTCCGGCGTCAGGTCACCAACACCTTCCTCTTCGCCCGCGACGGGTACTCCTGCATGTACTGCGGGCGTCATCGCCGGGAGCTCCGGGGACGGCAGTTCCTCACCCGGGATCACATCCTGCCCACCTCCCGGGGCGGAGAGAACAGCTGGGAGAACGTCGTGACGAGCTGCTCTCCCTGCAACAACCGGAAGGGAAACCGGACCCCGAAGGAGGCCGGGCTCCGCCTCCACACCGACCCCCGGGAGCCCAACTACGTGCACCTGGTGTGGGCCGTGCGGCGGGTGACACCCACCCAGGCCAAGTACATCCGGATGTTCTACGGCGACGACGCCCTGGCCGCCGTGCGGCGGGGACGTCTCGGCCTCGCCTGATCAGTCCTCGATCCAGGCGTAGGGGCGCTCGCTGATCTGGCCGTAGCCCCGCACGGTGCCCTTCTCCGTGTACTCCTTCCAGCAGATGATCCAGCCCCGGACCGGGTCCTGGGTCACGTCGTACTGGAAGTCGCTCATGGAGGCCCGCTCCGCCAGGAACCGCTGGAGGTGGGCGGGGAGGTTGGGAGCTCCCTCCACCTGAAGCCCCTGGGGAGTATCGAAGATGGCCTTCCGGACCTCCGACTCGGTGAGCTTCAGGGCCCGCATGGCCTGTTCGATGGCGCTCACGGCGCCGCTCAGCTCCGGGGAGGAGCCGGTCCGGTTTCGGATCTCCTGGAGGAGGTCCGTGGTGGGCCCGGAGCCCAGCTCGTCCCGGATGGACTCCAATTGGCCCAGGAGCCGCTCCGAGAGTCGGAGAAGTTGAGCGTATTCGCGGCGAGGCGGACGGGCCTTGTCGTCGTCGGTCACGGGCGGAGGGCTGGCGGGCGGGAGATTCGACGCAGTGGGGGCGTCGCCGACCCCCGGTGGGGAGGGTACTCCTAAGAGGAGGGGTGGCGTCGGATCCGGCAAGCTTCCCGGCACCCCGGTGGACGCCGTCGCACGGCTGGTGGAGGGGAGGGGCGAGGGGAGGCACATCCGGGAGCCGTCGGGGTTCGTTCGCCGGGGCCGACGGGCTCCGAACGCCCGATGCGAACGACGTCACCACACTCGGGGCGAGGACGATGGCGGACAAGGCACGACTCATCCGGCGGATGCACTTCACCGCCTCCCACCACTACGGAGACGCCGACGCCTCGCCGGAGCAGAACCGGGCGCGATTCGGCGATCAGGCGGAGCCGCACCGCCACCGCTGGACGGTGGAGGTCCAGGTGGTGGGTCCGGTGGACCCGGACACCGGGTGGCTCACCGACCTCATGGCGCTGGACGAGGCGATGGGGGAGCTCACCTCCGGCTGGGACGAGGGCGACCTCAACACCGCGGTGGCGGCCGTCGCCCAGGGGGAGATGCAGCCCAGCACCGAGAATCTGGCTCGATGGCTCTACCGTCGCCTGACGCCGCGGGTCGCCCATCCTGCCCAGCTGGACCGGGTGCGGGTCTTCGAGAGCGATACGCTGGGGAGCCAGTTCCCGGCGTGAGCCCGGAGTTCACCGATCCGCGCCGAGCCGCCGCCCTCCCGCCCGCTTGAAGGGCTCCGGGGGCGGGCCCACCTTCTCCCCATGACCGACCCCACCTCTCCGGACGGCCCGTCCGACGCCGAGACCCCCCGGCCCCGACCAGTGGTACCGCGGCCACCTCCCGCTCGAGGATCCGACTCCGGCGACGACGGGGCGACACGAGCCAAGCGACCCACCCCCGTCCGGGCGGGACTGGACCCCCCCGAAACCGTGGACGCCGCCGGCGCGGTCGCGGGAAGCGAGCTGGAGGTGGAGCTGCACGGCGAGCCCTTCGTGATCACCGTCCGGGGCCGTGCGCGGTCGGATGGCGGCGCCCACCTCCTGCTGGTGGGCTTCCACCCCCGGGGTGCGGATGGGCCGGAACGGGAGGGGATGGCCGTGGGGCGGGAGCTGGAAGATCTCTCCCCCGACGAGCTGCTGGCGGCCTGGGGCCGAGCCAGGCCCATCCCCGACCCCTACGAGCCCGCGCCCTTCTTCCCCGGGACCCGCCGGGACCGGAACCGGCGAACCCGTTGAAATCGCTGTCCTCCCCGGAGGACATCTTCATCATTGGGCGGGGTCGGGAGCGTTCACGGGACGCCGGGTGGAGTGCGCCACAGCCCTGGCGAACCGGGGCATCTCCGGTGGGGCCCGGGATTCGGTGGGTCAAAGGCACGATTCCTGCCTCATCGTACGCTCGAGAGCACCCGCATCCTACGGGGCGGGCGACATCGTCCGATGTGCGCACACGGGGGTCAGACCATGAACGGGATGGGAAGGGACGGGACGGCGGCGGTCCCACCGAGGGAGGGGATCGTCATCACGCGGGGAGGCGACCACCCGCCGGCCACGCCACGCATCCAGGCCTTCATCTGGGGGGGGAAGGTGCGTCCTGCGCCGACGCTCCCCTACGGCCGCTGGAAGGGCGCCGCCTGAAGGCCTCCCGCGGGCGGCCGTGAGTCGTGGTGGGTGGCCTCCGCATGGGGTGCCGTCCCGCTGCCGAGACCGTAGCTTCCATGGGTCGGCGCCGTTCTCCCGTGGTCGGGGGAACGCCTTCGAACAACCACGGTCTCAACACGGTGCAGAGGGTCGGTGTCCTTGAAAGCGTCCGAAGACTCCACGGATGGAGAGTTGGTCGAGTTGGCCTGCGGGGGCGACGAACGCGCCTTCGGGTATCTCGTTCAGCGCTACGAGCGGGCTGCCTATTCGGTGGCGCTCTCCGTCACGGGGAAGCACGAGGACGCGGAGGATGCCGCGCAGGAGTCCTTCATGGTGGCGCTGGAGCGCCTGGACGAGTGTCGGAATCCGGATCGATTCGCGGGATGGCTCATGACCATCGTGCGCAACCGGTCCCGGAATCTGATCCGGCGTCTCTCTCTGAGGGACACGGATCCCATCCCCATCGGGGCCACGTCCAGCCAACCCACGCCGGATCGGGTGACCGAGACCTCGGAGTTGCGGGGCCAGTTGAGGGCGGCATTGGACGAGTTGTCCGACATACAGCGACAGATCGTCCTCCTGCACGATCTGGAAGGCTGGAAACATCGGGAGATCGCGGAGCGACTCGACCTGCCCTCGGGCACGGTCCGCTCCCACCTCCACTTTGCACGGAAGGCGCTGCGAAAAGCCCTCAAGGGCCCGGTCAGCGCCGACATCTAACACGGGACGCTCCTTCGACATGATGGACGACATCACCGATCTGGACGCGTACCGGGGCGACCCGGGGCTGGACCCCGAGGTTTCGGCCTGGCTACGTGTGCTGGATCCCGCCACCGAGGAACCGAACTACTGGTTCCGATTCCGCTCCTGGGTCGTGGAAAGCGCCGGTCCCGAACTGGCACGGCGCCGGCTCCTCGCCGACGTCTCCGTCGGGGACGTGCTCCAGGCCTGGTCGCGCACCCTCCTGCCGACGGCGCTGGCGGCAGCTGCGGCTGCGGCCTTCCTCCTCTTCCAGAGTCCGGCGACGGTACCGGAGAACCCCCTCCTCGTGGAGGATCTCCTGGTGGCGGAGCTGGGCGACGACCCCATCCCCGCGGCGCTTTCCCTCGGGAACGCCGTGACCTTCGCCGCGGACCGCTTCTAGGATGTCCGCTCCCGCCAGGACGCGTCTGCTCACCGCCTTCCTCCTTCTGGTCGTCTTCGGCTCGGGGTTCACCCTGGGCCTGGCCTTCGACCGGACGGCCGTCGCCACCCCCGCCGAAGAGGCGGAGGCGGTAACGGAGGAGGCGGAGGACGAGCGGACCCCCATGTACGAGCAGGTGGGCCCCACGGCGGACCAGAGCCTCCTCATCGACTCCATCGTCACTGAGCACCGGTCGAAGATGCAGTCGCTGCAGGAGCAGTTCCGACTGGACTACAACCCCCGGTACGATGCGCTCATCGACTCGACCCGGGAGTCCATCAAGGACGTCTTCACGGCGGAGCAGGCAGCTCGGTACGACTCCCTGATCGCAGATTGGGAAGAGCGGAAGGCCGAGCGCGACGCGCTCGAGGCCGGGGACGAACGAGACTAGCCACCATGAGCCGCACAATTCGGGCAGGACTCCTCCCCCGGCGTGGCCTCGCGGCGGCGGTCGGAGCATGGCTGCTTCTGCCCGTTGTCCTGCCGGCCCAGGAGCGCATCACGCTCGAGGACGCGGTGGCCCGGGCCCTGGTCCGCAGCCCTGCCATGGCGCAGCAGGAACAGGGGGTCCTCACGGCCCGGACCGGGCAGCGGCAGGCCTGGGGGAGCTTCCTTCCCACCCTCAGCGTGAGCTCGTCCGGGGCGTTGCGGAGTCAGAACCGCTTCGACCCCACCACCGATCGGGTGGTACAGGGGAGTTCGGACTCCTACTCGGCGGGGATCTCCGCCAGCTACAGCCTCTTCCAGGGAGGACGCCGCTTCGCCGAGCTGGACGTGGCCGATGCGGAGATCATGGCGGCCGAAGCCAGTCGGGAGGACCAGCGGTTCCAGGTGACCCTCGACACCGAGAACATCTTCTTCGAGGCGCTCCGGCAGTCGGACCTCCTGGAGGTGGAGCGGACCCGCCTGGAGCAGGCGGAGCAGAACCTCTCCATGGTCCGGCGGCGGACCGAGGTGGGGCGCGCCACCATCTCCGACTCCCTTCGCGCGCGTCTCGAGCTGGTGAACGCCGAACAGGCGGTGCTCCAGGCCGAGACCGCCACCCGGGCCGCCCGCTTCCAGCTCGGACGTCAGATCGGGGAGGGCATCCCCGTGGTTCCCGTGGCACCGGAATCGCTGGAGCCGGGACCCCTCCTCCTGGCGGATGCGGAAATCATGCAGATCGCCGAAGCCTCCTCCCCGGGCGTCGTGGCGGCCCGCGCCCAGGCCGGAGCGGCCTCGGCCCAGGTGTCGGCGGCGCGCACCGCATACCTGCCGAACCTCAGCCTCTCCTCGGGATACGACTGGGCCAACCAGGCGGCGTCTTTTTCCGACGGGACGACCTCCTGGAGCCTCTCACTCCGGGCCAGCTACCCCATCTTCAACGGCTTCCAGCGGGGGACGACGGTGGAACGGGCGCGCTTCGCCCAGCAGGTGGCGAACCTCCAGGAGGAGGACGCTCGTCTGGGAGCCCGGGCGGAAGCCGATGCCGCCCTCCAGGACATCCGGACGGCCGAGCGCGGCATCGAGATCGCGGAGGAGGCCCTTCTGGTGGCGAGTGAGGACCTTCGGGTGGTGCGGGAGCGGTATGAGGTGGGTGTGGCCACCGTCCTGGACGTGATCATCAGCCAGGCCGCCGCCGACGAGGCGGCGGCCGGGGCGGTCACCGCACGCTACGACTACTGGCTGGCCCGGGCTCGTCTCGAGGCCGTATTGGGGAGGGAGCTGTGAGCGACGACGTCATCATCCGCACCGAAGGACTCACCAAGAACTACACCATGGGCAGCGAGACCGTGCACGCGGTGCGCAGTGTGGATCTCACGGTTCAACGGGGTGAGTTCGTGGCCATCATGGGCCCCTCGGGGAGCGGGAAGTCCACCTTCATGAACATGGTGGGCTGCCTCGACACTCCCACCTCCGGGGAGTACTGGCTGGACGGCCAGCCCGTCAGCGAGCTCTCCGAGGACGAACTGGCGGCGGTGCGCAACAAGGCCATCGGATTCGTCTTCCAGACCTTCAACCTCCTCCCCCGCCAGACGGCCCTCCACAACGTGGAGCTTCCGCTGATCTACGCCGGGGTCGGGTCTTCCGAGCGCAAGGAGCGCGCCCGGGCGAAGCTGGAGCTGGTGGGACTCGGGGACCGGATGGAGCACAAGCCGCCGGAGATGTCCGGGGGACAGCGGCAGCGGGTGGCGGTGGCTCGCGCCCTGGTGAACGAGCCGGCCCTCCTCCTGGCCGACGAGCCTACCGGCAACCTGGACTCGGTGACCTCGCAGGAGATCATGTCCCAGCTCACCGAGCTGAACCACAAGGGCCAGACCATCCTCCTCGTGACCCACGAGCACGACATCGCCGAGTACGCGAAGCGGCAGGTGCACCTCAAGGACGGGATGATCGAGAAGGACTTCCTCAACGAGACGGCAGGAGCGCCGGCATGACGACGACGCAGCGAGCGAGCGAGGGGTGGAGGGTCGTCCGCTCCCGGACGTGGGTGGCGCTGGGAGCCGTGCTGGCCCTCGGAGCCTGTCAGTCCGGCGAGGCCGCCGAGGAGGACGCCCCCACACTGGAGACCGTGGAAGTCTCCCGCGGCGACTTGCGACTGGAGGCGGAGGCTACCGGGGCGGTGGAGCCCATCCGGTCGGTGGAGGTGAAGTCCAAGGCGTCCGGGGAGATCCTGCGTCTCCACACCGACGTGGGGGACGAGGTGGGGCAGGGGGCCCTCCTGGCGGAGGTCGACCCCCGGGACGTGCAGAATGCCTTCGACCAGGCCGAAGCGGACCTCGAGGTGGCCCGGGCCCAGGGCGAGATCGCCGGGGCGCAGCTCGAGCGCTCCGAGCGCTTGCTGGAGTCGGGCGTCATCACCGAGCAGGAGCACGAGCAGACCCGGTTGGACGCCGCCAACGCCCAGGCCGGTCTGGTCCGGGCCGAGACGAACTACCGGCTGGCGGAGCTGCGCCTCAGCGACGTGGCCATCCGGGCGCCCCTGGCCGGAACCATTATCCAGAAGAGCGTCGAGGAGGGTCAGGTCATCCAGTCGGCGTCGCAGAACGTCTCCGGCGGTACGACCCTCTTCCTGATGGCGAACCTGAACCGCATGCAGGTCCGGACGTTGGTGGACGAGACCGACATGGGCGACATCCAGGCGGGCCTCCCCGCCACCGTGCGGGTGGAGGCCTTCCCGGACCGGACCTTCCAGGGGACGGTCCAGAGGGTCGAGCCACAGGCCGTCGTGGAGCAGAATGTGACCATGTTCCCGGTCATCGTCGATCTGGACAATCGGGCGGGCCTCCTCAAGCCGGGGATGAACGCCGAGGTCTCGGTGCTCATCGACGAGGCGTCGGACGTCCTTCTGGTTCCCAACAACGCCATCGTCCAGCCCGCCGACGTCGGTCCTGCCGCCATGGCGCTGGGAATGAATGTGGACGAGATGGATCTGGTGGCCTTCCTGGGCGGGCGGGCCGGTCGACCCGGCGCCGCGTCCGGAGGGAATCCGGCCGCCCGTGGCGACGCCCAGGAGGGAGCCGGAGGCCCGGGCCCCGGTGCACCGGCCCGAGAGACCCGCTCGGCCGCGGTCTTCGTGATGAACGCCCAGGGTCAGCCGGAGCTCCGCCCCATCCGCATCGGCATCAACGACTGGGACAACACGCAGGTCGTCGAGGGGCTGGAGGAGGGGGAGACGCTCGCCGTGGTGGGCGCCGCCCAGCTCCAGGCTCAGCAGCAGGAGTTCCTCGAGCGGATCCGCTCCCGTCGGGGCGGCGGCCCCTTCGGTAGCTAGGAGAGCCGAGATGCTGATCCTCGAGATCGTCGTCGTGGCCATGCAGGCCATCCGGGCGAACGTCATGCGTTCGATCCTCACCACGCTGGGCATCATCATCGGGGTGGCGGCCGTCATCTCCGTGGTGGCTCTGGGCGAGGGCGCCCAGGCCCGGGTGGAGTCGGAGATCCAGCGGATGGGCACCAACGTCCTCACCATCCGGCCCGGACAGCGCATGTGGGGTGGGGTCTCGAGGGACGACACGGAGCAGCTCACCGTCGGCGACGCCGAGGCCCTGCGGGACGACCCGGCAAGCGACCTGCTGGTCTCGCCAGAGGTGTCGTCCAGGCAACAGATCTCCTACCTCCGCTGGAACTCCAACAACCAGGTGGTGGGCGCCTGGCCCGAGTACTTCGACGTCTACGACCACGAGCTGCAGTTCGGTCGCTACTTCAACCTCGGGGAGGTCCAGGGACGCCGGCGCGTGGCCGTCCTCGGCGCCAACGTCGCGCTGGAGCTGGGCGAGACCCCGTCCGCGGCCCTCATCGGGGAGACCATCCAGATCCGTGGGGTGCCCTTCGAGGTCATCGGGGTCCTGGTGGAGAAGGGGGAGGCCGCCTGGCTCCGGCCCGACGAGCAGATCTTCATCCCCGTCTCCACGGCCCAGTACCGGGTCTTCGGGGGCCGGGAGCGGCTGAACGCCATCTACGCCGCCGCCCCGTCGCCGGAGCGTCTGGACGCCGCCTACGGCACCATCGACCGGGTCATGCGGCGAGAGCATCGCATCCGACCGGGGGAGGAGGCCGACTTCAGCATCCGCAACTCCTCGGACCTGCTGGCCACCTTCAACGAGACGAATCGCACCTTCTCGCTCCTCCTGGCGGGGATCGCCGGGGTGAGCCTGCTGGTGGGGGGCATCGGCATCATGAACATCATGCTGGTGAGCGTCACCGAGCGGACCCGGGAGATCGGGGTCCGGAAGGCGTTGGGGGCGAAGCGGCGGAGCATCCTCTTCCAGTTCCTGGTGGAGGCGATGGCGCTCTGTTTCCTGGGTGGATTGCTGGGGGTGGCCGCGGGGTACGGAGCCGCTGCCCTCATGTCCAGCCTGGCGGACTGGGACACCATCGTGGCTCCCGAGGCCGTCCTCATGGCGCTGGGATTCAGCGCCGGGGTGGGGCTTTTCTTCGGGATTCTCCCGGCGCAGCGGGCGGCGAAGCTCGATCCCATCGACGCGCTCCGCTACGAGTAGGCTTCGTCGGCTTTTTGGGGTCGTCGAGCTCGGGAGCTCGCTCATGCCCGACCCGGCCGTGGATGCCGGCAGCTGCTGATCGTCCGCGGGTCGGGTCGTGCAATTGCCTCGGAGGGGACCCGGTCCCCCCGCGCCCTTCCACCGGGGGGGTGTCCTTCGTGGCTACTCGGCTCCGCGATGGGCCCTGGGCGGGAGGGTGCTCACCGCAGACACTCAGCGCCGGAGCCAGATCTCCCTTGTCTCGCCGCGGCGGACCAGGCGGATGGCGAGGCTGTCCCGGGGAACGGCGAGGGCGCGGCGGACGCCGGCGAGGGAGCCTACGGCGCTCTGCTCGATGTGGGTGAGGACGTCGCCGGGTCGTAGACCGGCACGGTGTGCCGGGGTGCCTGGCGACACCTCCACCACCAGCACCCCCCGGTCCACCTCGAAGTAGGTGGCCAGTTCCGGGTTCAGCGGGACGATCTCCACGCCTGCGACCCGGTTCTGTCCCAGGACGTAGGGGGCCAGGGGACCCCGCGGGGGCGCCTCGGCTCGGGGCACCACAGGAGAACGTCCGGAGGACGGGATCCCAGGCGCAGCGGGCGCCGTGGCGGTCGAATCGCCGAGGACCAGGACCCGGAAGGATCGGCTCTCCGGAGCGGTAGGCGCGGGCAGGACGGTGCCGGGTCGGACCACCACCTCCCGCACGGTGTCCCAGCCCAGGATGCGTTCCACCACGACGGAGTCCCCGGGGACGATCCGGACCCGGGAGACCGATTCGGTGGCCTCCTCCACCCGGACCCCACCGCTGCGCAGGGCCAGGTGGACCCGGAGGGAATCCATGGCGCGGTAGAGACGGTCGGCCAGCGTGTCGGCCCGTACCTCCACCCGGGTGATGCGAGGCACCATGGGCGCCGCTCCGGACAGCGGGCGCGTCCCGGCGGCGAAGCTGAGCGTCAGGGGCGTGCCGGCCCGCTCCAGCTCCAGGGTCACCGGCTCGCCAGGGCGTAGACCTGCGAGCATACCGGCGAGGCCGTCCTGGGGGTTGTCCCCGTTGAGTGCGGTCAGGCGATCCCCGGGCCGGACACCGGCACGGGCCGCGGGCCCTCCTTCCTGCACGGCCGCGATGACTACACTCCGGTCCGCCTGCGGCCTGGTGGTGAGGGCGAACTCCACGGAGACGCCGAGCCACCCCCTCGGGGCCACCTCCGCCGGTGCGGGTGGAGGTGCCTGCTGGGCCACGCCAGGGTGCGCGGCTCCCAGGAGCAGGCCGAGGGCGGTCGCCACCGCGGCACGAGCCGGGCGGCGCCACCGGCGCCCGGAGCGAGCGACGGAGCGAGGGTAGTCGGACATGGTCAGAACCAGTTGTCCTCGTCGGAGGCGAAGCTGCTGAGCACGGCGTCCCGCTCCGCCAGCGTGGAGGCGAGGAGGCCGTTCAGGAAGGGGTCCGCCGGGGCCTGACGGACTGCGGCCTGGCCGGCCGCCACCAGGTACTCCAAGGCGGCAAAGCGACTGGCCGGATCCCCGCCGGACGGCGCCTCCCCCTCGTCCGCCAGAAGGCTCCGATACCTCGTGAGGGCGGCCACGTAGCGCTCCTCGGCCGCCTGGACCTCCGAGGCGGCCTCCTCCACCGACGCGACCTGTGCCGACGCTCCTTCGTCGGTCCTCGCCATCGCGCCGGTACCGGGCGCGCCCGGTGCGTCCAGGAGCGTCCCGAGCCCGGTACCGGCCATGAAGAGGAGGACGGCGGCTGCCACCCGCATCCAGGTCGGCGTCTGGACCAGCGCCAGCCGATCCAGGAGGCCGGGGTCGCGCACGAGTCCCTCCGAGCGGAGGCGGGCCTCCAGGACGTCCCAATCGTCCATGGGAGGCAGGAGCTCCGGCAGGGCGCCCAACGCCTCGGTCTGCCGGCGCAGCTCGTCCAGGGTGGTCGTGCATCGAGGGCAGTCGGCGAGGTGCTCCGCCTCGACGGGGGCGGCCGCCTCGTCCACGAGGCGGGACAGGGTCTCGGGGGAAAGGTGTTGGTTCATGCTTCTGCTCCGCGTTCCATGGGGGACGCAGTCGTAGGTTCGTTCAGCGCGACGAGCATCTCACGCATCTTGGCGCGCGCCTTGAAGAGCTGGGACTTGGAGGTGCCGGTAGCGACGCCCAGGACGTTGCCGATCTCCTCGTGGGTGTACCCCTCCACGTCGTGGAGGATGAGGACCTGCCGCATCCCCTCGGGGAGCCGGTCCATGGCTTCCTCCAGCCGCTCCCGGAGGAGGGTATCCCCGCCCCGAGGGCCCACGGGGATCTGATCGGGCATGGGAGCCACCCGCCTTTCGCGGGTGTCGGCCTTTCGCACTGCCTGGAGCGCGGCGTTCACCGCGATCCGGTGCAGCCAGGTGCTGAATCGGGCGTCCCCCCGGAAGGTGGGAAGGGCCCGCAGCGCCCGGATCCACGCCTCCTGGGCGTAGTCCTGGGCCAGCATGTCGTCGCCTGCGATGCGGCGGACCACGGCGTACACCCGTGGGGAGAACCGTTCGTAGAGGGCCCGGATGGCCCCGGCGTCTCCCTCGGCGGCTTGCTGGATGAGCTGGCGTTCGTTCATCGGCGGATGCGGGATGTCCCGGGTGGGGCGGCCGGAGCGGCCATGGTCCTCTTCATCCCGGTGAGATGCGAACAGGGGGGGAGAGGGTTGCCCTCGCCGTCGCCGACCCCGAAGCTCCGGACCCGGGAACCCGGCGAATCGAACCGACGAGCTTCGGCCCGCTTCCTGCAATCCTCTCCCTCCACGTGAACCCCCACAAGGACGAACGCGTCCATGGACGACGGATCCACCCTCCCCGGCGCCAGCCACCTCGAGTGCACCTGGACCGGCGAGACCTTCGAGAGCGAAGCCCTGCAGGGCCTTTCTCCCGTGGGAAAGCCCCTTTTCGCCCGCTATGACCTGGCGGCGCTGCGGGACCACTTCACCCCCGAGTCGCTGGAGGGCCGACGGCCGGATCTGTGGCGCTACGAGGAGGTCCTCCCGGTGCGGGACCGCCGGTACCAGGTGCAGCTCGGGGAGGGTTGGACCCCACTCGTGGATGCGCCCAGGACCGCCAAGCGGCTCGGGGTACGTCGCCTCCTGGTGAAGAACGAGGGCATCAACCCCACCGGGTCCTTCAAGGACCGAGGGTTGGCCCTGGCCGTCTCCCGGGCGTGGGAGCTGGGCGCCGAGGAGCTGGCGCTGCCTTCGGCGGGGAACGCCGGCAGCGCGGCATCCGCCTATGGGGCCGCCGCTGGTCTGCCCGTCCATGTGGTGGTGCCCCAGGACACGCCGGCGCCCATCCTGGAAGAGATCCGGGCGTTCGGCTCGGACCTCCAGCTCCTGGACGGCCTCATCAACGACTGTGGCGAGGTGGTGAAGAAAGGCGTGGAAGAGAAGGGCTGGTGGCCTCTCTCCACCCTGAAGGAGCCCTACCGTGTAGAGGGGAAGAAGACCATGGGCTACGAGCTCTTCGAGCAGCTCGGTGGCCGCCTCCCCGACGCCATCGTGTACCCCACCGGCGGAGGCACCGGGCTCATCGGGATGTGGAAGGCCTTCCACGAGATGGAGGAGCTGGGCTGGATCGGTTCGGAGCGTCCCCGGATGATTTCCGTGCAGTCGGCCGGGTGCGCTCCCATGGTCCGGGCCTGGGAAGAGGGCGCCGAGGAGGCGGACCTCTGGGAGAACGCGACGACCTACGCGTCGGGCCTTCGGGTCCCGGGGGCGGTGGGCGACTTCCTGATCCTGCGGGCCCTCCGGGAGTCCGGAGGCGGAGCCGTGGCGGTGAAGGACCACGTCATGGCCGAGTGGGTGGCGAAGCTCGGAGCGGACACCGGCATCTTCGCGGCGCCGGAGGGTGGTGCTGTCGCCGCTGCCGTCCCTCCCATGATGGAGCAGGGAATCATCGATCCAGACGACGAGGTGGTGCTCTTCAACACCGGGAGTGGCCTGAAGTACGTCGGGATGACCCCGGTGGATTGAGGCGCGCGTGTACCGCTTCCTCTGGGCCCTCTTCTGGGGCGGACTCACGGCGCTCCTGGTCTACGCCGGGCTCCGACTGCGGGTGCGCCTGCACCGGCGCTTCGCCGGAGACGATCCCCGGGTGGACGACGATGCCGTCCGCACCATCCTGGAGACGGGTCGACTGGTGACCACCGAGGACGAGCCGCTGGACCTGGAGGAGATCGAGGAGGAGGAGCGGCGATTCTGGTCCGAGACCTGGGACGAGCCGGACGAGTGGTAGCGCCCGAGGGGCGGGTCCCGGGATCCTCGGACAGGCCGCTAGCGGCTCCAGCGGTAGTAGAGACCCGGGAGAGGGACGAAGCGGCGGTTGAGGGGCAGGTCGTCCTCCGGGTCGGTCCGCCGAGCCCAGAGGGCGCGGTTGACGCTCAACGCCGCACCCATGTAGTGCCCCTCCGAGGCTCGCCAATCCACCCCGATGGGGGCACGCAGAACCGCCGCCATCCCCAGCCGCTCCCCGTCCCGCGGAGGCGGGGCGCCCACGAGCCAGAGGCCGAGCCCCAGATAGGGTCGCAGGGCGCCGGGACCGAAGTACTCCTTGCCCACCACCGAAACGCTGAGGTCCCGGAAGGCCCAGGTCCCCACCGTGACCTCCACGCTCCGGGCGTCGTCGAAGTACTCCACCACGAAGCCCACCGTGCTGATGCCCCCGAAGGTGAGGCCGATGCGCACGCCGTCTCCGGCGTCGGGTCCCTGGGCCGCCAGCGCGCCCCTGAGGGTGGAACCGGGGGACAGAGCCAGGAGCCCCAGCAGGAGGATCGTCGTGGTGCCCAGCACCCGCGGAAGGGTCGCACGCCGCCGGAGGGTGGTGGCGGGAGGGTGCGACGGGGGTCGGGAAGGGCGGGGTCGGATCATGGCCGCCGGAGTATAGGCCCGGCCCCGGCCCGGGTCCACGGTGGGTGGAGTGGGTGGCGGGCCGCCGTCGGCGTCTGCCTTCTGACGCTTCTGGCCGGGTGCGCTCCGCCGGACACCCCGCCGGCGCTCGAGGATCGCATCCCCGGCGCCGTCCTGGAGTGGCTCGCCCC
>JGI12048J13642_10277041_pt1 | contig 16792 bp, 14 predicted proteins | sample ElkSlonscriptome_16_FD_13642 | JGI IMG/M metagenome (IMG submission 13642)
TCAATATCTGTCCTAACCTATCTGCGCATTGCTATAGGTCTCCTCTCGATATAGAAAGTCTCAAGCTCTAAAATCTGACGTATCTTGATTTGTAAAGCATATTCTTACAGAGTGGCGATCGCTTTGTACGTAGCGAAAGGCTCCAGAAAAAGCGAGAAGCAGATGTCCAACAGGGCATCTGCTTCTAAAGGTGCGAATCATCGCGTTTGATTCTAACGAGTGATTGAGCCTGCATACAGCAGCCTGTTTTCTAGAACTTTACTGCTCTACGGATTACTTGTCCTCGCAGTGACATCCTAAAATTGGCGTTGCACAGCATGGAATGATGCGGAAAGATTCAACTCATGGATTACTTGCTGCAGGGGCATCGCATTGCGATGCCCCTACCAAAATCATTCTTCGAATGTGCAACGCCCTAAAATTTAGCCTGAGCGTCAGCTTTTTTAGAGATACTTTTCAAGCGTGTTTGCCAAAGTCGTCTTGGGGACAGCCCCTACGACCATATCGACACGCTGACCACCCTTGAAAATCATCAGCGTCGGAATACTGCGGATGCCATATTGGCTAGCAACACTTGGATTTTCATCCGTGTTGACTTTGACGACCTTCACTTTGCCGTCGTACTGTTCTGCAATCTCGTCCACTACAGGAGCCACCATACGACAGGGGCCACACCAGGGTGCCCAAAAGTCAACGAGAACTGGCACTTCGCTCTCTAGAACCTCTTGCTTAAAGCTTGCATCGGTAACGGGCGCTGCTGTTGACATTCCTGAAAATCCTTACCCTATCGTTGTCTACGGCTATGGTATCACAGCAGATGTCGCTACAGATGCGCAGGACAAAAGAGCCAGAAGAAACGCCTGAACAACGTATTGTCCAGGCGTAGTGTGGTGTGAGGAGTGAACGGAAACATAAGTCTCCGCTATGTCTCTATTGTAAGCGACCAATAATTTTTTTCCATTGATCACACTCTAGCCCGAGATAGAGATTGCTTATTGGCGCTTAGCCAAAACCTATTTGCCCATGCCTAACTGCTGAGCTTTTTGGTAGACTTTGCCTTCTGTCAACAGCGATGGTGCAATCACAACGTCAACCTGCTGCATCTCCTTGATGTCTTTTGCCCCAAGAGTTCCCATGCTGGTTTGCAACGCGCCTAGTAGGTTATGAGTTCCATCATCAAGTTGCGCAGGCCCTCGCAAAATCTGCTCCAGGCTTCCTGTCGTCCCCACTTGAATGCGAGTTCCACGAGGCAAAACGGGACTGGGAGTTGCCATCCCCCAGTGAAATCCCCGTCCTGGCGCTTCGCTAGCACGGGCAAAAGGAGAGCCGATCATGACCCCATCTGCACCGCAGGCAATGCATTTACAGATATCGCCGCCTGTGATGAGACCGCCATCTGCAATGACAGGAACATACTGACCCGTGTTTTGATAAAAATCGTCACGTGCCGCTGCGCAATCGGCGATCGCTGTCGCTTGAGGCACTCCGACCCCTAACACGCCACGAGACGTACAGGCCGCTCCAGGGCCAATCCCGACAAGCACTGCCGCCGCACCTGCTTTCATCAAGCTGTGGGTCACGTCATAGGTGACACAGTTTCCTAAAATCACAGGAATAGGCATCGATTGGCAAAACTCAGCCAAATCGAGAGGAGTCGCAGTTTTAGGGGAGAGATGGGCAGTAGAAACGACCGTTGCCTGAATGAAAAATAAATCGGCTCCTGCTTCTGCAACAGCCTTGCCATATCGGAGAGCGCCGACTGGGGTCGCACTAAATGCAGCAATTCCGCCTTGAGCTTTAACTTCCTGAACCCGTTTTTCGATGAGTTCTGGTTTCACTGGCTCAGCGTAAAGCTCTTGCATCAAAGAGACAAATTCTTCTTTTCCAACCGATGCAATGCGGTCAAGGATGGGTTCAGGGTCAGCATAGCGAGTCTGAATGCCCTCAAGATTGATGACTCCCATTGCTCCGAGTTCTGACAAACGCACTGCCATTTTGACATCAACAACTCCGTCCATAGCGCTGGCAATGATAGGAATTTCGCGTTCAATGCCACCAATTTGCCATCGAGTATCTGCTAATGAGGGATCAAGCGTCCGTCGTCCTGGAACTAGCGCAATTTCGTCAATTCCATAGGCTCGTCGGGCAGTTTTTCCTCGGCCAATTTGTATATCCACGCGCTTAGCCCCTAGTGCAATGATTGAATCTATCTATTTGGACTAGGGTATCAAATTTTGTGTGCTTGAGGCTGACTGCCAAGCTCTTGCAAATCCAGAGTGTGAGGTCTCTAGAGCACTCCTACCAGATAACAAATTTTGACGAGTTTGCAACAAAAAACAGCTTACAAATCTATCATCCATCCACTCTAAAACTCTGCAAAAATATGGGAGAGCACGACATTTGAGAAGAGAAATCCTTCAGGGTCAGTCAACTTGAGAGAGCAGTCGCGGAATTGAAGCTTGACCGCATCATCAAGCGTCCGATCGCAGGATATTTCATCAGGAGTGTTCTTCTCTATCGTAGAAGTCCGGACAACTTCAACCCACCGTTTTTTCTGATAAGGCTGGAGCAATTTCAGCAACTGATGAACCGTGCGATCGCCAAACTGTTGCGCCAGCGATTCCAAACGGATTCCCTCAGCCAACCGCAAGCCGACCATCAGCGTATCGAGGAAACTATCTTCCGGTGATGCCGATTCAGTATCGAGAATGCCCCCACGCTGGACTAGATCCTGGACCCATTGACGATAGTCTGCCTGAGTTCGTGGACGACTGTAGCGCACGTGATTCACGTAGCTAGTCGCACCCAAGCCAAAGCCATAGTAGGGCTGGTTACGCCAATACACTTGATTGTGGCGACACTGAAAACCAGGCTTAGCGTAGTTTGAGATTTCGTAGTGTTCATATCCTGCCTGAGTCAATCGAGCCTGGGCAAGTCGGTACATCGCAGCCGTCTCGTCATCGGTAGGCAGGGGTTGCGCACCAGGCTGATACCAGCGACCAAACGCCGTCATCGGCTCAATGGTCAAGTCATAGACTGAGATATGGGTCGGCTCAAGGGCGATCGCCCGCTCCAGAGATTCATTCCACTGCTCCATCGACTGGTGAGGCAACCCAGAGATCAAGTCAAGACTGAAGTTAGAGATACCAGATTGGCGAACCCAATCTACGGCTTGAACAATATCGTGGGGCGTATGAGTCCGTCCACAGGCTTCTAAAATATGAGGCTGAAAAGCCTGAATTCCAAGACTGACCCGATTGATTCCTAAGTTTGCATAGCCCTGAATTTGCTGCAAACTAAACGTCCCTGGATCCATCTCGATGGATAGTTCTGCCGTTGGTTGAATGCCAAACTGTTGCTGAAGAGCGTCAAGAACACGCCTAAGCTGAGCGACCGACAGCAGAGAGGGGGTGCCACCACCCAAAAACACCGTCGTCAACGGCAAAATCTCTCCTAATGCCGCCCGTGTGACATTGACCTCCTGGGTCAACTGGTCGAGATAGGGAGCGATCGCACCGGAACCATGCCCATCCATCACGCGAGGCTGAGAAGCTTTGGCTGCGATCGATTGCCCAGATTTTAGCGACGTGGACAAAGCACTGGATGCGTCAATCGACTGAGAATCATGGGGGTTCTGCTGAGCCTGTTGGCGACTCATGGGAGGCACATCACCCACCACAGAAATAGGGAAATCACAGTAATAGCAGCGTCTGCGGCAAAATGGAATATGAATGTAGGCTGCAGTGGGTAAAGTCACGCTCAGCACAGGAAAAGATTAACGCTCAATATGAGAGAAGAAGAAGTCAGTGAAAAAATCGAATGGCACCTAAAAAGGACACTTAAAGTGGACGATCAACTCATTTCAAGGCTTCGCCCATAGACTTTTATTTATTCACTTTTACTTTTCATGCCAACTTTATCTATACCAATTGCTTGTTAATTCTGAGAACACATATCTTTCTGCTAACTCATGCCAGTAAATACTGTTTCCGAGTGGATAATCTAGTACATAGATAGAATCGATAGATCATCCCCAATCTAGCGCCTAATTATCATGCTTGATACTGTTATCGTCTTATCATTCATACTCGCGGGAGCTGGCACTGGGTTTTACAGTGTTGATCTCCTACCGGGGAGTGCCCTGGAAGAGGTCAGCAATCTCGATGGGTTAAGTTTCGTGCTTGCTGGGTTTGGTGGCCTGATCGGTGGGGCCATCGGCCTCACGGCACAAACCGGATATCGACGGCTGGAAACCCAGATTCGAGAAATGCCCGTCGATATGCTGCTCAGTCGAGCAGTCGGTCTTGTGCTAGGTCTACTCATCGCAAACTTGATGCTAGCTCCGCTGTTTTTGTTGCCGATTCCTGATGGTTTCACCTTCATCAAACCGCTGGCAGCAGTCGTCGGCAGCGTCATGTTTGCAGTGACTGGAATTAGCCTTGCAGATGCCCACGGACGAACCCTGCTACGCCTGATTAACCCAAACAGCGTAGAAACCATGTTGCTGGCAGAGGGAACGCTGAAACCCGCCGCAACGAAAGTCGTTGATACTAGCTGCATCATTGATGGGCGCATCAACGATCTGCTGCAAACAGGCATCGTTGAAGGCCAACTGCTGATTCCTCAGTTTGTCTTGCAAGAACTCCAGCAAGTCGCCGATGCATCGAGCGATCAAAAGAGAGTGCGTGGGCGGCGTGGCCTCGATATTCTCAAGCAGATGCAAGACGATTTTCCAAACCGTATCGTGATTCATCCTGCAGATTATGACGATGTCGCCACAGTGGATGCCAAGCTCGTGCGGTTTGCCCAAGAAATCAACGGAACACTGTTGACGAATGACTACAACCTCAACAAAGTCGCAACGCTGCAGCAGGTTCAAGTCCTGAACGTGAATGATATTGCCCAAGCGATTCGTCCCAACTATCTGCCTGGAGACTACATAGATTTGAGAGTCCTAAAAGCGGGCAAAGAGCCTGACCAAGGAGTTGGATATCTCAACGATGGCACGATGGTGGTGGTTGAAGAAGGCAGCACCTACATCGGAGATCAGGTCTCCGTCGTCGTTACAGGAGCATTGCAAACCTCAGCAGGTAGAATGATTTTTGCTCGGCCAGAGGCATCTGTTACCGCCTAATCAACATCAATGAGTTCGTCTAAATCGCGCGATCGCACAAAAGCGTGCGATCGATGTCATTCCCTCTCCCCAGTCTTGTATCGCGTGCAATATGAAGTGTCCGCCGATTGGCGCTTCATTTGTCCAGACTGTTTACCCGCAGTAAAAACCAACAACCCACTCTACCTCTACGGGGGCACATGGAAAGCTCGAAAAGACCGATAAGATTGACTCGTAGTTGATTACAGAAATGCGAGAATTTTTATGGCTCAGCTCCTTTCAGACTCTGACATTCAATCCAAGTTGAGCAGCCTTTCGGGTTGGTCTCTTGACGGCAAGAAAATCTCCAAAACGTATGAGTTCAAAGATTTTGTCGAAGCCATCAACTTTGTCAATCGTCTGGTCGAACCCGCTGAAGCATCCGGACATCATCCTGATATTCATGTGTCTTACAACAAGGTGATCATCGAACTCACAAGCCATGATGCAGGTGGCCTGACTGAAAGCGATTTTGAGATGGCAAAGGTGATTTCTGGCATTTAGGACTTCTATTCTCACCCGTGAGCATCGCTGTCCTCCTTCCTAACCCCTTGGGAAAGGACTGGAGGTGACTTGAATGCGTTATCACAGATCAAAATCTGCTTTGACATATGCCTCTGGAGTTTGTCTGTGATGAACAATCAGCCGCTGCGGGTGATCCAAATTGTGCCGTCGATTTCGTTGGTCTATGGTGGGCCGAGTCAGATGATACTGGGATTCTCAAAAGCCCTTGCAGAGGAAGGGGCAGAGGTCACTCTGCTAACAACGAACGCGAATGGCGACAGTGGGCAAGCTCCGCTCGATGTCCCTCTGAACAAGTCTCTTTTTCAGGAGGGCTATACGATCCGCTATTTTCGCTGTGCTCCTTTTCGTCGGTACAAATTTTCGACTGGACTATTGTTGTGGTTTGCTCAAAACGCCCATCGCTATGATGTTGCTCATGTTCATGCCCTGTTTTCACCCGTCAGCTCCTGTGCGGCTGCGATCGCCCGCTGGAAAAAATTACCTTATTTACTGCGGCCTTTAGGTACTCTTGATCCCGCAGACCTGCGAAAAAAGCGTCAGCTCAAGCAGATCTACGCCGCGCTGATTGAAAGACGCAATTTAGCCGGAGCCGCCGCAATTCATTTCACCAGCGACCAAGAGGCCAAGGTATCCAATCGTTTCGGCGTTTCAACATCAGATATCGTGTTGCCGCTGGGAGTGCCTTCTACGAGTATCGAGTCGCCCAATCTAGCGCAGCTAAAGCAGTTGGGCATTCCGACAGAGGTGCTGGAATCAGCCACACCAATCCTGCTTTACATGTCACGCATCGCCCCCAAAAAGGGATTGGACATGCTGATTCCAGCCTTGGAAAACTTGCATGAGAACCAAGTACCGTTTCATTTTGTGCTGTCGGGAAGCAACCCTCAAGATCCAGGCTATGAAGAGCAAATTGGCGATCGCCTCCGTCAATCTACTATTGCAGACCAAACAACCATTACGGGTTTTGTGCAAGGAGAAGCGAAGACTGCGCTGCTGCATGGCGCAGATTTATTTGTGCTGCCGTCTTATTATGAAAATTTTGGAATTGCCGTTGCAGAGGCGATGGCGGCTGGCATTCCAGTCGTGATTTCCGACCAAGTTCATATTTATACCGATGTCCAAAAGGGTCAGAGCGGCTGGGTCTGTCGCTGCGACGTAGAAAGCTTGACTCAACACCTCAAAACCGCTCTAACCCACCCAGACGAGCGGTTTCACCGAGGTCAGCAGGCTCAAGTCTGGGCGCGAGAACACTACAGTTGGCATGCGATCGCCCGTCGAGCCATTGCCATTTATCGTGAGATCCAATCCGAACAATTACAACTTCGGACGATGAAGTGAAAACAATCACCTTAGAATAGATAACATTACGTTACACGTCCATCGCACTAGGTTCCTATGACAGTTTTAGCGGCGATCGCAGTTCTCGGTCTCTTGATTGCAGTCCACGAAGCGGGACATTTCACAGCAGCTCGGCTTCAGGGCATTCATGTCAACAACTTTGCTATCGGCTTTGGGCCCGTCTTGTGGAGCTATCAGGGGGCAGAGACTCTGTATGCGTTGCGTGCGATCCCGCTTGGCGGTTACGTCGGATTTCCTGATGATGATCCAGACAGTGAGATCGAAAAAGATGACCCCGATCTCTTCAAAAACCGTCCCCTGCTGGATCGAGCCATCGTCATCAGCGCTGGGGTCATTGCAAACTTAATCTTCGCGTATCTCGTCTTCGTCGCTCAGTACACGAGCGTCGGCGTTCCCGAAGGTATTAACTACGAACCTGGTGTTTTAGTGCCTCAGGTGGTGTCTCAAGAAGCGCCTGCTGCCCAAGCCGGAATTCGGGCTGGAGATATCATTACCGCCATCGAAGGAGAAGACCTAGGCGAAGCTCAGGGGGCCATTCAAACCTTGCAGGAAACCATTGCGAATAGCCCGAACGAGCCTCTGGAGATCACTGTTCTGCGGGGCGATCGCCAATTTGATTTCACAGTCACTCCCGAAGTCAGCGACAGCGGTGATGCTTTGATTGGCGTCCAGCTTTTCCCGAATGGCGAACCAGTCTACCGACGTCCCAACGGTGTCGGGGAAGTGTTGAAGTTTGCCGCGCAGGAGTTTCAATCCAAAACCGTGCTGATTGTGCAAGGCTTCATCACGTTAATCACTAACTTTTCTGAGATGGCTGACCAAGTGGCTGGCCCGGTGCGTATCGTTGAACAGGGCGCACAGTTTGCTCAAAATGACCTCTCTCGGCTGTTTCCGTTCACAGCCATCATTAGCATCAACCTCGCTATCATCAACATCCTGCCTTTGCCCGCTCTTGATGGAGGTCAGCTTGCCTTCCTGCTGATCGAAGGGCTGCGAGGGAAGCCATTGCCAAATCGTCTCCAAGAAAATGTCATGCAGACGGGGCTTATCGTTTTACTCGGACTAGGTATCTTCTTGATCGTTCGCGATACGACTCAACTGGCCGTTTTCCAAGATTTCTTCCAGTAGGTCGGAACTGGTGACCCCTCGAAAACGCTACACCAAGCGGCAGCGAGCCCTCGACATTTTGGAGCGGCTGAAGGTGCTTTACCCAGAGGCACCCTGTTCGCTTGACTACGAGACTCCAATTCAGCTCTTAGTCGCAACGATCTTGTCTGCTCAATGTACCGACGAGCGAGTCAACAAGGTCACGCCCGAACTGTTTCGTCAGTTTCCCGATGCGGCAGCGATGGCCGCAGTAGAACGCGACGAGCTAGAAGCGCTGGTGCGCTCGACAGGATTTTACCGCAACAAGGCGAAGAACATTCAAGGCGCATGTCGCATGATTGTGGACGAGTTTGAGGGACAGGTTCCTCAGTCTATGGAAGAGCTATTGAAACTGCCCGGAGTCGCTCGAAAAACAGCTAACGTCGTTCTAGCACATGCCTTTGGTATCAACGCAGGAGTGACCGTCGATACCCACGTAAAGCGGCTCAGCAATCGTCTGGGACTGACGAAATACAGCGATCCCCCCAGGATTGAGAAAGACTTAATGAAGCTCTTGCCCCAACCTGATTGGGAAAACTGGTCGATTCGGCTGATCTATCATGGACGCGCCGTTTGCATGGCGCGAAACCCGGCGTGCGATCGCTGTGAACTCATCGATCTGTGCCCGACGGGCGATCGCGCGTTGTCAGCCTCGAAGTAAAATTTGGGTCTAAAATTTGGATCAATGTGTTTCTCAGCGTTGCTGATTCTAGGAATACATCAATCGTGAGCAAGATGCTGATGCTGCGCATTTCTAACGCGAACTCACTCTAATAACAGTTCACCTAGCACCAGGATGAGCGTCTCGCTCAGGCCAACTCTTACCCTCACCGCAAATTCTCTTTATCCTCTTTACCGTCCGGCATACCGCTCTACGGCCCAAGGTTCGCCCCGACGATGATAGCCATTGCGCTCCCAAAATCCAAGTTCTTCATGGTTCAGAAACTCTAGGCCATTGACCCACTTCGCACTTTTCCAAGCATAGAGATGGGGCACCACCACTCGCATGGGACCGCCATGATCGGGGGGCAAGGGTTCTCCAAATAGCGTATGGGCAAAGAAATTTTCGGGTCGGACGAAGTCCTCAAGGGTCAGATTCGTTGTATAGCTGCCGTAGCAGTGAAGCATAACGTGGGTTGCAGACTTTTTGAGTTCGATCTGCTCCATAAAATCGGTGACTTTAACCCCCGTCCACTGCACATCTAGCTTTGACCAAGTGGTAACACAGTGAAAGTCTGCGGTGAATTCACTCTGGGGCATGGCCATCATGTCATTCCAGGAAAAGGTTTGGTCGGTTGCGCAACCCCACACTTTGAGCTGCCACGCCTCAGTGCTCACGGGTGGCGTGTCGCCATAGGTCAGCACCGGAAATCCGTTCGTCAGACTCTGGCCTGGAGGAACCCGATCTTTGAGATCTGCCCCCGGCTTTTTGAAAAATTTCATCAAGAATGCTCCTATGCCATCAGCAGTTGCTCTTCGATCTTAAAGGAATATCGTTTTTGGACTTGAGATTTGTCGCCCAACGGATCTGACCGCACAGCAATAGGGGCGTCGCTACACCTACAGCGTTGGAAAGAATCGCAAGATTGGTGTACATTCACTTCGATACAGGTTTTTCGAGACTAAAATACTGACGGCATCCACCCTCACCAATCCAAACTCTAAAAGCTAAAACCCATGAGCAGTTCTCCCTCTTCGCCAACGTCTGAGGCGATCGCCACCCAAGATTGGCCTATTTTTCTTCAGCAACTCCTCGATCGCCAGTCGCTGTCGGTAGAACAAGCCTCTGCTTTGATGCAGGGCTGGCTTTCAGAAGAAATTCCTCCTGTCCTTTCAGGGGCAATTCTTGCGGCGATTCAGGCGAAAGGGGTTTCTGCGTCGGAACTCGCGGGCATGGCTCAAGTGCTTCAGGGGCAGTCTCTGGGTGGAAAAATGCCATTAGAGACACCTATCTCTCCTTTGATTGACACCTGCGGCACTGGGGGCGATGGAGCCTCCACCTTCAACATTTCCACCACGGTCGCGTTTGTGGCCGCCGCTGCGGGAATTGCTGTAGCAAAGCATGGTAATCGGGCAGCGTCTAGCAAGGTCGGTTCTGCGGACGTGTTAGAAGCCCTCGGCATCAATCTCAGTGCGCCTCCGGAAAAAGTGCAGGCCGCCGTTCAAGAGGTAGGCATCACCTTCCTGTTTGCTCCTGGATGGCACCCCGCCATGAAATCGGTCGTACCGTTTCGCAAAACCCTCAAAGTGCGAACCGTGTTTAATCTGCTAGGGCCCCTGGTCAACCCTTTACCCGTAACAGGTCAAGTGATTGGGGTGTTTGACGACAGCCTGGTTGATATTATGGCTGCAGCATTGAAAACGTTGGGGCGATCGCACGCCATCGTTCTCCACGGGCGAGAGAAGCTAGACGAGGCTGGTCTCGCTGACACCACCTATCTCGCGGTTTTGAATCAAGGAAAGCTGGAGTCCACCACCCTTGATCCCAAAGAACTGGGACTGCAATCTGCACCTACCTCTGCTCTGAGGGGGGGTGAAGTCGAGGAAAACGTTTCCATCCTCAAGGATGTGTTGCAGGGAGGGGGAACTCAGGCTCAGCAAGATGTCGTGGCTCTAAACGCAGCGCTAGCTTTAAAGGTGGGAGGCAAAGCCGAGTCCTACAAACAGGGCATCACTCAGGCTAGAGACATCCTCAAAAGTGGGGCCGCCTGGAATAAGGTCGAGGCACTGGCAGAGTTCCTAAAATAGACGTTGGGCGGATGACCCTCTATCTTATCGCCGATTTCTATGACCACTGTTGCTTATTGCTATAGAGATCCACTGCTAGACCCACCCCCCGATGTCGCCGCTTGGGGCTGGGAGGTAAGCCGAGTCTATTGCGATTTAGGCGATCGCCATCAGCTTCAGCAGTTGCTTCAAGATTGCCGTCATGGACAGGATCTGCCGGATGCTGTGGGAGTCGAGGCCGTCCTAGTCCGGCGGTTGGATGAGTTGGGTGAAACGGTAGCGGAAGTGAGCGATCGCCTAGAAGAATTCGAATCCCTCGGAATTTCCCTCATGGCTATCGATGAAACGATAGGCACAGCAGAACATCCCCTCAAGCGATCTGATTTGCTCGCCCTTGCCAACTCGATTCAGAAACGTCAAAATACACGCCGCATCCGTCAGGGGCATGCCCGCAACAGAGTCAACGCCTTACCTCCACCCGGAAAAGCGCCCTATGGGTACCGTCGCGGCAAAGATCGCTATGCCCTCGATCGTAGTACCGCCCCCGTGGTGAAAGATTTTGTAGAATATTTTTTGCTCTATGGTTCCCTGCGAGGCAGCGTGCGATATTTGGAGCGAAAGTACAACAAAAAAATTTCGGTCTCCACTGGAAAACGCTGGCTCACCAATCCGGTTTATCGCGGCGACTTGGCCTATCGCAACGGAGATGTGGTGTCAGACACTCACCTCCCGATTGTTTCCAGAGATGAAGCCGCTCAAGTCGATCGACTGCTGCGCCGCAATCGTCGCTTACCGCCTCGCACAGCCAGCGCTCCCCGATCTCTGGCAGGTTTGGTCGTCTGTGGAGTCTGTCAGTCGGTCATGAAAGTATCGCGCACTACCTATCGCCGCAAAAAACGAGAATATCTCTACCTTCGCCCCGTCGCCTGTCCTCAAGCAAAACCTGAAGCATCCTGTCAGGGAGCCTGTCGAGCAGTGCCCTATCAAGCCGTGCTTGACCTGACCATCGAGCGCATCTGCAAAGATTTGCCCCAGGCGGTCGCCAAGTTGACCTTACCAGACTTAGACGGAATCAAGGGGGGCATTCGGCAGCAGATTTCTGAGAAAGAAGAGATCCTGACTCAACTGCCCGATCTGGAAACAGCAGGAGTGCTCGACGAGGAAACCGCGACTCTTCGAGCTTACAACCTCCGATCTGAGCTTTCGATCTTGCGGGAAAAGCTGGCTCAACTTCCCCCGGTGAATTTACAGGCGATCGCCCAAACGGTCTCAATTCAGCAATTTTGGCTCGACCTGTCAGAATCGGAACGGCGTTTCTACTTCCGCGAGTTTATCCATCAAATTCAAATCGTTCGAGCCTCAGACGACTCAGATGCAGAGTGGTCACTCACCCTCGATTTCATTTTCTAGCGCATTCTTTAACCGATAACGTCCCAATCTTCATCCCGCGAGATGGCGTGTTATCAATGAAGCCAGACACCCATCAGCTGTGAGGCAAATTAGGTGAATCGATCCACGTTTAAAGGCTCACGCTTATTTTTAATGCTGCTAGGCATCACATTAGGGATCTGGATCATGCGAGGATTTGGGGTTTTGACCTTTATTCCGGGTGGCCTGATCTGGATTTTGTTGCTGGCGACGATTGGTACGGGCGTCGTCTACGTCGTGCAGCGTTCTAAGCGATGGTAAAGTCAGAATTTTGCATAGGCAATGTTAGCAGGAGTCCCTACTTCAGCCTCAGGGCGAGCAGATGGGCATTGGCCAACGCAAAACGCTTTTGTAAAAATCTGGCGATCGCCCCAATTATCAAATGCTTGTTGTTCTTGAGCTTTGGCTGCCACCGCTTAAGTTGTTTCCACATTCTTGAGACTCTCTCGATGCTGAACCCAGCATCACTCTCCTGATTCGAGAACACTCTAATCTTTACGCCTGCTTAACCACTCCATTCACTCCAAAGTCAACGGGTCTTGCTCGACACCTTGTGAGTGGCGGTTCTGGTGCGATCGCGGCAGCATCGAATAAGGTTTGGGGTGAAGCTAAACGCTAGCAGTGTCATCTAGCAATTGTGATTGTTCAGGCGATCGCCACCAATCATAGAGCCGATTAAATAAGGCGCGATCGCCATTCGGATCTCCGATTGGGCAGCCCATGTGTACCATGCGACCTTTGAGGGTGAGCCAGCGTTTTTGGCGCTTTCCCTGGTGTTCTGCCACGTAGCATAATTGAGTCCGGTAAACCCAGCGAGAATGCTTGGCTCCCTCTTCACGAATGCGATGCCAAATGATGTCTGCGATCGCCTCTCGTGGTAACCAGATGCAGTTGCGTCCGTCAATGTTGTCAATGAACCGTGCCACCAATCCCCGTTCTAGCAACACCAGCCCAAAGCCATGTTCGCCGCGCCGCTGCAACTGGTGCGCCTGCCACGTTCGGACGAAGGACGAGCCTCCATCCCATGCGATCCAGGCACAGTAAACCAGCAACACACCACCTAACCCCAACAAGCCCACCATCAATGCCATTTCACCTGTGTTTTGCTGCCTGATTATCTGAAAATACCGGACATAACTTTCAGGTTCTCGCACCAGTTGATTCAAAAACCCTAAGGGTAAAGTAATGGGCGGCAGTGCATACATTAACCAAAACGGCAGCAGCAGAATCTGAGTAAACCAGTCTATTTCAACCGGCAAAAACTGCCCTGGCAGATGATGAGCCGAGCCTTGCCGAAACGCAAACTGGTAAGGATCGGGTAGGTCTTGGAGAGAACATAAGCCAGACGGGGGGGATGTCGTATTAAGTTTTCTCATACAGCGGCTTGAGTCAATGGCACAAGGCAGAATGCTTTTGTTGATAATACACGCCGAATGTGGACTAGCGTTTCGGTCGTGCTGCCAGTCCTTGAATCACGACCGAAAGGGTATTGGCTGCGCAATTTGCCTGCCCGCGAATCAATTGCAGACTAAGATGGGAAGCTCACTGGAAGTGGTCTGGTGACCTTGCCAAAATATCTCAGTCCGTTAAAGCGGACTTGCTGCCCATAGCCCACGATTGATTTGTGGGCGCGGCAGCGATCAAAGCGGAGCCTTTCGGTACAAATTCACTTGCATCAGACGGAATACTCAATAACACGGTAAAAACAGGCTAACGGCTCTGTTCACCCGCCGCAGATAATCTCTGCATCGGTTCGGTGTGCATGGGCGTTGTTAGGTTGCGACTCTGTGGCGTAGTGAGAATGGGCGATCGCTCTTTTCTCAGTGCCTAAACATGCGTATGAGATGCGTGATTGATGCACTCAGTGAGATGGCGATCGCCATTTTATCCCTACACAATCCACAGACACAGAAGCCACAGACACAGAAGCACGGGCTAACGGCTGAATTGAGCGACAGACGATCAGCTATCACTCAACCCGACAACATTACATTCCGTCCGCTCCAATGATTTGTTAGCCTAGCCGAGATATTCATTTGGATCGCCTCTTGGTGCGTGACCCTCGTTAGATAATGAGCTATAGGGTGGGCAAATTTTGATAAAAAGGAGATGCTGCCGTGGATGGACTCAGGGAATTGGTCGTTGATAATCCTTTGGTGGCCTTTACTACGTTGTTGTTGGTGAGCCTGACTCTACCGCCCTTGTTTGAGCGGTTGCGGTTACCCGGCTTAGTCGGCCTATTGTTTGCGGGGGTGGTGCTCGGGCCCAGTGTCTTAGGACTGCTCGACCCAGCGGGCGATATCGAAAAGCTCTTTGCCGATGTGGGCAAGGTTTATCTCATGTTTGTGGCTGCATTGGAGATTGACCTGAACGAATTTAGTCGCAACCGCGATCGCGCCATGAAATTTGGCTTCCTCACCTTTGCCATTCCTCTGATAGGGGGAATTTTGTTAGGCCGATGGACGGGATTTGGCTGGGTAGCGGCAGTGCTCATTGGCTCACTCATGTCGTCTCACACGCTATTGGCCTATCCCATCGTTATGCGACTAGGGGTCACCCGCGATGAGTCGGTCACGGTCACGGTCGGTGCGACGATTTTCACTGATATTGCGGCGTTACTGGTGCTGGCGGTATGTGCTTCTCTACAGGGGGGCGACTTTTCGCCGTTATCGCTGACCTTGCAAATGGTGGGGTTAGCCGTTTACGCTGCCGCCGTGCTCTTTGGTCTGAACTGGGCCGGTCGGCTCTATTTTCGCCGCACCGGGAGCGAACAGGGTAACCAGTTTTTGTTTGTCTTACTGGCAGTGTTTTTGGCGGCGGTGGGCGCGCAGATGATCAACGTCGACAAGGTCGTGGGGGCGTTTCTGGCGGGCCTAGCCGTGAATGGGGTGGTGGGCGATGGTCCTGTTAAAGAGAAGGTGGAATTTTTTGGCAGCGTTCTATTCATTCCATTCTTTTTTGTCTGTATGGGCCTGCTGCTCGATGTGCCGGTTTTTATTGAAGCGCTCACCGATCGCCTCGGGCTGACCCTTGGCATTGTGCTCATACTGTTGTTAACCAAGTTTTTGGCAGCGGCGATCGCAGGTCTCTGGTTTCGCTACAGCCGCTTACAAATCTTGACCATGTGGTCACTGTCTTTGCCCCAGGTGGCCGCGACCCTGGCCGCCGCTTTAGTTGGACTACAGGTGGGTCTAATCACCGCTCCGGTGTTCAACGCGGTGATTGTGCTGATGTTGGTCACGTCTCTGGTCGGTTCGACGACCACTAGCCGCTTTGCTGGCCAATTACCACTCCCGGCCAGCCCTTCAGTCGTGGATGAAAACATTTCGGATGACTGGCTTACAACTGAGGGGATATCGCAGACGCCGTTTGTTGTGGTCGTACCGCTATCCAATCTTTCAACGCAGCGCTATTTGATTGAGATGGCCGCATTCATTGCCCACCATGAAAATGGCTATGTAGTGCCCCTGGCGATCGCCCCCGCCCATGCGCACATGGACGATCCGCAATTGCTGACCGCTCTAACTCATCACCAACGACTCCTACAAACGGCTCAAGCCATCAGCGAGGCGGTCGGCACCGAAGCCCGCCCGCAAATCCGCATCGACGACGATATTGCCGATGGCATCAGCCGCACTGCCCGCGAGCATCATGCACAACTCGTGGTGATGGGCCGCAGTCAGACCGAAGGGTTGCGTGCACGCCTCCTGGGCAGTGTCATCGACAATGTGTTTTGGGCCTCTCACTGTCCGGTAGCGGTAACTCGGTTGAAAAAAGCTCCGATTGATCTAAAACGCATCTTGATTCCTGTCAAGGTTATGACCCCGAAAACCATCCGCACGATCCGCTTTGGACAAGTGTTTGCGGCCACTCATTCAGCTTCCATTGTCTTGCTGCACGTTAGCGATCGCATCCATTCCGCCCAAGACCTTGAACGTTTCAAAGAGCAACTGCGCGCGGTCATGGCTGAGGGAGACTCGGTTGAGTACGGCATCAAATGTGTCCGCCATGATGATCCGGCTGCTGTCATTTTGACCGCCGCTCGCCATGTGGATCTCGTAATTTTGCGATCAATGCGTCGCCGCACTGCAGCGGGTCTGGCCGTCAGCGATGTCACTCATCGCGTCATTGATACCCTGACCTGCTCTGTCGTCCTATTTGGCGAACCGCATTCCTGAAACGGCTGGCATGGAATATGCGCAGAGGTTGGTCGTTGGGAGTGCAAGATTCAAGGCCGTAGGTTCAAAGTGGCAGTTCACGCTTGAGGATTGCGGTTCTAAGGCAAAGACCCATCGATAGAATATAGCAATGCGCAGACAGGTTAAAACCAATCTGCGCGTAGCACTATATTTAACACAGTGAGTCAGTAACGGAGTGGTACGACATCTCTAAAGTTGTAGGTTGTGGTTGAGGAACGAAACCCAACAAAACATTTTCTGTCGTTGGGTTTCACTC
>JGI12048J13642_10668105_pt1 | contig 16781 bp, 9 predicted proteins | sample ElkSlonscriptome_16_FD_13642 | JGI IMG/M metagenome (IMG submission 13642)
CAATGGCCTGTAGGCTGTCGCCTATGACCTTCGCGTCCTCTGAGCCAGCCGCCAAGTTAACGATTACCGTATCGACGGTGAATTGCTTCAGAGCTGCTTCAGGAGTGTTCTTTTGCAATGCGAGCTTGAGTTTGACTTTGCGTTCTGCGGTACTGCTATCAGCCTTATAGTAAAGCAAAGGAGTGGCAAAGAAGTAATACCCGTTGTTTCTGAAGTGGTTTGATAGGGTGCTGCGTTGTTCTAACAACTTGTCTTTCCTGAAAAGCTCACCTTCCTTGATAATCGGATTTTGGTTATAAACCTGATTCAACTCAGTGCAAATGGGTCTTTCTTCCTCACATATTTGCAGGCTATCAAAATAGTAAGGCTTGTTGGCAGATACACGATACAGTACGGAGGCTTTGTGTTTATTAGTGTCTACTACTGCCTCAACGGTGGTGCGAAAAAAGCCGGCCGCTCGCAATCGAGAAGCGACAATTTCAGCATTCTCATCGATGGCTACCTCCTGCAATAGTTTTGGGGTTGTACCCAAACGGTATTTGATGAAATATTTCAATCCCTTGTCTTGCGGCACGGAATCAATCTGATAATAAATCCACGTACCTGGTCGGCTCAATAAAAAGCGTCTGGTGGGGTCCGGATCCAGACCGGAGAGCAGTGAAGACTTTACATCCTCGGGAATAGCCGATCCCGTAGAGTCGTATTCTACGCTAAACCCTTCGAAAAATCGTTCGCCGGGCTTCAAGTATTTTGTAGCTGAACATGAGGCAAGCAACGCCAAGAGGACAATATTTCTCACCACTCGAATCATTTTTCGGCCTCCTTTTCTTCTGTCCCTTTGGTTTCTTTATCGCTGCTCGGATCATCCGTTTCGCTCTGCCCGTTTTCTTCCTCGCTATTTGCGGGATCAAAGAGGTACCTGAATCGATCAAAGTCTTTTTGAAAAACAAAACCACCACCTGAACGAGTGATTCGACCGATGACGATATCTTCCAAATCCGTTTTGCTGAATGCCACCAATCTATAGCGCCCGTCAGGTGTGAGAAGGTATTCTACAACTACATTGGTGAGTACTTGTTGCGATTGCGCGGCACGTGCATTGTCCTGTTCCAAGGCAATGGTGCTTCCCACCTTAACGATGATTCGGTCATCGGCAAATGATTTGGCAACGTTTACACTCAAATCAGTATTTCCCTCACCTGCCGTTCCTCCGTAAGAGTTTAGGTCAAAGTTGATATCTACTCCTTTTACAAATTTGTCCGAAAGGGTATTCAGTTGATTGGTCAATATTTGACTGGCGCTGTTTCGCGCTTGATTTGCCACCAAATTATTGTTTGTCGACCCACCGTCTTGTGGTAAAAATGAGTTCAATATCAATAAGGCAAAGACCTGTTTATTCAATTCACTTTCATTGCTTTCCAACTCGTTGAGTCGCGCTTGTACCGAACCATTTAGCGCTCCCTTTGACTCTTCAGCTAACTCTATCCCGAATGAAACCTCAGGCTCCAGTAGGAATCCGTTAATGTTCAGTAAAACCAAGAAGGGCAACTGTTGATTGTAGGCCGTTTCATAAGACGCATTCGGGTCGGAGAGCATCAGGTTGGCTATGGATGTGCGTTGCCTGTATATGGCGGTAAAATCAATGGTCGCATTTGTAGGCTCTCCGCTCCAAACCAATCGGCTTCCTTTTTTAAAGTCAAACCGCTTTTTCACTACATCGTAAAATGACAATTGGTAAAAACCATCAGCTACTTCGTATATTCCGTTAAATCGGAGGGTTCCCGAACGATCATAGTCAATGGAGAGTTTACTGTTTCCCCTTATCTGTAAATAGTCGCCCGTGGTTGTATCAATCATCACTTGAAATACGGCTGATTCATCTATTTTTAAGGTTCCTTTGATTTTCGGATTATTCAAGAGAAAGTTATCCGTTTGTTGCTTCTTATCTTTTTCGCGAGTGAGTATTTCATTTTCAGGATTCTCTTCAAAATCAGACCATACCAATAATGACTTCTCAAAGGCCTCTTGATCTGCGGAAGTAGAGACGATGTAAGAAATGTCGGTAGGTTTGTTAATCTTGATATCCGCTTCGACAGACGGAGCTAAAATATCTCCTTCAATTTGCAAATCCAGATCAGCTACCAACTTGCCATAAACGCCCAGATCGGCCGATTCTGCCAAATCGACCAGCATGAAGTCTTTTCCTTTTATGCTCAAATCCAACTCGGGATTTGTAAAGTTTTCATGTTCAATGGATCCATTTAAGGTTAGATTGCTTTTGTTTTCATCCCTAAGGGTAAAACGATCCATCCTGATCCTATCGGGTTCGATGATTATTTTATCGTTCTCAATAAAATACTTCGCCCGACTAACCGAGGGTTGAAGTGCTACATTTTGGAACTCCAAAGAACCGTTCAATTCGGGCTTAGTCGTATTGCCTCCAATTTGGATCTCTCCGGACAACACGCCATCTGCAGATTTCACGGAATTGCTTAAAAGTTTTTCCAATGATTTAAGCTTGAATTCGTCTAAGCGAAAGGTCAAGTCGAGCGAGGAGATGGAATCATTTTGAGGTATAATGTCTCCATCTATGGTAAAATCTACCAGTTCTCCTCTGTTTTCTATTCTGGTTTCAAAGACCTCATTTTCGCGTGATGCCTGCCAGGTTAGTCTTCCGAATTCCGCCCCCGAAAGTTCCCATTCTTCTATCGAGCCATCACCTTCAAAACTGCCGTCAGAATTGAGCGAGAGCATTCCGAAAAGTGATCCTTTGATCAAGTCGGTTTCGGTATTGAACATTCCCGAAACGGATTGGATGGGAAAGTTTTCGGCCTCTAAGATCAGCGGAGAACTGTCGCCCGTTTTTTCCAAACGAATTGACTGGTCATTTCGGGAAAGAGTGAAAGCCTCCAAACTCAGCCCGTCATTATTTGACCTGATGCAGCATTGATCTTCATAGAGCCACCGTTTCCCGTTGAGAATGAGGGAGTCATTAAAGTATAAGCTAAATCCGTTACGTAGGTAAACGGAGTCGGCTTCCATTATGGCACCTACCCGATAATAGTTATCTGCCGTATCGGCGTTGATGGAGAGCAATAGATTTGCCCCTTCCTGCGTGCGTTCTGCCACCAAATCGAGGGAGCTCAGACCCAATGTGTCGTAGGCTAATTGGTCTATGTGAATTTTTCGAACGGTACCGCTATCGGTATCGTAAGATCTGATGGCGAGGCTGTCCAGGCTGATGCTTCCGTACTTTATTCCCGGAAAGAGGGCTTGGGCCATCAATGTGTTGTCTTTGGCAGAGAAATCGATTTCAGCCGAAGAGGGCTGAAATTCCTTCAGTTCGGGAAGGAATATTTCTCCTATGTCTTCGAGATTTTCGGCCTTGAAGTCTGCTCGCCAAAAAGCAGTTGAATCTGCAGATCGACCATTTTTTCCTCTGGCCACCACCTCCGCGATCGCGGTAAGAAGTGAGTCCACCCCTCGATTGGCTGTTGAATTCAGCTGCATGAAGCCTGCATTGACATGTGCAGTTGTCGAGTCGGGCCCTGTGTAGAAAGTGGCCGTTAAAGGCTTTAGAGGAAATCGCTTTCCTTCCTTCACAAAAAGGATTTCATCGACTTCCGCAAAGGCTTGAGTCACCAAGCTGTCTTGTTCATACCGCCCTCGAAAATCAAATGATCCTCTAATGTCTTTGTGCGCATAATCTAAGCCTTGCAGATCCACTCCGTTTATTTTTCCGGTAAGGGAAGCGACTAAGTTCTGTGAAAAATCAACGTAAGCTCCGATTTCGACCTTGACAAAAGTGTCGGTTATTGAAAATGCTGCGAGTGCATCGCGGTTGGTGATTTCAGCATCCAGCAATAGATTAGAGTAGAGATAATCCGCATAGTTCAACGTATCGATAACCAGTTCGGTACAAATGCGGGGTACCGAGTCCGAAACATCCTCGGTAGTAGCCAAGAGCGAAAAGTCAAACGCCAGGGGTTCGGGCATGCCCAGGTATTCGCCCACTTTGAGCAGATCTGATCCTACTCGCAAGGTGAGCGATTGTTTTGCGGCACCCCAACCATCCCCTTCGGCGTTTAGTGATATGGAGCCATAGGCAGAGTTTAAGCCACCTTCTAGTTTAGCATTATCGGCATGGTAGAGGCCCGCAAAATTGGCATCGAGGTAGGAAGGAATTTGAGCGGTATCTATAGCCAGATATTCCAAAAAAGGTGTGAGGTCTGCTCTTTTTAAGCTGAGGTCAAATTTATTTAAGGTGAGGTTTCCGGGCCATAGGGTATCCTTGGCAGGAATATGCAAGGCATTCATGGCAATTGTGCTGCTGCCTGTTCTCACCTGAAAGGTGTTTAGGTCTATTTCGTTCAAGTCGCCTTCTACAGCGAGATTAATATGAATATCATCAATTGGCACGGGCAAGGTGTCCATTTCCAAGGCCGAATAGATCTGCTGAATGTCGCTGCGAGCTATTCGGCTATTGTCAATGCTTGCATTTAAATTCGTAAAGCGCTGATTTGAAATGAGGCTTTCAACCTCGTCGTAGGCCAAGACCGCATTCAAGTTTATTTTGGAAGCACCGTATACCAGGTTCACCTCAGTGGCTTTCGCTTCAGCCGGCCGAAAAGCAAAATCACCATTAAACTCCTCTAATTCCGTGAAATCGTTGTAGGCTCCAGTCAGTGATTCAAGGTTTGCGGCAAATCCTTTCTTGCCCATTTCCAAATCTTCAGCCAGCAGTTGAAAGTCCTTGAGACGATGAAGGGTGTCCTTTCCGGAAAAAGCTTTTACGTCGATACCTTCCAATATGAGCTCAGCCAATTCTACATCGAGATCGGGGAAAAAACCGGTTGTGCTTGATGAGCTTGTATCCGCTGGCTGCGTAGAATCCCCTTCTGATTCAGCTGGTAATGGAATTAGGAATTGGCTATCGGCCAAAGAGAGTTCTTCGACCAAATATGTGTTTTGATTCAAGTTGATCTCTTCTGTATTGAGGTACAATTCACCCAAGCTAAAATTGTAGGGCTCTTCTGTTCCCATCTTCAGTGCGATGCTGGTATTGGAAACCTCCAAAATGTCCAAGCCCAATTCAGGAAGGGTTGCTTCACTACTGCTTTCGCTGCTTTCTGCTGCGGAGATTTGCGCATACACTGCGGTATTTTCGATAGTGATGCTTTCGGCGAGGTACGCTTGGTTTTCCAAGTCGAGCTCGTCCATGTCCAGCTCAAAGAGGCCTACATCCAAATCAATGGAATCGCCCGTGGTGCGATCGGCGTAAATGAAATCAATGGCTTCGAGATTAAGATCTCCAAGCGAAAAACCCCAGCCTCCGGAGGATGTATCGGCAGTAGTGGTATCACTAGCGGTAGAATCCGTGAAGCCCTCCGTGATAAAATCGAAGTTGAAGCCACCGTCTTTTTTCACAAAGATTTTTCCTTCTACACCGCTCAGGTTTACCTCGTCTATTCGAATGGTTTTTGCGAAAAGCATACGCCACCCCGGATAAATTTCGAGGTTATCGATAAAGGCCAACCTGTGTCCTTGTGGATCATCCAGCGAAATGTCTTCCAGCCCGATAAAGAAGGGGAGCCTCAAGACTACCTCGCCGATATTGAGGTCTCCGCCCGTTTTTTCATTGAAGAAAGAAGTTCCTTTTTTTACGGCATATTCGTGTACCGCGGGAACTTTCCACACGATGAAAATCAGAAGAAAAATAAAGAGGAGAAAGAAAAGAATCCACTTAAAAATCTTTCCGATGACTTTTAAGGACTTCTTTAAGAATTCTTTCATTTAGTTTTGCTTGCGAATGGGCGGGCAAATGATGCGCCAAACAATGGCGAAAAATACGAACTTTTCAGGGCTCAGTAGATTTTGGGGCCTCGTGCTTTTCGCATGCTTATGTGCAGCCATGGTGCATTTCGCCAATCGGCACTATTTGCGAGTGGAGAATCCTGCTGCTTTGCGCAATGGAATATCAGTCATCACTTCTGATGACGCGTCTTACCTGAGGCCTGCACTGAACTTTTTAGAATCGGGTGAATGGAAAGATTCGGGACCGGGACAGGGAGCATACGTGCGTCGATCGCCGGGATACGGCATGATCTACACATTTTTCGTCGCCCTTTTCGGTGAAAAGTCGGGTTTAGAGGCGATGGTCTTCTTTCAGCTACTGCTTTGGAGTTTTGCCGTAGGCGCCATTCCCTATCTGGGGCGCAGCCTTGGTTTGAGTGAAAGGAACTCTTGGCTTTCCGGCTTTTTCGTTGCGGCCATGCCGATGTTCTACGGTTTTCTGAGCTACACCCTTACTGAGGCGTTGACTCCTTCATTGGTGATATTTTTCTACACCTTCTTTTTTCGAGGGATAAAGGGCGGCGAAAAGCTGCTTTGGATCTCGGCTCTTGTCCTCGGTTTTGCCATTTTAGTGAGACCGGCTTTGATCCTCTTAGTCCTTTCTTATCTGCCCTATATCAGGATTTTGCGAAAACGCCTCGTTCTGCTGCTGCTCCTTGCCTCTTTACCAATGGTGCTTTGGCAGATGCGTGTGCACCGTTTTACCGGAAGAGTAGACTTGCACCCCATTTACCAAGCTGATGCTCCTGACCTCTACCGACCGCTGCACCGAGCGGTTTGGGATTTCCATAAGATGACGGGCCAATCAGGGCAGACCTTTCATACCTCGATGAATTTACTTTGGGAGGCAGCGAGCGGAAATGTCTCTGAGGACTATGCCGTTGCCGCGACCATTGGAGCTCTGAGCCCGAGCGTTTCCCAATTGATTGAAAAGACTGACTTGACCAAAGCCTACCATGGCTACATAAACGTCCTGCGACAGCAGATGCCCTTTTACCATGCATATGAATCCATTGACCAAGAGCTGACGGGAGAGAAGGAACTGATAGCTACTTTCAATTCTTTTAGGCGGGAATACGTCGGGCAGAATCCTTTTCGGGCTTGGTTAGTTGTGCCCGTAAAGGTTTCAGGGAACATCATTTTTCATAGCAATCTATCTCCTTACCTCTTTCAGAAAGCGTGGCGAGGCAATTTCTTAATTGAAGTCTTAAGGTGGATTTCTTTCTTGGTACATGTTTTCATTTTCGGGATGGCCCTTGTTGCGCCGGCCAAAAGACCATCAAAGGAATCTTGGTCGCTGCTTCTGCCGGCCATGGTATTTTTCTTCTACCTTATTTTTATTCAGCGCGGCGTGGAGGAGCGGTATATGTTGCCATTTTTGGTGCCCATGTTTTTGGTAGGCATTGAGGTGACGGCCGTGCTTTACAAAAAAAGCGCTGTGTTAATGAAAAAGGAATAGCCGGGTCAATCGATTTTTTCCCGACTGTCTTCAAATTTCAATCTAATACTGTTTCTTATAATTCCAATCTAAGGATTTGCTATTCCGAGTTGCTGATGCAATAATTGGTTTTATCCGTGATAATCGCTTCGATGTATCATAGATTTCTGAGGGTTAGGTAAGGTTTGATAAATTTTTTGAGAATCTTCAACATATAAGGGAAAGAGGGTATTCCTAAATACAAAGTCATCAATCGCTACTTCGAGTCAGAATATTGGTTATACCTTCAACCTACTAATTCTAAGCCGTAAGATGAAAAACACCATTGGAATAATCGGAATGGGTTGGGTAGGAGCCAGTGTGGCTATCTCCCTTTTACAAAAAGGAGTTTGCAGAGAACTTTTACTCAATGATGTAAGAAGTGAAATCGCTGAAGGCGAAGCCATGGATTTAAATCATGGAACTTCATTCTTTCCGACAGCCGACATTCGCGCTGCTGGTATCTCCGAAATGAAAGAGTGTGGAGCCATTGTTATTACTGCGGGAAAAGCGGGGACAGAAGGTCAATCACGATTGGAACTGCTACAGGATAATTTGAAGATTGCCAAAAGCATTTCGGAAGAGTTGAAAGGCTTCAAAGGTATCCTGATTATTCTTGCCAATCCTGTTGATGTATTAACCTACTTCTACCAAAAGTTTACCGGATTGCCAAAGCAAAGAGTCATTGGAACGGGTACGTTTTTAGATTCAGTGAGGCTGAGAGAAATCATTGGTAATAAGCTGAATATTGAACCGAAATCTATTCATGCGCACGTGGTGGGAGAACATGGTGATTCATCAGTTGTACTTTGGTCTAAAGCCACCATCGGCGGCATAGAAATTCGGGATTGGGATGGATGGAATCGAGAATACGAGGTAGAAATAGAACATGAAGTGAAATCGGCAGCGCGCGAAATCATTAAAAGAAAGGGTGCCACCAATCACGCCATCGGCTTGGTGACGGCCACCTTGCTGAAGTGGATTTTCAGAGGAGAAAGAAGAGTCGTTACGCTAAGTACGGTGCAGGAGAAGGAGGGGGCTTTTGGGACGATTGCACTTTCATTGCCGGTTATCATATCCGATGGTGGAATCGAAAAGATATTAAAAATGAACATTGACGACGTAGAAGAAGAACTCCTGCTGAAATCAGTTCACATACTGCGCGAAGCCATCGAGGCAGGTGAACGGTAATCGTATTAAAAAAAAGTACGTTGCTCCAATAAACCAATAAATACCCTTATGAAAAAGTGGATTTTTTGCGGCCTTGGCCGTGCTGTTGATTGAGTCTGATGCGCCGGCTCAGTTTGAACTTAGACCGGTGATTGGATTGAATTTCGGTAACGGTCAGGAAGAGCCCGATTGTGTCACCACTTGTGCAAAAGCCGGTTATCAATTTGGTGCTCACCTTCTAATTAGTGGCAGATTCCATTTTTACCCAGAAAAAACCTACGGTCAGCAGGTAGTAGAGTATGTTGGAGACGCAGGTGATGTAGCGGTGAATCTATCAGCTCTTTCATTTCGACTATGGAAATAACTAAGTCTTGCGTCCATCATTGGTTTTTCATGGAAGAAATGTTTCGCAACTTAGCCGGACTACTTGTTTTCCAGAAGTACCTTTAACATCTTGTAATCATTTGAAATGGTGTGGGCCATCTTCTTCCTTTCGGCGAAAGCACGAAGACGCTCGGGCATTTCGGGCTTAACGCCCAATACACTCTTGGTTACCTCTCCAAACTTAGCAGGATGTGCTGTTTCCAGTAAAACCCCTAAGGTTTCAGGTCGGTTTTTCAGGGCGTTTTTAATGCCAAGGTAACCAACCGCTCCATGTGGATCGAGCATATAGCCGGTTCGCTCGTAAACCTCGCCCATCGTTTTCTTGGTTTCTTCGTCGCTCCAGCTCTTCCCTTCGAGAAAGGGAGCAAAATCAGCGGCCTTCTCGCCGAAGAGATTTTTGAGTCGTTCGAAATTACTCGGAGAACCTACATCCATAGCATTACTGATGGTTTGTACGGAAGAGCGCGGAGTGTATTCATCCGTTTCCAAAAACTTCGGTACCACATCGTTGGCATTGGTAGCGGCTACAAAAAGATCAATGGGAAGTCCCAGCATCTTACCCATGAGTCCTGCAGTGAGATTGCCAAAGTTCCCACTGGGCACGCAAACGGCTATTGGGCGTTTGCGGTCCACCAATTGCGCGTACAAGTGGTAGTAATAGAAAGATTGTGGAATTAACCTGGCGATGTTGATACTGTTCGCGGAAGTTATTTTGTAGCGGCTATTCAGTTCCTGATCCCCGAGGACTTTCTTAGCTAAATCCTGACAATCGTCAAAACTACCTTCTACCTCGATGGCAGTGATGTTCTTACCCCACGTGGTAAGTTGCTTTTCTTGCAAAAAGCTCACCCGACCTTTCGGGTAGAGAATGAAGACTTCCACACCCGGAACATCGAAGAAACCCGCCGCCACGGCACCACCCGTGTCTCCCGAAGTAGCCACGATCACTTTGATCTTCTCTTTCTGCCTTTCGGCAAAATAGCCGAGAAGCAGCGCCATGAATCGAGCACCTACATCTTTAAATGCCAAAGTAGGTCCGTGAAAAAGCTCCAAGCTGAAAATGTTTGGCTCAATTTCTACTACCGGGGTGGGGAAGTTCAGCGCTTCTTCGGTAATTTCTCGAAGCTTTTCATCGGGAAGCGCATCACCCGTAAGAGCTTTGGCCACGGTGAAATTGATTTCCGGAAAGCTCAACTTCCCGATGTTTTCAAAGAAGGTATCAGGAAGCTTTTGAAAACGCTCAGGCAAGTAAAGTCCACCATCGGGGGCGAGCCCTCTGAAAACGGCTTGGCTCAAGTCTGAGCGGTGGTCGGGATTACGGGTAGAGTAATAAGTCATTCTGCGGAAAGTATGGTAGCTCCCTCCTCATTGATTCCACTGACAAAGGCATCTGACCCGATACCAATGGATTCGAGAAAATCGGAGAGAGCAATGGTGATTTTTTCTGCCGATTCTTTCTTGTCGCAAAGAGCAAAAACAGAAGGTCCGGAACCGCTGATGCCAAAACCCATGGCGCCGAGCTTCATGGCGTAAAGTTTCATTTCGTAAAAACCGGGAATCAGCATGGAGCGCACCGGTTCGAAGATGACATCGTTCATGCTGCGGCTGATCAGTTCTTTGTCCTTCAGGCAAAAGCCCGCTACCAATCCGGCAACATTTCCCCATTGTGTTACTGCTTCGGGAATCGTGATTCTCGATTTGAGAATTTTACGGGATTCACGAGTAGGCACATCAATATGCGGGTGAATCACGGCCACAGATAAGTTTTCAGGATAAGGGAGCTCTTTCGCGTCCAAGGGAAGATGACTTCGCATAAGTACCACCCCTCCGAGTAAGGCGGGTGCGACATTGTCTGCATGCGCGTTTCCACAAGCAATGCGTTCCCCTTCCACGGCATGTTCGAGCAATTCCTTGCGCGTAAACGCATTTCCCGTCAGGTGATTTATCGCAACCAAAGCGGCTACAGTGCTGGCAGAACTCGAGCCCAGACCGCTGTTTAGCGGCATGTTTTTTTGAAGATGAATGTGGGCTCCTTGGTCGGACATCCCATTTTTAGCTAAAAAAAGCTTGACCATTGCCGAGGCTACATTTGCATCGACATCTGTTGGCAGAAGCCCTTTGTCGCCTGTAATTTCCAAGGTTATTTCACTCGACTTGTTAAGGCTTACACTAACCTCGTCGAAAGGTTCGTGCAATGCAAGGCCCATCACATCGTACCCACATACGATATTCGCCACGGTGGCAGGTGCTTTTACACTTACCGAATGTAGCGCACTGGTCCCTGAACGGAGGTCTTTTTCCTTTTCCATGGCTAGGCGCTTGCTACTTTCATGATGTCGGCATAGACGCCTGCTGCAGTCACTTGAGGGCCGGCTCCGGGACCTTTGACCACCAGTGGTCCTTGATTGTAGCGCTCGGTGCTGAAGGCAATAATATTGTCGCTGCCTTCTAATCCATAAAAGGGGTGTGAGCTATCTACTGATTCGGGAGCTATTTTTATTTGGTCATCTTTAAGAATTCCAATGTAGCGTAACTTTTTTGCCTCCGCTGCCGCCGAGTCTTTCATCTTGCTGAAGTGTGGTTCAGCTTTCTCCAATTCTTTGTAAAAGCTATCAATATCCGGTGCTTTGAGACAAGACTCGGGTAGAATGGGTAAAACTTCAATGTTTGAAGGTTCGGTTTCCAACCCCATTTCCCGCGAGAGGATGAGCATCTTTCTGGCGAAATCCATTCCGTTCAAATCGTCTCTCGGGTCGGGTTCCGTATAGCCAAGTTCTTGTGCCTCGCGCACTACTTCTGCAAAGGTGACCTCACCCTCATACCGATTGAATATAAAGGATATGGTACCGGATAAAATCGCTTCGAGTTGCACTACTTTATCCCCACTCATAACGAGTTCGTTTAGCGTTCGAATGATGGGCAAGGCAGCGCCTACTGTGGTTTCGTAGTGGTACTCCACTCCATTTTTTAAAGCAATCTCTTGAAAGTCTCGGTACTGCTCGAGCGAAGCCGAATTCCCGATTTTATTGCAGGTGACTACAGAGAGACCGGATTTGAATACAGCGGGATATTTCGTTACAATTTCTTGATTGCTCGTATTGTCCACAAAGACTGCATTCTGAAGGTTTTGAGCACTCGCCGTCTCAATGAACTGATCAATGTCTGCTATTTCGCCATTCGCGTCGAGCTTCTTTTCCCAGTCGGTTAAGTCTATCCCGTCATCTTCAATATCGTCCAAGAGCATCTTGCGGCTATTGGTTATGCCTCTCACCTTAATTTGCAGATGGTGCCTCTCGGCTAAAGTTTCTCGGCTATCACGGAGTTGGTTAATCAATTCACTCCCGATAGTTCCGGTTCCAACCAAATAGGCATTCACCGTTTTGATAGAGGATAGAAAAAGCGCGTCGTGGATGGCATTCAATGCTTTCGAAAGAGCATTCTTTTCAATAACTACAGAGATATTACGCTCTGAAGATCCTTGCGCGATGGCGGCTACATTCACTCCGTTTCTGCCCAAAGTGCGAAACAGCTTTCCGCTAATCCCGATCGTGTGGCGCATGTTATCACCGACTACAGCCAATATGCTCAGCTCATACACCACTTCAGGTGGATGGATGCGGCCTTGCATTCGCTCAAGCTCAAATGCTTCTTCAATCGCCATGCGGGCCTTTTCTACTTGAGCAGGTGCCACGCATAAGCTAATGCTGTGTTCGGAACTGGCTTGAGTGATCAAGATAACATTAACACCAGCTTCGGCGAGTGCTGAAAAAAGACGGCTGCTTACACCTTTGGTACCAATCATTCCGGAGCCCTGAATATTGATCAAACACACTTCGTCAATACTGGCGATACCTTTAATGAGATTTTTTCCTGCTTCCGTTTCTTGCTTTACGGTAGTCCCGAGGCTTTCGGGTTTGAAAGTGTTCTTTACCACTATGGGTATTCGCTTGGCTATAGCCGGGAGCATGGTAGGCGGATAAATAACCTTGGCACCGAAGTAGCATAGCTCCATGGCTTCTTCGTATGACAGCGTATTGAGGGGGTAAGCTTTTTTGACCCTACGTGGATCTGCCGTCATAAAGCCGTCGACATCCGTCCAAATTTGAATTTCTTTTGCATCGAGATATGCACCCATTATTGCGGCGGTATAATCGGATCCTCCGCGACCCAATGTGGTTGTTTGTCCTGAGCCGTTAGCGGCAATGTAGCCGGTTACGAATGGTATCGCTTCGCCAACATGGCTATACCATTTTTGTGTCAGGTCTTCAGAGGAGCCGGAGTCTACGGCGTCATTCCCATGTATGTTGTTGGTTCTTAGAAATTCTCGAGCATCGCCAAAAACGGCTCGTTGGCCCTTTTGAGTAAAGATTTCTGCCATCATTTCACTCGAGAGCAATTCCCCGAAAGAGGTAATTTTAGCAAGTGTGGCCACGGAAAGTTCTGAGAGTGCTTGAACCCCGTAGAGTATTTCTTCCAGTGCATTCATACGCACTTTTACCGCTATGAGTGCTTTGTTTTGCAAGTCAGGTTTAAGCAGTTTTCGGATGACGTCATGGTGGCGCTTTTCGATTTCTTTGAGATCCTCGCCAAAGTCTTCTCCCAATCGGGCTTTCTCGCCCATGGACAGCAATTTGTTGGTTACGCCGCCCATGGCTGAACAAACCACTATTACGGCGTCATGAGTACTGGCCTGATTGATAATGCCAATGGCATTGGAAATGGATTCGGCCGTACCTAATGACGTGCCTCCGAACTTTAATATTTTCACAGCGAGAATTTTCGAATACGTAGATTCAGTTATTTCGATTCATCAGGATATGGAATCGAATCCGGAAAGCTTCCCTATCAATGACGTTTTTCATTTAAGCGAAATGTGACCTTTTTTTGTCCTCGATTTACGAGCCCACTTCCTGATTTAAAGGCGGGAAGATAGGGAAAGAACTTGTTTTTGTAAATGCTCCCGCCAAGATTGACCGTACGATAATCAGGCTTTTTTCGCTGCCAGCCAAGCCATGGGAATATAGGCCAAGACCAAATCGACTACGATAAACCAAGTAGGGGCGGGAAGGCTAAAGGCGTTCATGATTCCACCGATCAGAAATAAAATACCTATTGCGTAGGCAAACTTCGGCTTATGGGTAGCTGCAATCTTCACGGCTACATAAGCGCCCACAAGTGTGCCGAGGGCGTGAGCCAGAAAAGGCATGATAAAATTTGCTGCCGAAAACCGGTGAATATTATCCGCTAAACTTTGAGGATCCATAGGATCTACGCCTTCGGGCAGGGGTACCACCATCGGGCTCAGCATGATCAGCGCCATATTGACGATGCCGCCTATTACGGCACCTAGGACAATAGCGAGAATGTTTCGAATGATAGGATTCATGATTGATAGGGTTGGTTTGAGTCAAATGTAAAATTTTGAAAACGGCTAATCGATAAATATTAACTCTCCTTCGCCCGAATCGTCGATAAGCTCAATAAGTCCAGGATTTCCCGAAAGGAGAATATTACCTCCGTTCAAAATGGCATAAGTCAGTTCATCATTCACCTTCACCTTGCAGTCGCCCCCTGAGCGGTTTTCCACGTAGGCTCGATTTGCCGAAAGGGTGGAGGCATCCACTTCCATCAAAGCGTCATTCCAAATATTGAGTTGATCCGTTCGACCGCTAAATGTCATGGTACCGCTGCACGGGAAGATATTGTAGTATCCGAAAGTACGGCAGTTGACCTTTAGATCAGCGACATTCAACTTACTGCTTACGATCAATAGCAAGTCATTTGATCGAAGCGTATCGACAGAAGCGATTTCGCAACTTTCGCCTGCTCTTATTTGAGCCAACGAGTCCGCATAAATGTCCAATCGCAATTTGTTCGATTGCGGATGGAGCCAAGCGGCTTTCACTTTGTTTTCAATTAACACTGAGTCAGCCCTTTGTGTGACCACCAATTCGTCAATAAACCGCTCATTGCCTTGAGCCACGATTTTGAATTGCTGCGAAGTATGAAAGAAAACCTCGAAGCTATCCTTGAACTCAATTTTTTGAAATGCATCGATTTCAAAGGTCTTCACCACGTCTGAATCCTTCGAGCATGAAAGCAGTACCAGACAAAACGCTATGTAAAGTGTCCTTCTCATTTTCCGAAGCGATAGCCGAAACCAAATTCGGGATGATCTAAAATATGCAGGTGCGATTTCATGGCAAAATAGGCAATGAAGTGGTCCGAAACGTCATAACGAACCATCGCTCTGTTGTAAATTGATTCTTCTTCTACCTCATTGGGCAGACCCAAATAAACCCCTGCCTGTAAAATCAAGCGCAGGCGGTCGTAGCGCAGAGAGAAAGACGCGTGCACGCCGGTGCTCCACTGCATGATCGAACGGTAATCTTTATCCTCATTGATGGAAAGTTCCGTTTCGGCAGAGCCGTCGTAAAAGACGTCGGGACCTGCGCCGATGGCTACAATTCGCGACAAGGGTTTCCATGCATCACCTGTAAGAGAAAAGGTAAGATGGCGCGAATCTCTCAGCGCTCGGGTAGACTTGAATCCGGGTGCCACGGCAATTTCATAAAAGACAGCTCGCGGAATCGCTGGTTTTTCCTGCAAAGGTGCGATCCGCTCATAGCTAAGCTTGTAGTTCAGCCCGACATAGCCTGTGAGATTGTTAATTCCAATGTTGGGCTCAGCCGTATTGGCATTCGAAAGATGCCCCAAAGCCACTCCCGTTTGCAACGAAAGTCGATTTGAAAGTTGGTATCGGAAATCGAGTTTCGTTTGGAAGTGGACATTCAGATGAGAGCCAACCACTACATTCAAAGGATTAGTCTCGGGCTGGTATGTTTTGGTTACATAACCCAATCCGAGACCTAGAGAGATACCCGCATTGAATTTTTGTTTTTGAATTACGGGGAGGCGAATGAAGGGAAAGAGGGCGAACTCATTACCGTGAATTTCTCGATTTCCTAAGGTGGTGTAAAAAAAAGTGAGGCCTACCGTAGGATACTTGTACACGGTATTCCATGCGTTTTTTGGGCCGAGTCTTTTCTCCAAAGAGACTTCACCGCTACGGATGGGCTCTTCCGTCAATAAAATAAAGCTGGAATACTCGGGCATAACAAAGCCGTAATGACCGCTCATGCTGACGCTTAGACCTCCGCATAAGGAGTCTCCGTTGGTTTGACCGTGTAGGTTGCACCCGCAAGAAAAAAGTACGAGCAGAATTGACAAAAAGAGGTGTCGAGCGTTCATTGGATCAGCCGCCTAAAGTACAGATTCCCCACTCCATAGATTCCAAATTCAACTGCCCAATTTTAAATCCTCTTTTTAGAAATAAAAATTTCTTGTTCACCTTTTTTAATATTCTCGATGAACCGGTATAACCGCTCGACGAGTAAAGTTAAAAATCAATCAAACCTACCTTAAACTCATTCAACTCGGAAAGCACAAAACCAACTTAAATGAAGTATTGCTTACTAAAAATGAGAGGGGGGACGAGATTCGTTTTTCTCTTCCTCCTGAGCTTGGCAACCACAGCCGCATGGGCCGATGTCGAGCCAAATGATGATTTCGCAAACGCGAATCCGCTGAATCTTGGTGTGGAAGTTTCCGGAGAACTGGGAGCCGCAGACGCCAATGATTATTATGCTGTCCAATTGCCGGAGAATGGGGAAGTGTCTATTTCTGCTACCTATGAAGGCATAGGAGGTTTTCTTTATTTGTACCGTTCCAATCAAACTCAAGTGAGCTTCGTGGCAATTTCGACTTCCGCTACACTTACACGGGATTGCATCGGATCAGGACTGGTATACGTTCGTGCGTCACGCAATTCGGGAGAGGGTTCGTACACTTTGGAGGTAACGTTACAAGGACTCACTTTGGATGAAGATACGGAGCC
>JGI12048J13642_10059536_pt1 | contig 16779 bp, 17 predicted proteins | sample ElkSlonscriptome_16_FD_13642 | JGI IMG/M metagenome (IMG submission 13642)
TGATTCGTCTGACGACGCGAAGAAAACAATGATGCAAAATCACGATTAAGAATCGCCTCAAATTCTGCATCTTCTGCGCGTTGGCGAATCTCTTGTAAATTACGCAGGTGGTCACGTAATGCATCGCGCTCATCGCGCTGTGCTTCAATCTGTGCATCACGCTCATCACGCTGTAATTCGGTAGCAAGGTCACGCCGTTCTTCTTGCAATTCACGCAACGCATCGGCACTTGCCTCACTTGCTTGCTCTGCAATGCGGATTTGATCATCGGCGTATTTCTTTTCAAGCGATGCACGCTGCTCATAGTATGCCTCGTTAATACGTGTTACATCATTGTTATACCGCTGGACGGCATTAGCGGTTTGCTCACGCTGTTGCGATTCTTGTTGAATTGCCGCCGTTTGTTTTTCAGTAGCGGCTGCTGCTTCTTCACGCGCTTGTGCTTCTTGTAATGCGACATCGCGAATGAAGGTGCTTTCACGCCCTAAATCCATCATTTGTTGTGTTAACGCGGCGATGCGATTGGTTACGTCCTCGCTGGTGTCTCCGCTATCACGCAATGCGCTAATTTCCGCTTGCGTGATAGCAATGTCATCAAGGATCGCGTTTTGACGTTCTTGTAATTGTTCGGTAGACTGCTGGCGTAATTGCAATTCTTGACGCAATTGTGAGGCTACCGATTGCGCTTGCGTGAGGCGTTCCTGTGTAAGTTGTTTTTCGGCTTCGATTAAATCCTGTGTTGTCGGTTCTGCCTCTGTTAGCGCTTCGTCAAATGCTTCAATTTGGCGGTTTAGTGTTTCTACTTCGCGCTGTGCATCCCGCGCTTGATCGCGCAATTCATCAATCGCACCAAATTGACCAACCCCAAGCGTTTCCCCAAGCCGTAAAAATTGCACCCCAACCTCGCCGGTTACACCCGCAAGATTACGCGCATCTCGATCATAGGCTTCTATTGCTGCACGCGATTCATCGCGAAATTGTTGCGCTGCCTCACGTTGTTGTTCTAATTGATCGCGCCGGGTTTGTATATCAGCTTGTGTGCCAGACACCAGCAAATCAATAACTTCGCGCTCTGCGGTGAGTCGCTCACGCGCAGCTTTAGCCGCCCGTTGCCCTGCTTGCGTGGCTAAGGTAAACACGGCGGTTAACGCGCCAATACCACCGATTAACCCAACGCCAGACGCACCCAGAGCGCCCACTGCACTATTGATCGTTGATGGTAGTCCTGCCAACGCGCTCTTTAATCGTGGCGCCTCTTCAATAAGTGCGGCAAATTCACCGGCAACCCCGATGCCCTGCCCCACTTGTCCACCGGCAGACCCGCCTAAACCACCGGCAATGCCTCCAAGCGCACCGAGATTTGATTGCACATCACCAGCTAGCCCGACATTGCGCGACACATTGTCAAATTCGTCATTGTAGCGACGAACAGACGAAGCGCTTTCGCGAATTGCATTGTTTTGCTGCTCAATCTCATTGGTGAGTTTACGCGCTGCACTTAATGACCTACTGCCAAATGCTTTGCCTAAACCTTTATCGGCATCACGTCCGGCTTTCTCAATGCTTGCAAGTTCTGCACGCATCACATCGATTTCGTTCGCTAGTCGCCGTGTTCTATTGACCGCTTCATCAGCAGATTGTTTTGCTATGCGATACTCTAAGAGCACGCGCTGTGTTTTGTCAGCCAAATAGACTCCCTATATCTTGCGCGTCGCTATCAAACGCGTAATCATCATCATTTGGTGGCAGATCGTCGCGATTGCGTAAATCATTTAGCATTGCTAGATAGAGCAATATATCGTTTATCAGTAACGTATCTTGATCTAACACGCCACCCTCGGCGGGTAATACGTGATACGACTCGAGTAACGTGGCGCATGTTTGCACCGTTTCAAATGGATATGTAAAACCAAAATCCTCTTTAAGTGCGCTGGGGGATGTATCACGCGATGCGATTACGCCTAGCCGGATACTGATTTGTTCTTGCCACTCGTCGCGCTCGGCTTTTTTTTAGCATCCATAGGTGCAACAGGTCCGGTCACCTCATTGACTGGTGCATCAATCTCGCGCATGGTTGCGCGTATATTATCTACAAGCCCGATAGCATCGGTTTCGAGGTAACTTTCAAATGCTTCAATCACTGTCGCATCATCATCACGCGCAGTAGCAACGGCAAAGGGCAAATTACCGTTCGGCTGTATACGTGAGCAGAGCATCGCGTATTCATACGCCACCATGTCTATATCGCTTATGGTTACATTGTGTGTATCCGCTATCGTTTCCATCACAGCGCCAACACGAATAATGATGCTACGCAATGTGATGTCTGTACGGATGGTGCGAGGCAACACCGTTATTTCGGCATCACCCCACACTATGGTTTTTGAGCGTTTCATCCTAACTCAAATCTTTTGCAAGCACTTCGTACAGCACAACAATCGTTGCAGCTGTTGTCGGTGCGCCGGTAAATGTCAGTGTTTTGGCGGCGGCATCAATGGCATAACCGCTTGCCGATTGAAGCACCCCATCGATAAACACGCGTGTTTTTGCATCTGAAATTGGACTGTAATCCAGATTAAATATTGTTTCGCTGTTGTCACCGGTGAAGCGTTTGATATGAATCGGGTTGTCACTATTGATTGCAATCAGTGGTGCACCAGTGGTACCATTGTTTGCCTCTGTAATGGTGGCTCCCCACGCAAATTTACCCGCGGTTGAAAGTGAGATGCTATACGGATAGCCGTTAGTTGCACGTTCCTCAAATTGATTGAAACGCGGTGTAACAACCGTTACCGGTGCATACGCAATCTCCCACGCGCTATTGCCTCGATTACCCGATTCCCATGTTTTTGCGCGGCGCTGGAATAGCCACATCAAATCAGGGCGATCACTATCACGCGGTTGTAACACGCCTAAACTAAGGTCACCGTAATCCTGCACTTTTGTACCCTGTGCAGTTGCCTCAAAATCTTCATCACGCACAGCGGTTTCAAGTACTCCGCTAGGCAATGATGCCGGGTCGAACTGAAATGCTACTAGTGCCTGGTCATCGCCTGTTGCGGTAACAACTTCACTGTCTGGAATGCCTACAGGTACAGTTTTTGCACCTTCTAGGCGGATTGCGCCTACGCCGTCTTGATTACCGGCTACTGGTGCATTACCATCAGTCCCAACGATAATGCCATCTTCATCTACTCGTGCATAAAAACAATAGCCAAAACCTGCGCTAATACGTCCGTTAGCCATAATTAGCCTCCATAGTTTTCTCTGATAAAGGGCACGCTCAACGTGAAGCGCGCGCCTAGTTGTTGGTGGGGAACACCTGCATATTGGAATGAGGATACACCACCATCGGATGTTAGTGTCGCGCCAATAGGATGCAAATATTGCAATGGCGCGGGGAAATTATCACTTGTTAGTTGATTGTATTGTGCGAAAAAATCTTCGATGTAGGTAATGTAATCGTACATTGCAAGTATGATCGCGTTGTCTGCTTTCCATCCGGCGGTCATATGATCCATCACCAATAGCATCTCAACCGTGACTACACGATCACTAATTTCATCACTATTAAAACCTTGATTCATCGCAGTTAACCGCGATGCGAAATACGGCGGTGTATTGAGATAATCCGGTTGCAATACCGCGCCAACCGTTATGCCCTGGTCAGCTAACGCTTGCACTTGCATATCTTGTATTCGTGCCATCAGATCGCGTAAGTAGGTCATTAGAATTGATACGCCGTTACAACTGCGCGTAATTCTGTCAGCAAATCAGATGGGTACTGTGTCACACCTAATGCGTCAATGGTGGCGCTATCAAACGCACCCACTCGCGCTCCCAACAACCCTGCCTGACGCGCAACCACATGCTGCACATCCGGCTCTACTTGCCACACATCCACGCTATCGGCGCTATCATGTGCGCTTGCTGTTGATCCGTTTGCACCGCGGGTTACTGTAAGTGTATCGATAGTCACGCTGAGCAAGCGCATAAACTCGGACTCAACGCGCAATAACATGCCAGGAGAGAATAAAGCGCCCTCCCCCGCGCCAACATCAAAGCTGGTTACACTATCGTTAATGCCGGTGCTCAGTGCCCCGGTTGCCAACCATGCATTGTCATAATCGCTGTTGTATCCCCATGTGCCGGTAATACTTAATCGGCTTGGAGAACCATCGCTTGAGCAATATCCATACCAGCTGTTGCTATAGCTCGTTAATCGCAAATGATAAAACGGCGTGTCAACAGGCGGATATTGCACTGCCTGTGTTGTGATCGTGGTGCCTGCAATATCTAAATCTGTAAATGATAGTAACGCCTCGTTGAAATACAATGTGTTATCGTTGCTCGACACATTACGCTGGCTAACCAGATAATTGCGCGTTTCAATGTATGGCTCAAAAAATGGGCGGCGTTTCCGTGGCATCATGTATTGATCGATGCGCCGTGATGCATAGCGGATATACCCAAATAAGGCACTATCACCACCCAAACTTGCGGGTGGTACTTTTAACTCGCGTCGCGCATCGGCTAATGTACAATAGTAGCTCATCTATATCCCTGCAAATTCGTCGGTCACTGTGAACCATGTATCAATTAATGCCTCTTGTGCTTTGATGGTCGCATCGGTCAAGATGTTGTCGGCTTTGTACCATCCTGTATTGCGATGGAATGGCTGTTGCTGTGCGCCAATTACATACCGTGCATAGGGTTTGCTATTTTCTGCAATAAGCTCATACGTATTCCCAACGCTCACAAAGTTAACCTCCCACGCGTTTACCAGCGCCCCGGTGCGCCGTGTCGGTATCCCCCGACCAAATCCATTGGAGGCAAAAAATGCACGACGTTGGCGCTCACTTGCCCACTGGATCGGGTACTTAACCGGTCCGGGTTCTGTGTGTAAAGCGGTAAGCAATTGCGATTTAATCCGTCTGGCTTGTCGTTTAAATGCTGTCTCCATCAACGCGGGCAACTTACCAGCATTGTTTTCGATAGCATCTATAATGTCATCGTCTATTTGAAGCGATGCGGAATACATCAAAAATCCTCGATAAATAAAAAAAGGGCACAATCGCCCAGAGTTTGGTGAGTAGTAAATAGCGCCGTAATCTATACATGCATTGCGCCCGTGTATACATGCAACAGTAGTGCACCACCAGCAAGCGCGAGTATCCACACAATGCCGTTTAAGCCGATTAACCACATCAACAGCACAATTGCGCCCGACCACACACTAAAGCAGTAAATACACCGCCACAACTCGAAATGCATACGGTTACGGAATGAGGCGGTAATATCATCATTTGTAACAAGATAAGCTAACCGCCATGTTGCTACAGCAAGGATAATAAAATCGGTAAACAAAATATCACTCATCATCCTGAATTTTTCGAATAGCCTCTATTTGATTTCTGAATGATTCAATCTGTTGCTCAAACTCTTTTGCAACACTTTTCCAGTAGTCGCGTTCAGTCATCATGCGTTCTAGTGGTGATTTCGGTTCATAGACATCATCAGGGAACACAGGATCATTATGCGGTGTGTGCTTCACGCTGTCGGTCATTGACTGCCTCCATCGATGGAATAATTTGTGTGAGTAAATCTTTAACACGCACATCAAATGTGTGCCGCGCTTCAATTTCCCGTTTCATATTCTGGACAATCCGCTGACGCGGTATCTCGTTGTCAGCGTGCAACCAGTGTGCAATATTAGCGCGTAATTCGTCGAATGATCCCCACGAAATGTAATGTTCACCATCCTTTAGACCAAGCGCATCGTCAAGATTTTTTGTGCGTTGATGCATGACCAATGCCCCGCCAGCCGCGCCAATTTCAAAAAAGCGATTAGACGTGTATGCCTCTGCATCAAATGCCTGATCGCTGATCGCAATCCTGGCATGTTTATATAATGCCCGCGCACGGGTGAAATCATAATGTGTGGTGTCGGTAGCTCCGGCAAAACCGCCATATAAACCAACATTTGCGCGTATGCTATTCAGCGTGCCAATCAATGACCGTCGCCAATCACTATACGCATTACCCTGAAAGATTACATCATGCGCCTCTACATTTACCGCGTCAACATCATCAATCGATTCGGGAGAGTGTGCCCAAAACACCGCGTTAATGCCCATCTCCGCACACGGTTTAATTAAGCTACCGTTGACGATTAATAAAGCATCAAGGTGTTTCCATTCAGATTGCAGGTGATATTTCTCGTACACATCACCGATCCGGTTCACCATAAAGGCATGTGGTGCTTCCTTGCGTACATGCAAAAGTGCATCACCACTGAATACCGATGCATCGTGCACCTGCATAAAAATTAAGTGTGGTTGCCACGCCCGTGCAATCTTGCGTAAATTATTTGGCGCTGATTTACCATCTTGCACAAAGTCGTATTCCCACACCAGCCCAACGTTTGCAAATGCTTCGCGCAATCCACGCTTATTAGCCACATGGTGTGGTCTTAATCGCTTGTTGGTAGTAAAGTGGTTCACGTACAGGATGCGTAATTGTTCGGTATCTAGATTATCCACCTGCGGTGTTGTTCGCAATATTGGATGATTAGGATAGGCGGCGTAAAATATCTGTGCATCATGCCGGTGACGTTCCCGATTCATTCGGCGTGGTTCATCCTCAAACACACGTTCTGTTTCGGTAGCGCCGTCCACCTCGTCAACGCTATATCCATACTCGATAATTCGCGCACCGAGAAAATTATCTCCGGCATAGGTGAATGCATCGCGCATTACATCACGACCACCCCACCAGCCGCACAGATCGCCTAACCATCTGCGAATAAGTGCTATTTGCGGATATGGATATGCCCAAATGTTGCCATCTTCATCGCGTATATTCTGATGATCAACCACGTATTTGTTGCGGCGCTTGTTGTGTGCAAATGCGACAGCACCACAGGTCAGAACACGTTCGAGGTGTGCAATTGCGGTCATGATCGCATATTTATCAAACAGGATGTCATCCGTAGCAAATAGCACATACTTGCCCTGTGCACTGAATGCGCCTTCAGTGAATGCTTTAATCGCCCCTACCGGCTTACCCATTTGAAGTGCGGTTATATCAGATTGTGCTTGCAGATATTCCCATGTGCCATCGGTAGAACCATTATCAACCACAATGATCTCGTAGTCGATGGCATCCGGCACTGTACGTCGTACCGTTTCAATCATCTCGTCTAAATATTGTGCGCGATTATAGGTCCCGCAAACAACGCTTAAAATCATGCGGCATTACCCTCGTTGGTGCTCTTGGTTTTACGTGACTTACGCTTGCGGGTCGCACGTTTTCGCGTCACCGGTTTTGGCACACGGTAAAATGATAGCCCAACAGCATCCGCGTCAACCTTAACCACTAGCGGATCGGTGCCGGTAATATTGACAATGCCAGTAAGCACCGCGTCACCAAAATGATTAACGGTATCATGTGAAATCAAGACCGCACCCGGCTTCATCCGCTTAAGCGCGTTTTCGTAAATCGCTTGCGTGGTTTCGGTGGTATGGTCTGCATCTTCAAATAATAGATCAATCGGTGTGTCATTTTGCGCTAACCATTCCTGCCCGCGCGCAATTACTTGCGTTACTGCCTCGCGCACAGAATCGGGAATAAAACGCCCAACCGGGTGTACTTTAAAAATTATCTGATTAACATCTACCGTATCAATACGCCCTGCCCCGTTCGCTTTGAGCGCACTTGCAAATTGCGTTGTGGTCGCGCCAAATGAGGTACCGATTTCAACCATATACTCTGGTTTTAAAGCACGTGTAATGGCATACAGGATGCGCCGCTCTCCTACACTCCCGCTACCGCTCAACCATGCCTGCCCACCATCACGGCTATCTGCAAATGGCGCATCTTGTGCAAGTGCGGCAAGTGCATCAGCATCGAGGTCTAGGTATTGTGCAATCTGCGTAATGGCATCAATCATTGATACGCCTCCTGTACTAATTGGTTAAATCGTGCAAAGTCCGGCGCGACCACTGTATCAGGCACCGGCAATACATCAGGTGCAGGTCGTGCGAACATATCCTGTTCGATCATAAATTCGGTCAACGCGTCAACCCCGGTTAACGGTTGCGTTGCCGGTTCGGTAAAATCATGACTTGGTGTTACTTTCGGTATGTCAATAATTTTGCGCCAATATTGTGGCTGTAACGCGGCATCTTGAGGATTTACCCAAAGCACTTGCTGCGGACGAATGCGCCCATAGAATCGCCCTGTCGCGTAACCCTGCACACGTTCAGTATTAGTACGCATGTTTTGCACCTTGATGTCACCGGGCAATTGTTTTCCCGTGACCTTTGGTGGTTCGTTATTGCCACAACATGACATGATTTTTTCTCCATAACGCTGGATCATTAATTGCTTAAATTCATCTGCACGACCCGCATCTTGAATCGCTTTAGACCTCTGCCCATGTGAGCTGTAGGTAAATAGCGGTTCCGGCAAGCGGATGCCACAATAATTTATCGTAACAAGTTTTAAGTAAAAGTCGGTGTCCTCATATCCATCAAGCGATTCATCGAAGCCACCAACACGTAGTGCCATATCCGTGTGTAGCATTGTGGTGATGCAATGTGCAAACCCATCGCGCCAACCGTTTTCAGGTGTTGATTTAAGCGCGTTTCCTTCATGCCAATCGGTATACACATAATTAAATGGTGTCATGGCATTCAGCGTGCGCTCAACAAATTGCGGATGTATAGTGTCGTCTGCATCCAAAAACACCACAAATGGTGTACTCACCTGCTCTAGCAATCTGTTACGCATTGCGCCTGCGCCCATACCGTTAACATCAATATCAACAATATGGGCAACGGGCACAGTTTGTGCGTTTACAGATGCCACGCACGCCTCAACCAGATGTTTATGATGAGGCGCACATGGCGTTAGAACGGTAACAATCAAGACTATGCTGTGCCTGTGTAAACAGTCGCACCGCCGCCATAGTAGAATGTGCCGCCCGGATTAAAGTCACGATAACCAACATAGCTATTGAATGTGATGTTCGTGAGTTTGGCGGATAGGAACGGTGTACGGTGAATTAAGCGCATCCGGGCGCTAGTGATAAGCTCACCGCAGAAGTTTTGTACATTCGATCCATAGATATATAGACCATCATTTGAGTAGTCGAAGTATTCCGCACCGAGTGAGCGTGCCCACTCTACTGCGAACTGGTTGTTCATTGGGAAGTATTCATAGTACAGGGTATCTTCACCCGCGAATGAATAGTTCACAAGCCAGATGTCGCCGACTAAACCAGCGCCGCTCAGATCATCAACTGCAACCTCTGCGCCAGATGTGAAGTACACCGGAACGGGCATGCCATCGATGAGTAGATACTGACCGCGCATCATTTCCTGTGCACGTGATTCTAGGCGTTCGCTATCGCGGAATGTCGGATTACCCGCACTCTGACCACCACCACGAATGGAGGCATAGGTACGCGCAAATGCGAACACGACTTCGCGGAATAAGCGTTGATCCATCACGAATCCCCATGCGCCGTCGCCACCAAGTTGACTGGCTAAGGTCGAGCGGCTGTAGTACATATCATGCAAGATTTGTGAAATATCGAGGCTATTGCCCTGAATCGTCTTTGACCCGTTAACGTTGGCTCCCCAGTTTACGACCAGACTATCTGCGGCTGGCGCAGCAACCCCGGTACTAACATCGGTGTACCCTGTCTTAATCAGGCGATCCAATCCATCAAACTCTTTGATGAACCCGAGTTGTGTGGCGCTGTTCGCTAGTGTAGCGTTGCCGGTTACATTCACCGGTGCCACAGCGCGGCGGATACCCTGATACAGTTTGTACATCTGGTGTGTACGCTCACTGCGGAAATTCAAACCGCTCATTCGCAATACATCCGGTGCAAGTGGGTCGGGTGTCTGTGCCATATTCAAGATACGGCGTTCAACATCTGCACGGTTGTTTAATTCACCAACGCGTGTGACATTGACCTTCTCGCTGGATAGATACAGCTGACCGAATTGTGTTTGTACGGTGGCTTTCTTCAACTGCCCAACTACCGGCGCAGTCCCGCATACATCTGTCGGATTACTGCCGCCTGTAGCTGTAAGCGCCGTCAGGATGCTGGTTAATTCGTTAAAGTATTCACTACGGCGCAGTGGAATGGTGTCCGCAAATGTGCGCGGTGCTGTGATAGCGTTGAATACACCAGGGTTAACACCCGGTTCGCTAAATGGTCCGTTGGGACCGTGCATTGGTTGCCCTAGACTCTGTGCCGGATTGTTCTTCTGTGCAATATGTGCCAGATGCAACAACCCCTGTTCCTCGAGGGCTTTGAGTTGTTTCTGTGTATAGTTCATCAGATTATGACCTCTGTTATTTTATCGTGAATGGATTAACTTTGTTCGACCATGCCTTTAAAGATTGGCGATTGTGCAAGTGATTCGCGATCCTTACGGCTGCCAATGGTCTTGGCGATTTCGCTTTCGGGATTCACTTCCGTTTCGGCGGATTGGCTAGCACGTTGCGGGCGCAGAGAAATTTGTTTTTCCATGGCTACAATCCGTGTTTCCAATTCCTGCACCATCTTTGCACTGCTCACCGCTTCTTTGGCGATTTCAAATAAATCTTCATGCTGCCCTTCACGCTCCTTTAGAACGGCAAGCACATCATTTTGTTCTTTGAGAATACCGCGCAATTCTTTCGCGTATTCTTCATTACTCATCATGGCTTCTTCTTCAATGACCTCGTCCTCGTCATCGTCCATCATGGTTTCTACTTCAACATCCACTTCTTCCGGCACATCGGTGCCTTCTTGCATCAGTGCGCCCATGACAGTCGCAACAGCATCGTTGGTGACGCTGTTCAACTTGTCATCGGCAATATCATCACTAATGGTAGCAATGATCTCGCGCATCCCGTTACGGATGTCATCAATCATGCCCTTGTTGACCGTTTCAAGCATTTTATTGCGCTCTTTACGTGCGATGCCCCGCTTGTCGAGTGCTTCGCGCAATCCTGCAAGCTCATCGGTGGTATCTTTACCGATGCCGAGCTTCTCCATTAAAAAGTTTAACCGTCTGCTGTCATTCATTATTTTGTCCTCGTATCACTTGCGATAATGTATAAGCGTTACTGGCATCATCCGATGGCAATACGCTTGTCTCGTATTTGTAAAACTCATCGTAAACCATGCCTAATTGCCGGGTGTTGTCATCGGTCATATACGCAAATCCGATGCTCGCGCCCCATGCGATTGGCTCTCTTTCGATCATGTCCCACACATCTTTAACACGCGTGAGCATGGGCGGTCCGTTATTTATCTTGCGCGAAATATCAATTGTTTCATCTACGCGTTCACGCGCTATCTCAACCAGAAACCCGTGTATCATGTCACACCATATAATGTCTCCAATCGCGTTGCGTGACGCGGTGCGATGCAGGTCACTGTGCCAAAATAATAAGACATTGGTGCCGACATACTCATCATCTATCCATGCATTATCTACATAGCGTTGTAGCGCTTTTTCGGCAACGTGATCAAAATCGCGGTCAAGATAACCGTTAGAGGCGACAATAAACATAAGTCGTCGCCCATCCTTGCCTTTGGAAATACGCACATTAGTGGACATGATGATGTTCCTTGCGCCCACGCACAAAGCGCACACCGCGCAAGCGCCCACGCGCCGGTTGATCGGTAGCACGTAATGTGCATCCGCATTGCCACCCACCGCAAACTAACGCCCGTGATTTTGGCAATAAGCCCATGCGGGCATAACTTGATAGCATATGCACCTGACCATTAAGCTTGAGGCATGTCACACAATGTTCTTTCGCCGGATTGACCACCCACTGATACATTTGGCGCGGTGCTTGTAACTCCATGCCTTTGTAAAACAGCGGGTCAATGCTCATGTTGATCCATAATTGCACCCTGCGCGTAATCTCTGCCGGGGTTAATCCATCCGCCTCGTTGATGAACTTATAGACGAAATTGGTTTGCCGCGCCCGCCACACGCGCATGGCGCGTTCACCGGCTTGCCCGATGTCGCTACCATCACCACCCGCAAATTCCATACCATCAGCTATTGCCATCCGACCATAGCGCGTTAACACTGCGCGTAATCCTGTGCGGGCACCCGCTTTGCTTACTGCCCCATCTTGCAAAAAGTCGACAACTTCACGGAAATCGCGTGCAAAATTAGCGCGTGTGCTATTGATCTCTTTGGTATCAGTTGTCAGGTTGGTTTCTTCTTCTTGCGGTAATGTTGGGTCATTTGGCAATGTTTGCGAATGGCGGTCATTATCATTGAATCGGCGGATTGTGCCATCTTCATCTGTAATTGCATCGCGAATTGGCTCGACCTGATTTGCAAGTAATTCGCGCTGTTCATCCGGGGTCAACACATCGCTAAGTAGCGTGACTGTATTAGACCAGTTATTGGCAATCTCTGCGCGTTCGGCATCTTCATCAGCATCGGCATATTTAAACTCGAATGTCGCGCCTTCTGGCAATAGCTGATTAATCACCCGCTCAATGCCCTTGAGGATACGCCCCAGTGCTTTACCGCGTGATTTCTGCGCTAATACTTTTGATTGCGTACCCGTGCCTAACCCACCACTGGATAATTCCCAAATATCTTGAATATCCACACCGATACCGAGCGCAATCTCGCGCACATTGATATTTTTATATTTGTCGTAATCGAAATTCTGAGGCGCACTGGAATAGGTTGCATAATCCACTGACATTGGTTTTTCGCCGTCGATACCGAATAGCTGTATTGTGCGCCCCCATTCGTTGCCCGCATCTGTATTATTGCGATTGTCACGGCTAGCAATCGCGTCTTGCATCTCGGCATCTGACACGTTATTGAATACAACAACGCCGGGCGGTGGCTGGTCGTCCAGTTGTGTCTCGATATACTGACCCATCAGGATTTCACGCTTTACCGTAGCGATAACACGCGACAATGCACACATGCCGTAACCATAAATATCAGTGGTGCTATCCGGCATATCCACAAATTGGATAACGCGTGTACGGTGCAATAGATGCTGACCGCCGCTATATGATTCGTAAATTACCGGATATGTCGGATCGCCGGTGGGGATGCATCGCATCGGGTCCAGTATCGCTACACCGGTAATTGCGCCGGTAGGCGGTAACGTTGGGTCGCCGGGCGCGATGATCTCAACAAATGCGCCGGTATCATATCGGCTAAAATCGGTAATCAACTTGGAAACAAATTGTTCCCAACTGCTGAAATCTGCTTGTAATAAGATATTTTGGAAATAATCACCGATTGCGTCATCCGCTTTGATCTCCCACGGTGTTGATTGCACACGCTTGGTTAACCCTGCAATCGCCGATTTAAACACGGTGTTGTAATCGTGATACCAATAGAGGCGCAATGAGTCGAGTCGTCGCCATGTGCCCCAGGGAGGCAGGAGCGCCTCTCGCGCTTGCGTAACACTAAACAGACTACGCGCGAACGATGAGCCGATACCGTTTTTACGTGCATCTGGAACTGTTTGTACGGTTTCTTCAATTGCTTGGTTTAGTGCCATTATTAGCCTATTTTGAGCCTGTTCGCTTCGTGACATGCCATAGATAGCGCAACACATGCATCGATCTTGCGCGTTTCGCTTCGCTTAATAATACGCATCTGACTATCATCGCCTGTAATTTTTGCATTGGCATTGAGCACATGGTCGGTAAGTTCTGGAATGCCGGTGTGTAAAATTTTGGTATCGCGAATACGGTCATGCAATGATTTATCCGCCAATAGTCGTGGCGTGTTTTGATTGAACTCTTTGAATGATGCAACTTTGTCACGCTTTAAACGTGTGACCATATAGTGCATCTCTTTTGGATCATACGCAATAAGCGCGATGCGATGTTTTTTGCATAATGTGCGGATAAATTCCTCAATTGATTCGTAATCAATCGTGCCACCCACCGGCGGTGTCCACGTATGTGCAAACTTCACCTGCATAATATCTTTCTTGCGCGTTACGCCAACGATAGCGAAACAATCACCAGATACCGCGGCATCAATACCAACAACCACATGCAGGTTGTGCTCTAACGTGTCGCGCCTGCACGCCTCCCACCAATCCTTGTGGACAAACACGCTCGCGCTCGATCCCCATTTGTTGTGATGTTGACGATCATATTCCGATTCGGTTTTCGTGGCGCGTTCGGATGCATAATACTTGTTCGCATCTTCGCCATGTTGCCACGGCATAATCTGGCGGGTACACCAATACGCCACCATGGATAATTTTTCATTGGCGTAAATCTCGCGCTCTTCATCAACGCAATATCGTGATTGCACAATGCTATCGTGCAGACGTTCTAATATGAGGCTTTCGCCGGTATGCCCTGCGTAGCTTTCAACCAAACGAAACGCGTGACCTTGTCGCGTTGGCGATAGCGCCGCCTCAGTCCACATCAACTCGGCTTTATTGCCTTTAGCGCCCCACGCTTCGGTATACGCTAGACAGGTCGGGTTCATACCCGCCTCCCCTGTTGGGTCAACCGGTAGTGCCTCAATAAATGTGTTGTTGGCTAGCATGATTTTATAGCGCACAACTTTGGCGAATTGGCGCATCTCTGGATGGTGCTTGACCGCGTATTCGATAACCCGAAACATCCGACTGTCTGCTTGTTTCAGGTCATTAGCGATGACATAGCATTGACCGCTACCAACGCGCCACGCTTGCCACAATACCAGACCAGCGCATAACGTGGTCTTGCCAGACTTCTTCGGTGCGCTGTATAACCAATCCGTAAATAAAAAACGCGACTGTTCATCGCGCCGTGTAAACCATTGCACTACCCGCCGTTGCTCCGGGTGGAGCGTTAGTAGATTGCCGGTTTCTGGATCGTATACATGATGTTCGAGGAACTTTACCGCGTCCTCAGTGACGAATTGTTGCCATTGGTTGTCAATGCCTAGCGCGGTATCAATCAGCGCATCAATGGTCAGCGTCAAGGCGTTGTATCATCCGTTCAAATACATCGGCAGGATCAAGGTCAGCATCTTCTATGGTTTTTATTAATTTGTTGACTATACTGATGTTGAGATTTCCTTCGATATTGATTTTTTCAATGTACCCACGATCACGCACTTGTGTCTTAAGATAGAAAATTAGCGCAGTTATGTTGTCATTATTAATTTGTTGGAACAACTTACTTTCGGCAAAGTCTTTCATGCTTTCGCGCTCATCATCTAGCGCTTGTTTGACGGTCACATAATCATTGATGTACTTATACACGGTTGACCGATTACAGCCCACGCGGTTAGCAATCGCGCTAATCATACCCCTGCTACCCTTTATAGCTGTAATGAAGTCCTCTGCCTTAAATTTCTGTGCGCTCATTTTTTATCCGTCTGATTTGTTGACACTATTTCAGGCGTTAATCCCATGTCCGCTAACCGTTGTAACGTAACGGCGACGTACTTCGGCTCTAATTCCATCCCGTAACCGATGCGCCCTGTTTGCTCACATGCGACGATGGTCGTACCGCTTCCGGTGAATAAATCCATCACCACATCATCCGCCTGTGTGCTATTTAAAACACATTCTGCAAACAATTCAACAGGCTTCATTGTAGGATGCTCTTTTGATTGATGCGGTTTATCAATCGCCCAAACGCTTGTTTTGAATTGCCCCCCACCATAAAAGCGATGATTTTTATTCCATCCGTACAAAATCGGCTCATGTTTATAATTGTAATCAGATCGCCCTAATACATGATTATTCTTAACCCATATAAGACAATGTTTTAATTGCCAGCCGGATCGCTCAATCATCATCATCAACATCATCAACTCACCGCCCTGCGGCGATGTAATATAATAAGAGGCATGATCCGCACAATAATCTCGCATCAATGAAAAAACTTTTAACCACAAATCGCTCATATCACTAACCGTCATATGATCATTCTCAATCGGTGTCTGAATGCGGTTGCCCTCATCAAACGCATTTAAAAATTTATTTTTATCGGCATAACTCACCCCATACGGCGGATCAGTAACAACCGCATCCGCCCACGCCCCCTCCATCAATGTCTCCACATCATCTGCTGACGTGCTATCCCCGCACATGACGCGATGCTTGCCAATTTGCCACACTTGCCCGCGCTCTACTTGCCAAGTCTCGTTAAGTTCTTCGGCGCGGTCAATCTGTGCGCCTGCGTCCTCTGCTACGTCGCCAACGGTTAATTCACTTATGATGTCGTCTATCTCATCCTGTGCAAACAGACCGTCAAAATCCATGCCCGCATTAACATCTGCAAGCAATTGCTCGGCATCCCACGACAGGTCTAATTCTGCTACGCGATTATCGTAGTAGGCTAATTTACGCGCAGGGTTATTTGGGTCGGTATCGTATAGGTCAAGGTCATCGCGTTGCACAACGACTAACCGCTTACCATCGCTACGCACGACAATCGCATCTTCAAACCCGCTATCTATTGCGCGTTCAGTAGTTTTATTCCCTGCGATAATGTTACCATGCTTATCAGTCACGATAGACCGCCCTAGCCCGACAGTGGCGAGGCTATCATCTAATGAGCGTAATCCGCGCTCTGTGCCTTTATTCGCGTTGCTATTATCCGGCTTTAAGTCGGCAATCTTTTTGTTTTCTACTTTAGCCATTGTTTGCCCTGAATTCGTGGTAATCATGGGGATGCATAATAATGCGGAGGTGGTAACGCAATGAGGTGGGGGCACGACACCACGTTACCGATTAGCTTACTCATGTTTTGAG
>JGI12048J13642_10697877_pt1 | contig 16774 bp, 13 predicted proteins | sample ElkSlonscriptome_16_FD_13642 | JGI IMG/M metagenome (IMG submission 13642)
GAGCGAACTTGGGAATGGAAGTGATGCATGAGCGGAATGCTCACAACTTCCCGCTCGACCTCGCGGCGGCTGAGTCTGCGCCTGTTGCACTCACCTCTCCTTCCATCAATGGATAGAGCGGAAGCGAAAAGCAACTGCTATTCAGCGAACTAGCTGAATGAATAAGTGAAAAAGGAGGGTGCTTCCGAGAGGGAGCGCCCTCCTTTCTTTGGAGTTACACTTGACGTAGTCTTTGCAAAGATATGCTGAGGGGAGAAGCTCACGTATCCTTTAGTGGGCAGACAAAAAACATAGGTGATCAAAAGCGCTGTCTCTCTTATGTAGAATGTCCCTTTACTCCTCAATCCGTTCAGTAATGCCGACCCGACTTCGGTCGATGTTCAAGGCAGTTCCTTTGAGGGCAGCCTTTATCGTTCCGTTTGTGCTAGAGATCAGTCTGGCCGTCGGAATAACGGGATGGCTGTCGATCCGAAATGGTCAGCAGGCAGTCAATGATGTGGCTCATCAGCTGCGAGATGAGATATCGCAGCGTATCAATCAGAAGTTGTCTCAGTTTTTGTCAGATCCATTGCTGGTCAATCAGCTCAATCAAAAAGCTCATCAATTAGGATATATCGACGTACAAAGCTCTGATAATCTATATCGTCACTTTTTTGCACAGGCTGAGGATTTCGAAACCATCGGGTCTCTCTTCTACGGAGGAGTAGACGGAGAGTTCATTGGAAAAGCAAATTTCGGCAGGGGCGATCGCTCGCAGCCTTTATTGATGGTGGCAGGTGCTGAGACAGAAGGGAGTATTCAGTTTTATAGCCTAGATGAAATGGGTGAGCCAGTTGATCTCGTGCGAGAAGCCCCAGGCTTCGATCCGCGCGATCGCCCCTGGTACAAAACGGCTGTGGCAGCAGGGGCAACTACTTGGGGCGAAGTGTTTACTTATCACGCTTTTCCGCTGATTGCGATTCCGGCGATGGTGCCAGTCTATGATGCCGATGGCAATTTGCAAGGTGTGTTTGGCAACAACTTCTTTTTAGACCAAGTAAGCGAGTTTCTTGCTGACCTTGAGGTTGGACAAACAGGACAAACGTTCATTGTTGAGCGCTCAGGCTTGATTCTCGCGAGCTCAACGCTGCCACGCCCTTTCCGTCTGACTGAAGGAACCGCCGAGCGGTTGAGCATGACTGATAGCGGCGACCCGCTAATCGAAGCTTCGGGACAGTTTTTACTAGAGCACTATGGCAGCTTGGAGAAAATACAGCAGCCTACTCAGCTTGAGTTTCAAATCAAGAGCGATCGCCAGTTTGTTCAAGTTGCCCCGTTTCGAGATGAAAAAGGTTTGGACTGGTTGATTGTCGTTGTTATACCTGAGTCAGACTTCATGGAGTCAGTTCAGGTCAACACTCGTAATACAATCTTTCTTTGCTTAGGAGCATTAGGAATTGCAATTGTTTCAGGGCTGTTGACAGCTCGCTGGGTGACCCAACCCCTCTTGAGATTGAGTCGAGCTTCGAAAGCGATCGCCACAGGCAAACTGGATCAGCGAGTCAGTATCGAGGGCAGCCGGGAAGTTAGGCACCTAGCAGAAACATTTAATCACATGGCGCAACGTCTCCAGTCGCTGTTTTTAGATGTACAACGGGGTGAAGCCCGATTTCAGAACCTGGCTGAAAACATGCCTGGAGTGATCTATCGCTATGTCATGTTTCCAGGTGGTCATGAGGCGATGCCCTACATCAGCCCTGGATGGCATCAAGTTTGGGAAACCGATTCGCAAGAGGCCAACGCTAATATTCTTTGGCGCAATATTCATCCTGGTGATGAACAGGCGATGCGGAAGTCCCTTGCCGAAGCTTATAATGCGATGCAAAACTGGGTTTGGGAATGGCGCATCGTTTTGGACTCTGGGCAAGTTCGATGGCTTCAGACAATCGCAAAACCTCAGCGGCAGGAGACCGGAGAAGTCATCTGGGATGGCTTGATTCTCAACATCACAGCTCGAAAACAGACTGAACAGCACTTGCAAGAAAGCGAGCAGCGGTTTCGTCGGGCAATGAACGAAGCTCCATTCCCAATCATTGTTCATGCAGAAGATGGCAAAATTTTACGAGTCAACCAGGCTTGGACTGAACAGTCAGGTTATACACATGACGACATTCCAACTATATCAGATTGGGTTTTCAAGGCTTATGGAGAACTCCATGTAGATGCTAAGGCTCAAATTGACAGGCTGTATGCTCTCGATGCTCGGCTTCAGGAGGGCGAACATCTAATTAAAGCTCATTCTGGAGAAATCCGAGTCTGGGATTTTAGCTCTGTGCCCCTCGGGCGCATGGATGACGGACGGCGATTGGTGATGTCTTGTGCGGTGGACATCACTCAGCGCAAGAAAAATGAGCAAGATGTACAGCGATCGCGCCAGCGAATTTCCGATATTCTTGAAAGTATTACGGATGGTTTTTTTGCCATCAATCATGATTGGCAATTCACTTATATCAATCGTCGAGCTGAGCAACTGTTGCAGCGATCGCGCCACGATCTAATCGGCAAAAACATTTGGCAGGAATTTCCCACGGCCGTTGATACGATCTTCTATTCCGAATATCACCGAGTCATTCGAGGCCAAATCAGCACGACTTTTGATGCTTTTTATGAGCCATTCAATACTTGGTTTGAGGTACATGCTTATCCCAGCCCTGACGGAATGACAGCCTATTTTCAAGACATCACGACGCGGAAAGAAACTGAAGCTTTACTACAAGAGACAAATCGAGAACTAGAGCGGCGCGTTACTGAACGAACAGCTCAGATTCAGCAGGTCAACAGTCGTCTTTCTTTAGCTCTACGAGCTGCCCATGCCGGAATCTGGGAATGGAGCCTGCATACCAATGAGTTTTTCTGGTCTGACGAAAATTATCGACTAATGGGCTATGAACCCAGAAGTTGCGCTTCTACATACGAAAATTGGCTGAATATCATCCATCCAGATGATCAGGAGCAAGTGGAGACCCAGATGAGTAGGGTCGTCGAACAGAGAGAAGCTCTGAACCTGGAATATCGAGTTTTGCTACCTGATGACAATGTTCGGTGGATTGGAGACTTAGGCGAAATTGTCTACGATGCTAACGGTCAGCCGAGGGGCATGGCAGGCATCCAGGTTGATATTACGAGCCGCAAACATGCAGAAAAACAACTTCGTCTCAGCAGTGAGCGTCTCAGCCTAGCAAATGCCGAACTAGCTCGGGCTGACCGCCTCAAAGATGAATTTTTAGCCGGGATGAGTCATGAGCTTCGAACTCCACTTCATTCTGTTTTAGGTTTATCAGAAGCGCTATTAGAAACAGCTTTTGGCGAATTGAGCGGCCAACAACGGCAGTTTATTGAAATGATTCAGCAAAGTGGCAGTCACCTACTGGATTTAATCAACGATATTCTCGATTTGTCCAAGGTGCAGTCTGGCAAAATGAATCTGCAGATGTCTGAAGTATCTGTCGAAGAACTGTGTGATATTAGCCTTTGCTTTGTGAGGCAGCAAGCAACTCACAAGCAAATTACGATAGAGTGTCATGTCGGCTCTGACGTTAATGTGGTTTGGGTTGACGAGCTACGAACTCGTCAAGTCTTAATTAATTTGCTAAGCAATGCAGTCAAGTTCACACCAGAACAAGGTTCTGTAACGCTGACAGTCGTTATCGATTCTTACCACGATGCAGTCGCATTCTATGTGGCTGACACAGGCATTGGCATTGCGCCAGAACAAATGGATCTCTTGTTTCAGCCATTTGTTCAACTGGATAGTGGGTTGGCGCGCCGATATGAGGGTACAGGTCTAGGACTGGCTCTGGTGAAGAAAATTGTTGAGATGCACGGTGGCAGTGTCAGCTTAGAGAGCACCATAGGCGAGGGAAGCTGCTTTAAGGTTTTGTTTCCCCTCAAGCAGCCCAGAGCTGAACCAGAAGAAAGTGGCTCTGAAGACACAATTGCGACTATGCATCGTTCGAGCGCAACTCTTGTGGAAGCAGACTGTCCAATACCAGACAAAACTCAGAGCGGCACTCAGGGCGACATGGTTGAGCATCGGCTCATTCGTGTTCTGTTGGCTGAAGACCATGAAGACAACATTATCTTGTTATCCAACTATCTTCAACAGCATCATATGGAGATGACTGTAGCTAGAAGCGGCCTCGAAGTTCTTTATCACGTCGCGCAGCAGTCGTTTGATGTGATTTTAATGGATATTCAAATGCCGGAGATAGACGGCCTCACAACAATGTATAAGCTGCATAACGATCAGACCGTTCGAACACCTCCTATCATCGTGCTCACAGCATTGGCCATGCCGGGCGATCGCGAGCGCTGTATGGCGGCTGGAGCCCAAGACTATTTGACAAAACCTGTGAATCTGAAATATCTGCGATCGCTCATCCGAAAATATGCCCAAGATGCTTCATCTGAGACTTGAGTAGTTTTGTCGCTGATCAGCAATGTTGCTTATCATTTTGTTGTGCTTGTAGAATCAGGCTGTTTGTGGCTGTAGACTCAGACTGTAATGGCTTACTCTGAATCTTTGTGAATCCAGGAGTTTCGACCCATGTGGCGATCGCCCCCCCCTGCAACCTCCCGGCCCACTTCTCGACATTTGCGATTTCTAGATTTTTTGAAACGACGGTGGAATATTCAGGGTTTGTTGAGCCGATTTCGAGTGGCTTTACAGCGGATAGCGCGGCTGAGCCATGCCGCAAGTTGGGTCGTGTATGGAGCGATAGGGAGTGTCACTACACTGCTCTGTATTGTGGGGCTATCTCACCCAGTTCAGTCTGTTGCGCCTGCTGATGTGGAGATCGCTTCGGAATCGGGTGCGCCTGCTGTGCTTGTTCAAACGATGCAGCCATCAACATTAATGGAGGAAGGGCGATCGCTCTACGATCAGGGTCGTTATGCTGAAGCCGCAACTGCATTAGAACAAGCTACGCAGATGTACCGCAATCAGAACCAACCTTTATGGGAAGCGATCGCTCTCAGCAATTTATCGTTGACATACCAAGATTTAGGACAGTGGCCCCAAGCTGATGCGGCGATCGCCAGCAGTCTTGAGCTTTTAGCCCCACTCGATCGTCCCCTCATTGAAGCTCAGGCTCTGGATGTTAAAGGGCAACTTCAGTTTGCATTGGGTCAATTTGAGGCGGCGATTAACACGTGGGAACAGGTGGGTGAGTATTACGAATCTCAGGTTCATCCTGAGATTCAGACCCAAAACATCGTAAATAGAGCCAGTGCATTGCAAGCATTAGGATTTTATCGTCGTGCGATTGACCTGCTTGAAGCCCATCGAAATGAAATCCAAGATCTATCACCCTCTTTGGTTCAGGCTACGGCTCTCCGCAGTTTGGGTGATGCTTACCAAGTGACAGGCTACCTCGACAAAGCCGATGACGTACTTCAGCAAAGTTTGGCGATCGCCCAGCAGCTCCAGGACTGGACGGAGTTAGCATCTGTTTACCTGAGTCTGGGCAATGTGTTGTACAGCAAAGGGGTAAGTCCAACATTTAGCAATGCTCAAGAGACCTTGGAACAGGCTGCCGATGCCTATCGTCGAGCTGCCGAGTCTCCATTAGCTGCGACTCAGGTGCAGGCTCAGCTCAATTTGCTCAAAGTGGCGATCGCTCTTAATAATATTGGCGAGATCAATACGGTTGCATCGACGCTTGGCGATCGCCTCAATCGATTACCAGCCAATCGCACAACCCTGTTTGCTCACATCAATTTTGTAGAAAGCCTGATTGCTCTAGTGGAAGAAGACGGATTTTCAGCCGTCCAAGTCGCACGAATCGATCAGCATCTTACTACTGCCTACGAGCAAGCTCAAGCCCTAGGAGACCCTCGTGGAGCGGCGTTTGCATTGGGCACATTCGGTAAGTTCTATGAAACAATCGGAAGTCTGGATCAGTCGCAGGAGATGTCGGAAGAAGCGTTGCTGCTTGCTCAGCAGATCAACGCCACAGACATGACCTATCTGTGGCAATGGCAGTTGGGGCGAGTCCATAAAGCGAAAGGCGACCGAGAAAAGGCGATCGCCTCCTACAGCAGCGCCATCGATACGCTGCAATTGCTGCGGAGAGACCTCGTATCCGTGAATCCAGATGTGCAGTTTTCGTTCCGCGATAGCATCGAACCGTTGCACCGAGAGCTAGTGTCGCTCTTGCTTGACCCTGATGTTGACCCTAGTCCCGCAGAGCTAGAAAAGGCACGAAAAACGATCGAGTCGCTTCAACTCGCAGAATTAGACAACTTTTTCCGAGAAGCCTGTCTCAACGCAAGCGAAGTGCAGATTGACGAGGTTGATCGACGAGCAGCGGTGATTTACCCCATCATTCTCGAAGACCGATTAGAAGTCATTCTTAGTTTGCCTGAAGAGGCGATCGCCCCTCATTCTGAAACTGATTTATCTGCAACAGAGTCAGAAAACATTAATTCTGAGGTATCTACTTACACAGACGGCTCTGATGCTGAAGGTTCTGGACAACTGCTGCAACGACATACGACGTTTCTAGATGGGGGAAGCAATGAGATTGAAGGGGTCGCAGAGCAGCTTTCATTCTTTTTGCGATCGCCAACTAGCCAACGCCGAGTCCCTGCTCTTGCACAACAGCTTTACAGCTACGTCATTGAACCTTTTGAAGCTGACCTTCAGGCTGGAGAGGTCAAAACGCTGGTCTTTGTTCTGGATGGCGTTTTACGAAATGTGCCCATGGCGGCCTTGTATGACGGGGATCAATACCTGATCGAAAAATACAGCGTCGCTCTAGCGCCTAGCCTTCAGCTCGTAGAATCTTCTCCGTTGCAGTCGAAGGAACTCAATATTTTATTGGGAGGTATTAGCGAAAGTCGTCAAGACTTTTCTCCATTACCGCAAGTTGAGCGAGAGCTGACCGAATTAGAAGCGTTAGTTCCAGAAAGTCGTCAGTTGCTCAATAGCGAGTTCACCGACGAAGCTCTGCAACAAGCGATCAACGCGGTTCCGTTCCCTGTTGTACATTTAGCGACCCACGGACAATTCAGTTCAAATTTAGAAGAGACCTTCATTCTGACCTGGGAAGATCGTCTAGACATTAACGAACTGAACCAGCTGCTTCAAAATACGGAATTGGGACGTCGGCAACCGATTGAGATGCTAGTTTTGAGTGCTTGTCAGACTGCAAATGGTGATGACCGAGCTGCGCTGGGACTAGCTGGAGTCGCTGTTCGAGCTGGAGCTAGGAGCACGGTTGCGACACTTTGGAACTTTCAAGATGAGGTCGCACCACTAATGATGAATCGGTTCTATCAGGAGCTACAAGATGATTCAGTCACGAAAGCTGAAGCCTTGCGTCGTGCCCAGCTTGAAATTTTAGAAAATCCCAACTACAGCGATCCCTACTACTGGAGCTTGATTGTGTTGGTTGGAAACTGGTTGTAGTGGACTGGCTAGGCTAAACGTTACTATTCTGCCCCAAGTCAGGGTCGAAAGGCTTGTTGTGAATCGCGTAGAGCTTCCAAATTTCTTTGGGCTAGCTGATGATCTGGGTTGAGAATAAGCGTCTGTTCAAAAGCAGCGATCGCCTCATCGTAGCGACCGAGATGATAGAGCGTATAGCCTCGTCCAGCATGGGGCTGAAAAGTGGTTAGGCCGAAGGGCGATCGCTTGGTCAAAAGCATCCACAGCCTCAATGTGTTTGCCTGCACCAACAGCATCAATTCCTTGCTGCAATATTGCCTCAAACCCCGATTCAGCACTTTGAAAAAACTGAGCTGTTATCGCAATGCGCAGATAGGTTAGGACAGATATTGATGGAGAAGCCGCGCGGTGCGCGGCTTCTCCATCAACTATTGGTTTTATATCAGCGCGTAGCACTATATCGAGGGCGCAGCATCAGAAAGATTCGAAACCTCGGAGTCCGTTATCAAAGCCGCAAATTTGCTCTCTTGAGCCAGATAGCCTGAGGCATATAGGCTCGTCACCATTGTGAACACGATTGCTAATCCAGTACGTCGAATAACCATGAGTCAAACCTCCGTGGGGGATGTGGGGATTTGTCTCTTCTTATCTCTGCGTAAAAAAAGGATATGCAATTTTTGGCGTTGCACAGCATGGAATGATGCGGAAAGATTCAACTCATGGATGACCTGCTGTAGGGGCATCGCAATGCGATGCCCCTACAGCAGGTCATTCTTCGAATGTGCGACGCCCAATTTTTGGAACTTGAAGGATTATCGCCCTCTAAAATCGCCTGTCAGCCGAAGCACTCAACGAATTCAACACCCCAAGGTTTCATCCTGACCGGAACAGTTTTGCGGTTAGTATTTTTTTCTTTCTATAGATGCTTTCACACAGCCTTGTTTGATGCAATCATCTACAGTCTAGCCGTTGAGCCTATGATGCTTTAAGGACTGTATTCTTCAAGGACTATATCTTCAACGCTCAAGTGATGATTCATTTCCCTGATTTTCACCATGACCCAACCCAACCGAATCCTTGTCCTGTTTGCCCACCCGGCTCTACACAAATCTCGCATCAACAGCCAACTGATTCGGGCGATCGCCAATCTCGATAGCGTCACGGTAAATGATCTCTACGAACGGTATCCCGACTTTGATATTGACATCGAGCGGGAACAGCAGCTTCTGGTAAACCACGAGATTGTTGTTTTTCAGCATCCCTTCTACTGGTACAGCAGTCCCGCAATTCTGAAAGAGTGGCAAGACTTAGTATTGGAATATGGATTTGCCTACGGTCACAACGGCACAGCGCTTCACGGCAAAAAATTTCTTTCCGCCGTCTCGACTGGGGGCACGAAGCAAGCTTATTGCCGTGAGGGCTACAACTACTACACACTTCGAGAACTGCTAACGCCTTTTGAGCAAACCGCCCGTCTGTGTGGCATGGAGTATTTGCCTCCTTTTGTCGTGTATGGAACTCACGAAACCACGAACGCAGAGCAGATCGAACATCACGCGGATCATTACCGCACAGTCATCACAGCCTTGAGAGATAACCAAATCAACTGGGATATATTGCCCAAACTGCATCGCATCAATCAGGATTTGGAACGTGCCATCGTCACACCCGAGGTCGCCCCCCATGCATAACGAAGGGTTTTTCTTTCAGGCGTTCATCTATCTCACAGCGGCGGTATTGTCGGTGCCGATCGCCAAGCGACTCGGGCTCGGTTCGGTGCTGGGCTACTTGATTGCTGGGGTGATTATTGGCCCCTTTGTCTTGGGATTGGTCGGTCGGCAACAGGAAGACGTGATGCACTTCGCAGAATTTGGCGTGGTGATGATGCTGTTTCTAATTGGACTTGAGCTTCAGCCTGCCCTGCTGTGGCGGCTGCGAGGGCCGATCTTGGGGCTAGGCGGTCTCCAAGTTGTGGTGACAACAGGGGCGATCGCTCTCATTGCGTTTCTTGTCGGACAGCCCTGGCAGATGGCGATCGCCATTGGCATGGCTCTGGCACTCTCCTCCACAGCTATTGTGCTCCAGACTCTCAACGAAAAAGGGTTGATGAAAACAGAGGCAGGGCAGGCTTCATTTTCTGTTTTGTTATTTCAGGACATTGCCGTTATTCCGATGTTGGCGCTGATGCCGCTGCTGTCAAGAGGAGCATCAGAAACTGTTTTCGCTTCTAACGCTGTTATCTTGGTTGCCGCAGAGACGAGTAGTTCCCTTTCCGGATGGCAACAAACTTTGCTGGTGATCGGCATTGTTGCAGGCATCATTATCGTGGGTCGATTTCTCATGCGCCCTGTATTTCGGTTTATCGCCGATACTCATCTACGAGAAATGTTTACCGCAACAGCGTTGTTGCTAGTTGTTGGCACGGCTCTAGCGATGCAAACAGTCGGACTCTCCCCAGCACTAGGAACTTTTGTTGCAGGTGTTGTTTTAGCTGAAAGCGAATATCGCCATGAGCTAGAAACCGATATCGAACCGTTTAAGGGCTTGCTATTAGGTCTCTTCTTTATTTCCGTCGGAGCTAGCATCGACTTTAATGTGCTATTTCGCCAACCGCTATTCATTTTAGGATTAGTGCTTGGATTAATCGTTCTAAAAGGACTGATCTTATTCGTTCTAGGGCGATTTTTCGAGCAGTCTCTCAGCCAAAATCTCCTGTTTGCCACGGCCCTCGCTCAAGGAGGCGAGTTTGGTTTCGTTTTGTTTTCATTTGCCCAACAAAGCAATGTTTTACCGCCTTCTATCACTGCTCCGTTGGTGGTGGTGGTGGCGCTGTCGATGGGTCTCACTCCGCTGATGATGATCGTGAATGAGCAACTGATTCAGCCTCAGTTTCGGTCGCTGGGAGAGGGCGATCGCCAACCTGATGACATTGACGATGGCGAAACTCCGGTAATTCTTGCAGGCTTTGGCCGTTTTGGGCAAGTTGTAGGGAGACTCTTGATTGCCAATGGCTTTCGGGCAACGATTCTCGACCATGACCCGTCTCATATCGAAATGCTGCGGAAGTTTGGCTACAAGGTGTTTTATGGTGACTCATCGCGCATTGATCTGCTCCATGCCGCCGGGGCGCAAGACGCCAAGCTTTTTGTAGTTGCCATTGACGATCCCAACAAAGCGCTACACACCATCGACATGGTACGAAAACACTTTCCCCACCTTAAGATTTTGGCACGAGCTATCGATCGTCGTCACAGCTATGAACTGATTCGCAAAGGAGTTGAGGTGATTGAACGTGAGACCTTTGAGTCTAGTCTGATGATGGGGATTGAAGCACTCAAGCTGTTGGGCTATCGCGCCTATCGCGCCCATCGAGCCGCACGCACTTTTCGAAAGCACGACATTCAAGCCATGCATGATATGGCTTACTTGCATGGAGATGAATCAGGGTTAGTCGCGCGATCGCACCAGCTATCATCTGACTTACGAGAAATTCTTCAGTCAGATGATTATGACCTGCCCCACGAAATCGACCATGCATGGGACACAACCGATCGTCAACAAGACGTGTCATAGGAGTACACGTGGTTCAACGAGAGAATCTAAGTGTGTTTGATGCAACGCAAGACCGGAGACAGAGATGGGGCGATCGCCCCCTCTCATGAGCTTTATAGAAGAACTAGTGGAGCCGGATGATGCTTAGTGGGCTCCCCACGAAACCCAGCGAGGAGAAGAGTCATGTTGAGTGCGATGATCGCTACCTGATCGAATTCGGCTCAAATCGGTGCCCTCAAAATCGGCAGATTCTACGTCCATGCCATCAACACAGGCACTCGTTAAATTGACATTGCGAAAGCTAGCTCCACTCACCTTAGCTTTGGTCAAATTTGCTCCGCGCAGATCAGCTTGTTCCAGTTCAGCCGTGCGCAAATCTGCACATGTTAGATTGGCACCAATCAAGCTTGCTTCGCTCAAGTCAGCTCCAATCAAATTTACCTCTTCGAGCTGTGCGCCGCTGAGGTCAGCCCCGGTCAAATCAGCATTCGTCAAATTAGCAAAACTGAGTTTGGCACGAGTCAAGTCGGCTCCACGCAGGTTTGCGCCGCTGATGTCGGCTCGGCTCAAGTCAATACCAATCAAGCAGCGTCCGCTGAGATCAACACCGTGGATCTGCAATCCAGAGAAATTACGATCGCCCTGGTTATATTCATGCAAAAACTGTTGGATATTCATAATGGTCTACCTTATTGTGGTGCGAAAGGAAGTGGACTTTAAAAAAGCTGAGCTGAGACGATATAGACGCCCATTGTGGCTAGATTCCACTTTAGAAGACAGTTTAGTTAATGGGTTCAAGCCTGTATGTGCTACAGCATGGATGAAGGGTCGGCACACAAAACTGTTTGCGCACAGTGTGTTTTGTACAATTATGCACTTTCAATTATCGCCTACTCTGATTAGGCTGAGCAAAATCATTCACAGAAAGCAAGGAACCGCTCGCTTTCTGTTTTAAGCCTACATTTTTAAGCCTACATATAGTAGTACTAAATTGCTTGTGAACTGCTAGGTGAGAGGAGGGACGGGCTGAGCGCGCCCCTCCTCTCATAAATCATTTGAGCTTGCTATAGTAGATCTCTTCTCAAGAAGTTTTAGGATCACGGCTTTAAGTTTTTGCGTAAGTAAGCTCACACGAGCAAAACGAATATCCTCATAGCGGTTGGGGTAGTGAATGAACATGCAGTGCTTTCATGTCAGTGCCATTCCCTTTTTTCTAAAATGCGTCCACCATGATGTAAAAATGGCATGATCGAAAATTACTCACTATCCTGGTTGAAGTACTGAAATCAGACAAGTCTCTAGCCACAACTCAAAAACACTGCGATCGCAGCTTCCCTCACAGGTCTAGCAAATAAACGTTCTTGTTGTTGCAAGACGTGATAATTTGACAAATGTTGAAAGATTCAGTGCTATGGCTAGCGTGCGACCATATTAATGGTTCAATATTTTCCAAGCAGCCCTGTATTTCGTATTTATACGGTCACGATATTTTCAAGAATCCGGTATCAATGTTGATACTAGCGAAAGCACTCACACACTCATGCCTCTGGAGGCAATCCAAATGGCTCTTGATCCACACGAATTTATGTCTTTGATGTCTCGTCGGATTGGTTTTACTGAACATAACAAGTCAGTGCTTCAATCGAGTGAAAAGTGGGGCCTCGAAATTGCACCAGATATGGCAACTGTTTTTTACGATTTCCTAGGCAGAGACGAGGAAATGAATGCCATCCTCAACGAGTCAGATGGACGTATCCATCGTCTCCGCGAAACATTTGTGGAATGGTTTCATGAGATGTTCACAGGTATGGACAACTGGGGTAATGACTATGCGGATCGCCGCTGGCGTATTGGTCTCATCCATGTGCGGGTTGGAATTGGCCCTCAGCATGTTGTTCCTGCCATGGCGATCGTGAATCAAGAGGCTAGTCGTCGCCTCAGAGATGCGGGTCAACCAGATGACCTGAAAGAGGCACTGGAACGAATTTGCATGATTGACCTTGCCTTCATTGAGCAGGCTTATGTAGAGGTTGCTGCTGAGGCTGTTTTGAAGGAAACAGGATGGTCTGCGGGGCTGTTCAGACGTCTCATCACCTCGGGTGCTGCTGCAATGTAAAGGCTTAAGCTTCTAACAGAAAATTGACCTTTTCAATGGGTTTCCAATTCTCATTTGCGCGCTTCGACATTCTTAAGAGGATAGATTATGGCAATCAATGTTGAGAAAATTGCTGGGATCTTGCAAAACTTTGTCAATTCTGCTTCTGATGTTCAGGGTGCCGCATTGGTCACCCCTGATGGATTACCATTAGCTTCGACATTGCCCTCGGCAATGGATGAAGAACGGGTCTCCGCAATGTCTGCCGCGATGCTTTCTCTCGGTGAACGAATTGGCAGCGAACTTGCTCGTGGCACCATTGAGCGTCTCTTTGTGGAAGGTCAGCAAGGATATGGCGTTCTAACCAGCTGTGGCGAAGATGCTGTTTTTTTAGTTCTAGCAAGTCAACGAGCTAAGCAGGGTGTCTTGATGTTAGAAATTAAGCGTGCCATTAGTGAGCTGAAGCTGGCTCTAGGCTAACTTTTTCATCTCGATATGAACATGTATCTCGTTCAACTATCTGTTCAGGACTATGGAAACGATGCGCCTGGTCGTCACAGGGCCAGTTGGTGTAGGTAAAACAACATTCATTCGTACCATTAGCGAAATTGAAATCGTTGATACGGATCGTCGTGCAACTGATGAAACCGCGCAAGTGAAGGAAAAAACCACGGTTGCTCTAGACTTTGGGCGACTCCAGTTCACTCCTGATATGGCGCTTCATTTGTACGGAACCCCTGGACAATCGCGGTTTGATTTCATGTGGGATATTTTGATTCGAGACGTACATGCCTATATTGTGTTGGTTGCCGCTCATCGTCCCCATGAGTTTCGCCATGCTCGACGGATGCTGACATTTATGCAACAGCGATCGCCCGCCCCTTTGATTATCGGAATGACCCATGTCGATATGCCAAATGCATGGGAATCTGAGAATTTGGCGATCGCCCTCGGTTATGTTGGCAAGCGGACTGCACCTCCCATCGTGAATGTGAATGCGACTGACCGCGATTCTGTAGCGAATGCGCTGATTACGCTGGTCACACATTTCATGACGTTTCAGAGTAATCTGATGGGCACGACTTTGTAACCAAAATGACGCTTGGGTGTTAGGTTTTGGCGATCTCGCTCAGTTGGTCGTTCTGAACCGTTGTGACTATCGACACATGCTGTCTAAAAACTATCCTGCTCTGGTTCACACTTTCTAAAGACGAAAGTTGTATCATTTGGTCGTTCCTGTATCTCCTGAATCAGTTGCTACACCATCTTGTAGTTAGGATGAGCTGACTGTGAACGTCACAGCGTTTTGTATCTCATTTTTACGAGAGGACACAATGATAGTGTTGCGACTTCTGACTTGGGTGTTGGATGGCATTGAGTTTTTAGTGTCTCCTTTCGGCTTCTTTGGTGTGGTTATTTCCATCTTTTACGGAGCGACGTTGCTCAGACCCGAGCTTGAAGTCTTGTTTGTCGAAGTGCTCATTGCGATAAGTTTGATGGGTCTTTACCGAATCCTAAACGGATTCGCAGACTGATTTGACCGCTCTCGGTGCTGGAAGCATCTGCTTTGAAAGGCACAGCAGTCAATCGAGTTCGAGAAGACAAGCATGTCGGAATTGCCAAAAACGCTTGTTTTTATGAACGAAGAAATTGATCAATATCCTGTTTGAAAGCTTTGAGAGAATTGATATCGAGATAGAACATGTGGCCAGCTTCGTAGAGCTTGGTTTGGATGTTGTGGCGGAGCTTGGCGTCAAGGTTGAGATGGGAAATCATGTACTCGGTGGCAAAGTGAGGAGTGGCTAAGTCATAGTAGCCCTGCCCTACAAACACTTTCATGTAGGGATTTTTGGCGATCGCCCCCCGCAACGTTTCGCCAGTGTTGGGTAAGGAACCCTTTTCCCAGGCCCAATTTTTATTGACCTCAAAATTTAGAACTTCGTAATTCAGGTCGGTTTCGACGGCCAATTCACAACGCACATAATGATTAAATGTCGATGTGTAGGGGGGCTGAATCGCTAGCATAGACGGATCAAATTCAGGGCTTTCGGTGACCGTTAGCGCTTCTATGCCTTGAAAGCGAGAATCGAGCCGCCCCACGCTCCGCTTTTCTGCTCGCAGCAGCTCTTTGCAATACCGAAAGATATCGACTCGAAGATTTGATCCCAGCACATAGTCTGGCTCAAGTCCGATGTAGCGGGCTAGGGTTTCGGCAATATGGGTGCGATCGCCATCTGAGATACGATCGCCTTTCATGAGGGCCAGTGTCAGATCGCTTTCGGCCCAGGCTTCGACTTCAGAGAGAAAATCAGGGAGCGATCGCTCTTGCAGATCGGGAGCGAGTTTTTGGTGGTACCAGGCCGTAGCAGCATAGGTGGGCACAAAAAGAGGAAAGGGCAAATCGTCGCCCTGACCAAAGAAAATGGGGCGCAAATCGAGAGCCGAAGACAGAAGAATAATGCCGTTGAACGCAATGCCCTTATCTACGAGATGGCCGGCCAGCCCTGCCACCCGAGTGGTGCCGTAGCTTTCTCCGGCCATGTAGAGGGGAGACGCCCATCGCTGATAGCGGGTGAGATAAAGCCGAATGAACTCCCCAACAGATTTGATGTCGCCCTCGAAGCTCCAAAATTTTTTGTCGAGAGTGTCGTTGATGGCGCGGCTGTAGCCTGTGCCGACGGGATCAACGAAAACTAAATCGGTTTGGTCTAACCAGGTATAGGGGTTGGCCTCTAAACGATAGGGCGGTGGCGGCATCCAGCCTTCCGGCTCCATGCGTACACGGGTTGGCCCCAAAGCACCCATGTGGAGCCAGATCGATGAGGAGCCAGGGCCACCGTTGAACACAAAGGTGAGGGGGCGATCGCCACTATGGGGAGATTCAAGCTCGTAGGCGGTGAAGAAGATCTCGGCTTCCGTCTCGTCAAACTCATCCTTCAGCGGAATGACGCCAGCACGGGCGACGTAGGCAAAGATTTGACCGTCTAAGGTCATGTCGTGGTGGGTTTCGACTGGCTCAAGACCGAGCAGTTTGCGCTTCTTTTCTTTGCTCTCTTTCACCTGATTTTTATCATTCACAGAGTTGTCATTTGTGGAGTTGTCATGGGTAGAGGCATTGTCTTGGCTCATGATGGCAGGTTGAGATGGGTAGGAAAAGAGAAATGTTTTAATGGAAACAGCATTGAACGGGATTCATGTTTCGTAATCGTTTAGCTAAACAGCATTCATCCAAACGTAAACAGCATGGCAACAAGCCTAACCGATGGCTGCTAGGTTTTCCATTATTGACCCGCGTGGTGATTTATGGAGGGTTGACCTTATCTCTAGGTATTGCGATACGACAGCAGTTTACAATCTTTCGACCCAGTTCCACTCTTCGTTCCAGGGACGCGATTTTCCAGAGAGCCTTGAAGCTTGCCGCACATTCCTACGAAAATTCGAATATATTTCCTGCCGCTGAATTCGTGAATAGTCCAGGTTCACATCAGTTGAAAGTATGGACAGCGACTGTGCCGGATCAGCAAGGCAGCGGCCCTCAGCAAGTGATTGCAGGCCAACCCTTGCTGCCCCATCGTGGGGAAGGTGTGATTTTAACGATGGATACAGAACGACAGCACTTTCTGGGAGCCGCTTACGTTGGAGAGAATCATGAGGTCATCAGAATCGTCTCCTGTCAGGGCGATCGCCCCTTTAAGCCG
>JGI12048J13642_11473248_pt1 | contig 16761 bp, 16 predicted proteins | sample ElkSlonscriptome_16_FD_13642 | JGI IMG/M metagenome (IMG submission 13642)
CGCAAAATCAATCGCTTAGGCGATCGATTTTGGCAGTACTTCCTTGTACTGCGTTAGTGCCCATCAAAAACTGGCGTTTCTGGATGAGCACTATCTAAAATTGCAAACATTAGAAATTCTAAGAAAAAGCCAGGCTCAGGCAGGTTCTACTACCGCCGGTCCGCGTTCACTTTGTCTTTGGCCAGCAATAAACGCCAGCACACCACCAATCATTACGATCATGGAGATCAGCAAGAGTTTGGCGTATTTATGATGGATGCCAAACAAGGGCTCAAATAAATTAGTGTAACCAGAGGATTCAACGAAATATAAGCAAGCTCCCGATACCGCAAGAACAAAACTGAACAGATAACTCCAAACCGGCACTTTATCCCAGTTCAGCCACAAGGAGAAGAATATCACCGGCGCCAGATACATCGAAGCTGTTCCACTAACGGCCACCGCAGCAAACAAATCCTTGGTTCCAAAAAACACACAGAATAATCCGGTCAACATAAAAACGACCATAGTGAGCCGGCCGTTACGACGGGTCGGTTCTACCACCCGTAAATCCACAGCGACGAGTTTGGCAGAACTACTCAGGGTAGAGTCCAGGGTGGACATGGCGGAAACGATCAGCGTGGCACTGAAAACCAGCATGGGTACCTCACCAAGGAGTCGGCTCAGTGCTGCATTCATGTCTTCACCAGTCAGCTTCATCTCTCCCGCAAACACACCGAGCAATCCAAAAGCAATGATACACAAAGCACTAATCCATGCTGCATGATAAAAACTCCTACGGGTAGTCCTGCGGTCAGCAATAAAACCACGGTCCATCATAACCGGGTCGTGCATGGGGTAACTCCATACCTGCAATAAGGCGACCAGCAACAGAATGGGACCTGGCTCTGTGATATCGAAAGATGAGTTGAACAGCAACGAAAAGCTAAATTGTTCAGAACTGAAAGTGGTCATCAGCAGCATAACTAACACCACCAGAAAAACTGCCATTTGGAATAAATCGGTACGTAATGAGGCATGTAAGCCACCCAGCGCTGAATACAAAAGAGTTACGGTGGAGAAAGCGAGAATAGCCGTGATGTAGGCGTCACCGCCTGTAATTCCAAACAAGATTCCAATCACTAACAAGTTGGCGAACACTTCACTGATCAGACGGATGCCTATAACAAAGTTGTAGCAAAGCGTTCCAGTGAAACCAAAGCGGTTGCGCAAAAAGTCCTGAACACTGCTAAAGCCATGCTGAAACCGAAGACTATCGATAATCCACGCACCCGTTAAGAACGATAAATAATAAGCGGCGTAGGCCAAAGTACCCCAAAGCCCATAATAGAACCCAAGGATCGCAGCATTCATGAGCGAGCGGGCAAATATCCAGGTCGTCACCTGGGAAAAGGTCAAGGTAAGTAAACCGGGTTGACGACCATCAGGAGCCAATCCTTTAAAAAAGGCACCATCGTTATTAGCCCGCGGCACAATTAATAAACTAATCACAGCAACTAATGCCACAAAGACCGGTAACACAGAGGTAGACATAAACACCTTCATTATTGAGTCAGAATGAAAACAAGTAGCCAGATCCGTTTTGTCTTAAACTACCCAACTGGTGAAACTTGACCATTTGACAATGATAGATGAACAAAGTTTCACCTGATAGAAAATGTCTTTCCGATTCCTGGCATTCATCAACAGCCACGTACATTAAAGATTATTTTTATAACCACTATATAACCACTAAAAGCCACACAACAATCTGAGACTGAAACCATTTTAATGAGACTATTTGTGAGTAAAAACAGGCTATTCAGGAACAGGGAACGGAATAATTGCACCAAAACTTACCACAAAAAACAAAGAGCTAGGAATTCTCAGTGTTTCATTAATGTAAAATCCGGCATATGCGATAATTAAGGAGATTAAATAAAAAATCTTTTTCTTTTTTGCTGTTGCATTGTAATCTAACGCCGATCCTTCAGCGTAATCCGAAATGGTTTAGCCGCCTATTAAGCGAGTTATAAAAGTCAGATTAAGAGAGAGCAAATTGTAATGGGAATCACCGTATTCAAAGATAGCAATGACAGCTCACGTACTTACCTGAGAATTACCAGGGCGATCAATGGCCGTGAGCAGCAACGTTACGTGCGCGTCGATGGCACTTCGAAGGCAGCTATGAAACGCGCAATGAAAGAAGCCAACGAAATTGATCAACGCCTGGAGCAATGGCAATCAGCCGTGAAAGAGTTGATCTCTCTTAGTGGAGAAAATCTGATACACGAAGATGGAACAGTGGTTGGATTACAATTGCAAACCCGGCACAGAGAGGGCCGCAAACCAGCAACAGAGTTTAAAATACGCGTAAAACTAAATGATCATGAACCTCTGTTCAAATCAGTTTCCGTTGACAAGTTCGGGTTCGACGAAGCGTTTGAGTTGTCTGTTAAGCGGATTTGCGAGCTGCGCAACCTGAGTGAGGATTCAGAAGCCTACTCCCGGCTGCTTAATGCGAAAGAAGCTTACCGTAAAAAATATAAATTGCCGAAATCAAAAGCATCACCAAAGGCTGTTAAGAGCGATGCAAAAGCAGGCAACAACGAAAATAAAGACGATGGCTTAATCGGCCAGCTTAAAGGATTATTCAGGAAAAAAGCCGGTTAGTTTAAAGTGGCGGTGCCTTGCAAGATTGCTGTCTCAATGCCCCGCCACTTTCCTCATTAGCCTCTCAGGCGCACAGATCTGATAACACCGACTGGCCTTTATAACCACGAGCCAGCAACCGCAAATATTATCCCACAACATAAGACAAGGACGTTTAGTAGCGATTACCCAACGCAGTCCATCCAGCAAGAAAAGACTACCATTTACTCATCTGCCAAAATTATCCATAAAATAAAACAAGGGAAAAACTGAATTCTGTCTGGCCCCGCCAGAACGCGTTTGAGACAATCAAGCCAACACAATTTAAAATTTAAAACTGATAACCAGCAGCGCTAGCTACAACAATAATCGCAATGCTCGAAACGCTTGTCTGAGCCTCACACCCCCCCCTGAACGTGTAAGCGGTGGACCACCTGAGCCACACATAAATAACACCCAACAGCACCATAGAGAATCAACATGCCAGAAGAAAACCTGAAACCCAACGGATCAGGCATTCATAGAATCGTCAAAGCCTGCCTCTGCTCAACGCAAGGTTTCCAAGCCGCATTTATTTATGAATCCGCCTTTAGACAGGAGCTAGCCCTTTGTCTTTTGTTGTTTCCGTTGAGCTTTTTAATTGCTGACACGCCGCTCGAATGGCTGTTACTGAATACCACTTTACTGCTGATGTTATTTGCCGAACTAGTGAACTCGGCCATCGAGGCGTTGGCAGACAGTGTCTCAATAGCGCATCATGAACTGCTGGGCAGAGCCAAAGACCTGGGCTCTGCTGCTGTATTCACCGCCATTAGCTTACTAGTCATCACTTGGGTAGTGGTTGGTTTGAGTTAAGCTCTGTTTTGTAACCCAATATTCACCAAAAAGTAATTATGCTGCAACATTGAAGTTGCCTACAAGGATGGTTAGTATCTGAGCCTTATGCACAGTCATGAGCATCATGCCATGACCTTCGGGTCGGTCTGACAATGACGCACTGATAGATCGAGTGACGGATCGCTTGACAAAAGGGAACCCAAAGTGGCTCAACTCCCATCTCTGTTAGCAGCACTGCTACTGCTCTGCGTCAGTTTCTATTTTTTCAGGAAAGCAAGAAAGTCGGTGCTAACCCGGGTTATTTTCTGTTGTTTGGTCTTTGCCTCTGTTTTTCTGTTGTTGTCATTTGCCGCAGCTTACTACTTTACCGGGTCGGGAATAGACGAAGCTGCACTTTATCACCTGAGCTATGGACTCAGCGGTTCTGGTTTCAAAGAATACACTGGTTTGATCGTGACCATGTCCGGTCTCTTGCTGATATGCTGCGGCGCTCTGTTTTGGGCCACCACCCGGTGGAAACAACAAAGGGTTAACAAAAGCAGACCAACCGCGACTCTACTTTATGGAAGTTTAGTGGCATCGCTATTGTTTAATCCTGCCATCAGCGATCTCTACCACGCCTATCAGCGCGTTGCCGCCCCCTCACAACAAGCCAACCTGCAAGCTAGTGCCAGCTTTTACCAACACTATAAAAAGCCCTTTATCAAATCTACATCAAACAAGCATAAAAATATTGTATTTATTTACGCTGAAAGCCTGGAACGCACCTACTTCAATGAAGCCAGCTTTCCTGGATTGATCAAAGAACTGAGGAAACTGGAAAAGATCAGCACTTATTTCACCGATATACGCCAGGTGTCAGGCACGGGGTGGACAGTGGCTGGAATGACAGCCTCCCAGTGTGGAATTCCACTTGCCACTCCATCTCACGGCAATTCGATGTCTGGTATGGACCGCTTCCTCTCTTCGGCCGTTTGTCTTGGTGACTTACTCAACCAGACTAACTATCAATTGGAGTACATGGGGGGAGCCGATATCCGCTTTGCTGGCAAGCACAAACTTCTCAAAACCCATGGATTTGAACAGATTTCCGGGCGGGATGAACTAGCACCCAAACTGCCGGATGCGAACTACAAGACAGGATGGGGCCTGTATGACGACTCCTTGTTTGCTATGGTCTACCAACGCTTCACAGAGCTATCACAAGCTGGCGGCAATTTTGGTCTTTTCACCCTCACTCTGGACACCCATCACCCCAACGGCCACCCCTCAGCCACCTGCAAAGAAAAGGTGTACGGTGATGGCTCAAATCCCATTCTCAATGCAGTGGCATGTTCGGACTTCTTGATCGCCGACCTGGTGAACAAAATAAAACAGTCGCCCCACGCCGACAACACCTTAGTGGTGGTGGCTTCCGATCACCTGGCGATGAGAAACACAGCCTCCGATCTGCTCCAAAAACAGCAGCGCCGAAATTTATTCATGATTATTGATCTGGCAAACCCAGCGCCAACTGCCATCAACAAAGTGGGCTCATCTTTGGACATAGGCGCCACCGTCATACCCTTCCTTGGCTTCAGAGGAGAGATTGGACTGGGAAGAAACTTACTGGACCCCGAAGCAAGTAAAGCAGAAAGAGTTTATATACATGCCAATTTGAGAAATTGGAGGCAGCCCATCCTTTCTTTTTGGGACTTTCCAAAACTGCGGAACTCACTGGAACTTAACATTGAGCGCCGATACGCCAGTATTGACGACAGAAAATTCAAGATACCCATGCTGATAGAATTCGAAGATGCTTCAGTGTCCACCATTAAATTCGAGTTTGATAAATCATCAGGGCACAAATCGCTTGTGCAACATCGCCAGGAAATTAGTGATACCCAACAATTTATTCTGATTGACAGTTGCGCCCACGTTAGCCAACTCGATCGCTCCCTGGGTGGCAATGGCTTTTGTTTACTGGCAGGCCAAGGTAAGCGTTACAGTAAAATAGCAAGACTCAGCACTAACATATCGTTTACCGCCGACGAGACCAGAAATCTGTTAACTATTCAGTAAAGCAGACGGATTAACCGTTTAATACTACCTGATTACAAAATACAACAATAAATAGTAAATTAGTGTATAATGCAGCGCTGATTTAAACCAAAAAAGGAAGACACTATGGCGACCAGACAGTCTGGCTCAAAAAAGAAACAACCCGCAGCGTCTGAAACATCCCAATCCATTGCCGAGCAAACCGAAGCTTTCCTGAGATCAGGCGGCCAAATACAGCAGATTAACTCAGGCGTTAGCGGTCAAGAAAGTCTTGCTGGACGAAAACACATCTCCCTTGGAAATAAATCAAACCGCTAGTGTCAACTGACACCGGCCACCAAACCCCGGCTAACCAGCTCAGAGCAAAGCCAACAACCGCAGTCTACGCCGACGTACAAAACGTTTATTACACAGTTAAACAGGCCTACAGCTGCCACTTTAACTATTCTGCATTGTGGTCTGAGCTGGCTAATAACGCCATTATTTCGGCGGCACACGCTTATGCAATTGACAGGGGTGATGCCCGCCAACAGCAATTTCAGAGTATTCTTCGAAGCATTGGTTTTCAGGTAAAATTGAAGCCCTTTATCCAACGATCAGATGGCTCTGCCAAGGGCGACTGGGATGTTGGAATAACCCTTGATGTCATCAAATTCGCAGCTCAAGTAGACCAAATCGTGCTAATTTCCGGCGATGGTGATTTTGACCTGCTGCTGCACGAACTACACAATAAGTACAACGTTAAAACCGTTGTCTACGGCGTCCCTTCCCTTACTGCAGAATCACTCATCGCTGCCTCAGATGAATTCCGGCCAATAGCCAGCCATCTATTGTTAGCGAATGGCTGAATTTTATAACACCGTCAGTACAACCTTAATACCAGGCAGGGTGACCTAACAACAACTAAGCCAGCAACCCCAACCCGCAATCGTTGACCATCTCCTATCCTCTTAAGTCCAGAAAGTTCTGAGGCTCTTAAACTTAAGAAAAACGGAAAAAGTCCCTAAGGAATAACCGTCATGGCGGACCGTGAGTCCGGCGATCCAGAGCAAACCTGCCAAATGGTTTGCCTATCTACCAAGCTAAGATTCTGAACTGGATTCAGGCTTATTATCAACGGGTCCTTGAGGAGTGGTTTGGGAATCAGTCTTAGCTGCAGTACTAACAGCTTTTTTGGCAGAGGTCTTACGAGCGGCCGCTTTTTTAGCCGTTGATTTTCTCGCTGCAGTTTTTCGGGTTGTGGTTTTCTTCGCTGCTGACTTCTTTGCAGAACTGGCTTTTGCTGCGGACTTTTTCACCGCTGATTTCTTTTTCGCTGTTGTTTTTCTGGCTGTCGACTTGGCCGCTGATTTCCTGGTGCTGTTTTTCTTCTTTACCACCTTACTCACATCCGGCAATTTATCAGCAATTTTTTGAGAGGCGCCAGGTATCAAAGAATCAAGCATAGACTTTTGGAATTCCAGCACAGCATTAACACGCTTCTCCATATCCTTTTGCCACTTCTGCATATTTTCCATTTGCTTGTTCTGCATATCTTCAATGCGTTTAACAAACTTTTGTACGGTTTTATCCAATTGTAATTCCGCCTCAGCTTTAGATGCCCACTGGCTCACTTGAGAATTAACCTTCTCTTGCGCGGTGCGCATTTCTTCAATAACTTTTTCGAACAGGCTATCAAATCTCAAATTCTTTTTTTTCTTACTTGGCACTATTCATTACCCCTTTTAAGTTAAATGATTATCCGCGTTAGACACCAAACAGTCTGCAACACATAAATATGATGAGTGGTTTGTTCGTGTAAGGCCATCAAAGCAATACGCTTGCTTTAATATTGCACTAATATAAATGAAAAAATCACTGAGTTAAAAACTAAAAAGCCAGAAATAACAAAATAACGCTAAAAAAGAGCTAAGCAAGATGTAAAAGCCCGATGACCACGATAACCAAATGGTGCACCCTCCTTTCAAGCAGTAGAATTATGAGCTGCGAAAGATTTAAAAAAAATATAATTCACAAGGGCGGATAAAACGGCAATTGCTTACTATCAATTCATCTTAATCGGCCTTGCCAGGCAGGAGAAAGCTGTAAAATATTAAGTGGTACAAGAAGCAATCGCTCAACTACGTATTGCTTTCGGGCTCACGAACAACCGACTAACCCGGCGATCGCCAACATAACTTAACCATCCCTGTGCGGGATAAATGAAACTTCATATCTACATCAAAGGACTCTCATACTTTTATGAAAAACCTAACCAAAACATTACTCATTGGCCTGCTCTTATGGCTGCCTATGCAAGGCTATACCGAAGAACTTAGTGCGGAGAAAAAGCAACGGATTAACATGCTACTGCAAAAAACGGGAGCCGCAAAAATCAATAGCTTTGTCGCTAACCATTTCATTAATTCATCCATGACCTATTTACAGAGCCGCAACCCAACGCTGAGCCCCGATGTATTGCAAATAGTGAAGGAAGAAGTGAATGGAGTAATCACCGAAAAAGCAAGTAATGGCCGCATGGTAGACAAACTACATGCCATATACCACAAACATCTGACACTAAAAGAAATCAACGAATTCATCGCCTTTTACGAAACACCGGTTGGTAAGAAATTCCTCACCATAATGCCCATCATTTCACAAGAAGGCATGATCGCTGCCAGAGACTGGGGTAAAGAGTTAGCACCCACCATCCAACAAAAATTAGAAGCACGGCTGCAAAAGGAAGGCATCAAATTGAAATAGGTAGGGTTAACCATTCAACGTCATCCCCTTTGTTATGGTCTATAATGCGGGTACTCACCTACTTATGATCAAAGACAACAATATGGCTTATGAGCTTGCCAATAAGATCTGCCTGCATTGATGACCTGCCTGCCATTGTTGATATTTACAACTCAACCATAGCGCTAAGAAAGGTGACGGCTGATCTGACTCCGGTATCGGTAGACAGTCGCCGCCGCTGGTTTAATCATCATGATAAAACCAGACCCTTGTACGTTATAGAAGACGATCAAACTCTTTTGGGATGGCTCAGCTTCGAAGATTTTTATGGCCGTCCCGCCTATCAGATCACTGCTGAAATCAGCATCTATATCCGCGAGGGAAATCGACGTAGTGGCCTTGGCGATAAACTGCTAAGGCACGCCATTAGTGCAGCCTTAACTCTGGACTTGCAACGACTGGTAGCATTCATTTTTGCTGACAACCAACCCAGCCTGAAACTATTTCAGAAATACGGCTTCGTACCTTGGGGAACACTGCCTGGCGTCGCTCGCATTGAGGACCGCCACTATGATTTGTGCATCCTTGGACTGGTGCTTTAATGTATAGGATTCAGGCAGCTTCTCTGACAGGGCCAAAACCACACGGGTTCAACTAAGGCAATCAAATATATGTCACTCAAGGCTTTTGCAAAAAAACGCTTTCTTATTGCTGACCCGCTAGAAAGCTATTGCTTTGCCACCAAGAAATTGTTGATCGATTTGGGCTTAAAACTGGTGAGCACTGCCAACTCTGCACCGGTGGTTCTCAGCGGCGTGCAAAATGTCGACTATGATGTCATTTTATGCAATTTTGAACTGGGTGAAGGTAAGAATGGCCAGGAATTACTGGAAGAACTCCGGGTAAGAAAACTGCTGAGATTTTCTTGTTTGTTCTTTATCGTCACCGCAGAAGTGGCAAGGGACAAAGTGCTGGGAACCATTGAAAATGAGCCAGACGGTTATCTGGTCAAACCGTTAACACCCGCCAATCTGGAAAAGCGCCTGACCTTAGCTCTGCAGCAAAAAGAAGCACTGAGCGGAATCGATGAAGCGATCGATCGTGATGAATTTGACACTGCTTTAGCGGCTTGCAATGAGAAGCTAAGCGAACCCAGCCAGCGACATAAACTAGTATTGCAGCGAATCAAAGCCTGGCTACTGATTAAAACAGATCAGTTTGAAGCGGCTCAATTACTTTATCAAGGCATATTAGCGAACACCGAACAGCCTTGGGCCAGGCTTGGCCTTGCAGATATTTTAACGAAGCAACAACAATTCAATGAGGCTGAAGCGCAACTAACTCCGCTTATCGAGACCGAACAGGTCAGGATAGAAGCCTATGATTTGTTGGCCGCGATCAGACAGTTCCAACAACAACCCGAGGCTGCCCAACGAATCCTGGAAAAGGCCACGACTCAGTCGCCCAATAGCATCAAACGACAGCAGGCGCTGGCCGAAGCACGGTTGACCAATGGAGATCAGCAAGGAGCTATTGAAGCCCTGCGAAAGGTCGTTAAACTGGGTAGCCAATCCGTGTTTTCTGAGCCTGACCATTACTATCGGTTAGCCAATGTGCTGGCCGCTTCAAGTGGAGGCATGGCAAACAGCAAAGCGGGTCGGGAGGCGCTGGATGTACTCAGCAAATCAACCCGGCGATTTTCCGAGCACCCACAAATTGATTTACAGTCTTCATTGGTCGAAACGCAAATCAGAATCGCGTTGGGTGAACCTGACGTGGCGGAGTCCTTGCTGCAAAGTACACTTGAAAAAGCCAGTCTGAGAAAAGCCCCCCTGAATGGAGCAACCGCCCTCGTCGCCTCTGAGACTTTAATCAAGCTGGGACAAGGAGAAAAAGTAGACAGCTTTTTGCAGGACTCTGCTGATGCTGCGGCAGCAGCCGGAATGGATGTCACCATCATCTATCAGTGGCTGGATAAACGGGTTAGTTACCAACAACGACGACAAGCCACTGAACTTAACAAGGCGGGACTTAAGTGGCATAAAGCGGGACAACTCGAAGAAGCCATTCAATCCATGCATAAAGCCATAACTCTCACTCCCCACCATATCTCTCTTAACTTGAATCTGATTCAGTTATTGATAAAAAAAATCAAACTTATCAATACCGGCAACAGCCATCAAAGTAGCGCAACCAACGCAGATGCCAAACAGGCCTGTCAACTGGCACAGGCCTGTTTTTACCGCATCCGGCACATGCCAGAAGGCCACCGGGAGTATCCCAGACATCAACATCTGAAAAAGCTGTTCCAGCAGTTATCCTGAAAACCTGGCACCATTTATAACCACCCACAAGCTAACGGGGCGTCGGTTTAAATCGTAATAGTGCTTACACCTTCTTTATCCAGTTATTGACCTTGTTATCCGAAAAGAGCTTACAGAACTAATTCTTGCTACAGGATTCAAAACAACCAGGAATCAATAACTGGAGACAAAGACTTCAAAGCAGAAGGTAAGTATAGGAAAAAACTTTTTCTATGGGCCTTACCCGCGGACAACACCTACTCTTCGGGCATTGAAAATAAACAACGCTTATTGCTTTAGAATGCGGAGCCAGTATCATACGAAATTGACCTTAATATTGTAGGTAGACCACTGAGATGACAGCCATTCTGGATTTGGAAGCAATAAAAGCAGCCAACGTCAAACAACAACCCTACCCCTATTTTGTCGTTAGCAAAGCTATCCAATCTGCTCAACTGGGAAATCTGATAAACGATTTCCCGGCCATTTCAAAAGGGGGTAGCTTCGCTCTCGAAAGCCTGGAATTGGCTCCCTTATACGAGCAACTGGCACAAGAATTTGCTGACCAACCACTGCGCCAGATCATTGAAGACAAGCTGGACCTGGACCTGGAAGGTCGCCCAGCCATGGTCACTGCACGTGGCCACTCAAGAGCAAAAGACGGCAGAATCCATACTGACTCAAAATCCAAGCTGGTCACTCTTTTACTTTATTTGAATGAGTCATGGCAACAATCCACGGGCAACCTACGCATATTAAACAGCGGTGACAATCTGGAGAACTACGCCGAAGAAATACCTTCTCACGCAGGTACTCTGCTGGTATTTAAAGTCACCGATAATTGCTGGCATGGCTACCCATCATTTGAGGGTAAACGCTGCTCATTGCAAATCAACTATGTCACCAGTGATGCAGCAGCCAGTAAGCACAACCGCCTCCACCGTTTATCGGCTAAAGTTAAAGGCTGGTTTAGTTAAGTAAAGCCTTCACTCAGCTAAGTTTTCAATTTGAAAAACAAAGTGACCCATCGGCAATATGCGCGTATTACTTATTAAACTCACATCAATGGGTGATCTTATCCATGCGCTGCCTGCTATAACGGATGCTCAACAGGCAATTCCCGGCATCAGTTTCGATTGGGTTATTGATGAAGCTTTTCACGAAGTCGCCGAGTGGCACCCCGCTACCAAAAAAGTCATAAAGAGTGCTCACCGACGCTGGAAAAAAGACATCATCGGCAGTTTAAAGAACGGTGAGTTGATCAGTTTTTACCGGGAACTACGTGGGCACCCGTATGATTTGGTGATCGATGCTCAGAACAATATCAAAAGCGCCGTCATCACCCGCCTGGCCTCCAACAAAGCACACGGACTGGACAAACAATCCGTAAGAGAAATGTTTGCTCATCTGGCTTATAACCAGCGCTACAGCATTCCAAAAAACATGCACGCGGTGTCCCGGTTACGGTTGTTTTTTGCTAAGGTTTTCGGATATTCACTGCCCTCATCCAAACCTTGCTATCAAATCGATCGACAACAACTTCGTCCGCCCACTATTGATCTGCCAAAAAAATACGTGGTCTTTGTACATCTGGCGAGTTGGCATACCAAGCTTTGGCCGGAGCCAAACTGGCAATTGCTTATTAAGTTAGCGTTGGCGGCTGGCTATGATGTGGTACTACCTTCGGGCAGCGCAGAAGAAGAACAACGAGGACAGCGGCTCGCGAGCACTAGCAACCACATACATGCACTGCCCCGAATGAGCCTATCCGAAGTCGCATGGATAATGAACCAGGCTGAAGGAGCCGTCAGCTGCGATACCGGCTTGTGCCACATGGCCGCCGCACTGGATTTGCCCACAGTCAGCTTCTACGGGCCTACAGACGTCAATCTGATCGGCGCTATGGGTCAATTTCAGGACCATTTGGTGGCCAGGGAGTTTCATTGCGCACCTTGCTATCAGAAACGATGCACCTACAGCGGGAGCAAATCAACTGAGTCCGCTTGTATGCTAGCCATGCAACCAGAACTTGTCTGGCAGCGTCTGCAAGTACAAATGAGCCGACTAAGCACATCGGAATTGCAGCAAGAGAACTAAGATGGTTTTCATCCTGAAACGGCTTCCATGCCGTTTCGCGGAGTCGCAAAAGACTAGTACCCGGGCACAGCAACAGACAAGATCATCGCTGCTCTTTTTGACGAGCAAGCTTAAAAAAGAAAAAGCTATGAATGAGCAAATAACGATGGAAGAAAAAGAGAAATTGAATGCCGACATCCATTATTTAACCGCCTCTATGAGTACACTCAACCTTGCTACACTCAACGACGAGGGTGAACCAGAAGCGAGCTATGCCCCTTTCTTATACACTGAACCCTTCTTTTTTGTCTTTGTCAGCCAATTGTCCAGTCACACAACAAACCTGATCAACCGTCCCATCTTTAGCTTGATGGTTATAGAGGATGAAAGCGGAGCCGCCAATCTACATGCAAGACAAAGGCTCATACTGCGCTGCCACGCCGAACAGCTTCACAAAAATCACGAACACGCGCCGCAGATACTCAATAGGATGGAACAAAAACTGGGTAATACCATGAAAATGATCAGACAGTTACCGGATTTCTATTTGTTTCGATTAAGGGTTGTCAATGGACGTTTTGTGAAAGGATTTGGTGCTGCTTTTGGTGTGGATAGTCGTCTGCGGGTTACTAATCTGCTTAAAGGAACATAAAGCACAAAGTAAGAAGCGGATATGGATCACCTCAAATCTTCACTGCAACAAATTTTGGCCTTTTTGACCAATACTAATTAGCCATTAATGTAACCGCCTGGTGAATTACCACAATTCAAGCCTGAATATGGCTACTCAGGCATGATAAAGCATCAGAATATCAAGTATTAAGCTACTTAATTTGACCAAAAGCAAAATCGTTGCGACATTTTCAATTCGGTACTATATTTATTCTGGGCGATACATTATCTAAATGTTTAACACTGAGAAAGCATTCCAGCAGGCTTTTTGGATGACTCATTGATTTGATCTCCAAGAAACGAGCTAAGCCACAAAAGATTAGGAAGTTCCGCTCAATGGTAGAAAAGTCCGCTTTAATCAAATCAGTTCAGAATCTGAAGGCAATCATTCCCAAAATGAAAAGCCTTCAGATTCCGATTACTCCGCAAAACTATACGGTGTGGTATGCATTTTTAAGTGGTGACAATGAAGACCTGAAAACCTCAATTAACGAGTTGCTCGAGCGTGGGTCAGACTTTACCGAGGAGATCAATGAGTCCCTTTATATCAACTATGTTGGCGATAACTCCTCTTCAGAACTGCTAAGCAATGTGCAGTCTGAAACAGAGCGCATACTGTTTCAGCTTCTGAGTGAACTAGAAGGAGTGCGCAAAGATACCCAGCACTTTTCAGAAGCTCTCGGAGACACCTCCAAGCGCCTTGAGCAAACCATAACTAAAGAGGATTTGGTGTGTTTGGTTAGTGTTCTAATGGCAGAATTGGAAGAGGTTAACCGCAGTCATCTAAAAATGGAATCTGCTTTGAAAAGTACCACCAACCAAGTGGTTGGTCTGCGTTTAGAGATGACAAAACTTCATGGTGCCGCGATGGTGGATTCACTGACTGGAATATTCAACCGCCGGGCCTTTGATGAGACTATTACTGATTTAACTAACCGCTCTGGCAGCGGAGACTTTGTTTTTTCCTTACTCATGGTGGATATCGATCACTTTAAGAAGTTCAATGATACTCATGGCCATCTTGCGGGAGATAAAGTACTGGTCTATGTAGCTACCCTTTTAAAAAACGGGGTTAAGGGCAGTGATACCGTTGCTCGCTATGGCGGTGAAGAATTTGCCGTCCTACTACCACAAACCAGCCGGGCCAATGCCATAGCTGTTGCCGAGGATCTCTGTAAAAAAATCAACTCAAAGGTATTAACCGCCGGTAATGGCAATCAATTAGGAAGAATCACCGTGTCTATTGGTGTCTCCAGTTCCTGTGCCGACAGGAGCAGAGAAGATATTATTGAACGGGCAGACAAGGCACTTTATTCCGCCAAAGAAAGCGGACGCAATCGCGTCGTTAGTGAAGAACAATTGGAGGTTTCACATTCAGATTAAGGAAGTCAGAAGTACAGACACACGTCTTTACTTCACCTTGTTTTTATAGAACTGCCACGCAGTGCGGCCGCTGCGGCCTCCACGCTGAGTTGCAAATTGTATGGCTTCTTTATGCAATTGCTCCTTAGCTTCAGACCACCCCGTAGTATCAGAGCTTTCAATTCCAATATAGAGGTCTGCAAAGTAATGATCGATGATAGCCAGGTAGTCCTGCTGATTAAACGGGTAAAATGAAATCCACAAGCCGAAGCGGTCTGAAAGCGAGATCTTTTCCTCTATCGCCTCACCGTGATGAATCTCCGTGTTTACCACTTTACTGGTCAGATTTTCAGCCATATATTCGGGCAGCAAATGACGACGATTAGAGGTTGCATAAACCAATACATTTTCTGGCGGTAGCTCAATCGATCCTTCCAGTACACTCTTCAGAGCCTTGTAGGTTCGCTCCCCCTCTTCGAAAGACAGATCATCACAGTAAACAATGAATTTTTTTCCGATGTCTCTGACATTATCAACAATTTCTGGCAGATTCACTAACTCATCTTTATCAACCTCAATGATGCGCAGACCATCGGTAAAAAACTCATTCAACAAGGCTTTAATTAAGGACGATTTACCTGTCCCCCGTGAACCCCAAAGCAATACATTATTGGCAGGCTGGCCCCGCAAAAACTTCTCCGTATTACCTATTAATGCCCGTTTTTGGACTTCAACACCCAGTAGTTGACTAAAAGCTATGGGGTCTGTACGTCTGACCTGTCGCAACTGCCCGCTACGAGGACGCCAGATTGCCGCTGGAACCTGATCCCAATCGATTGCCATCAAAACCTCTTATATAAAAAAAGTCAGGTAAACGCAGAAATTTTATACAGACCCCCTATTCCCCGGCGGGGGTCGAACCTTCCCGCCCCCAACCAGGCATGAGCTCATGGGCAAGACCCAGATGATTCAGAATCCGGGCCACAATAAAATCGATCTGGTCTGCAATGGATTGGGGTTTATGATAAAAGCCCGGACTGGCAGGCAAGATCACCGCACCCATCTGCGCCAGCTTAAGCATATTCTCCAGATGAATCACCGATAACGGTGTTTCCCTTGGCACCAGAATCAACTGTTTGCGTTCCTTCAATACCACATCCGCCGCCCGTTCTATCAGGTTATCGCTGGCTCCCACCGCCAGCGCTGACAAGGTGCCGGTGCTACAAGGACACACCACCATGGAGTTAGGTGATCCTGATCCTGAAGCAACGGGGGATAACCAGTCTTCCCGGCCATAGACCCGGAGCTGATCTGGGCTAGCTGACAATGACTCAGTCAGCACTTGTTGTAATCGCGCAGCCTGACCAGGTAGCTTGATATTTGCCTCCGTCGCCGCCACCACATAGGCGGCTTTAGAGATCATCAAAAACACTTGTACATCGGCGGCCAGCAACATCTGTAACAACCGGTACCCGTATTGGAAGCCGGAAGCACCAGTGATGGCCAGCGTTACCCGACGTTGATCTGAATATTGGTTGCTTTTAATATCGAATTACCCATCATATTCTTCGTTAAGAACATACCCAAAAAACACCCCTGGGACTAAGCCTTGGGCTGCTGTAATTTCTCTTGCATCCGCTGAGGAAGCCCTTGAAAGCCGCCATTGCTCATTAATACGATATGGGTTGGCTTTTCGGCCTCATCCAGTTGCCGCTCCAGACTTGCCAATTCGTGATAAATCTGATGAGTCCCTTGCGCATTACTGACCGCCTCATCCAACCAAGGGTAACGCTGAAAATTAGCCCATAGTACCCGATCAGCCGCCTCCGCGGATTGCAGCAGGGATTGTTGATGGACACCCATTTTCATGGTGTTGGAACGAGGCTCTATCACTGCCCAGATAGTGTCTTTTCCCACTTGATGACGCAAGCCTTCAAGGGTTGACTGAATAGCCGTGGGGTGATGGGCAAAATCATCATAAACCACAATGCCGTGATGGTCGGCAAGCTTTTCTAGCCTTCTCTTTACCCCGGAAAACCGGTTTAGTGCTGAAATGCCATGCTCTGGCCGCACGCCGATATGGCGGGCAGCCAATAAAGCTGCAAGGGCATTTTCC
>JGI12048J13642_10820991_pt1 | contig 16751 bp, 9 predicted proteins | sample ElkSlonscriptome_16_FD_13642 | JGI IMG/M metagenome (IMG submission 13642)
GGACGCCGTGGCCCGGACCGAGGAACCGCCGACCTGGGCCAACACCCTCGCGCCGCTGGACGAAGCCACCGAGCGACTGGCCCGTCGCATCACCCCGGCACGGCACCTGGTCTCCGTCGCCGAGACGCCGGAGCTCCGGGACGCCTACAACGAGGTCCTCCCGGAGATCTCGGCCTTCTGGTCCCGCCTGCCCCTCGATCCCGCCCTGTGGGCGCGGGTGAAGGCGTTCGCGGACACCGATGAGGCCGCGGCCCTGGAGGGCGTGCGGGCCCGGCATCTGGAGAAGACGCTGGAGGAGTTCCGGCGGGCCGGTGCGGACCTGCCGGAGGAGTCCAAGGACCGGCTCAAGGAGCTCCGGGTGGAGCTGGCGAGCCTCCAGCAGAAGTTCAGTGAGAACGTCCTGGACGCCACGGCGGCCTACGAGCTGCTCATCTCCGACGAGAGCCGCCTCGAGGGGGTCCCGGAGGCGCCGAAACGCCGGTATCGCGCCCGGGCCGCCGAATCGGACCAGAAGGGCTGGCTCCTCACCCTGGACTACCCCTCGGTGGAGCCCATCCTCAAGTACGCGAAGGACCGATCCCTCCGGGAGGAGATCCACTCCGCCTATGTGGGTCGATGCCGGGACGGCGAGCTCGACAACCGGTCGGTCATCGCCCGGGTGCTGCGGCTTCGGGACGAGCTCGCGGAGATTCTGGGCTACGACAACTTCCCGGACTTCAAGCTCCAGGATCGCATGGCCGGCACCGGCGCCAGGGCCATGGACTTCGAGGAGGACCTCACGAGACGGACGCGGCCGTACTGGGACAGGGACAAGCGGGAGCTCGAGGCCCACGCCCGGGCGCTGGGGCTGGACCGGCTGCGCCCCTGGGACGTGGCCTTCGTCCGGGAGAAGCTCCGGAAGGAGCGCTACGACGTGGACGACGAGCAGCTGCGCCCCTACTTCCCCCTGGACCAGGTCCTGGCCGGGCTCTTCGAGGTGGTGCGCCGGACCTTCGGCTTCCGGGTGGAGGAGGTGGAGATCGAGGAGGTCTGGCACGAAGACGTGCGCTACTACGAGCTCTTCGACGAGTCCGACGACACACGGGTCGGCGCCTTCTACACGGACTGGTTTCCCCGGAAGGAGAAGCGCCAGGGCGCCTGGATGAACGACTTCATCACCGGGGGGCCCCGGGAGGACGGTGGCTTCGACCCCCACCTTGGGACCATCTGCGGCAACTTCACGCCCCCCGACGGAGATGCCCCGGCCCTCCTGACCCACCGGGAGGTCCAGACCACCTTCCACGAGTTCGGACACCTCCTCCACCACTGCACCTCGCGGGTGGAGGTGCCGGGCCGGGCGGGGATCAACGTGGCCTGGGACTGGGTGGAGCTTCCCAGTCAGCTCATGGAGAACTGGACCTGGGAGCGGGAGGCTCTGGACGTCTTCGCCCGGCATCACGAGACCGGGGAGCCCTTCCCCGAGGAGCTCTTCCAGCGGCTCGTCGCGGCCCGTCGCTTCATGGGCGGCTGGCACCAGATGCGTCAGCTCTCCTTCGGGACCCTGGACCTCACCCTCCACCATGAGCTGGCCCACCGGCTGCGGACCACCGGCAATGGCGAGAGCGGCGGCACCGCCGCCGAGGAGTCGCCGGAGACCGACGAGCGTGATCTGCGCCAGGGCCGGGAGGTCATGGAGGTGGCCGGCGACGTCCTGGAGGACTTCTCCCCGGCGCCGGAGTTCGCCCGGAGCCACATCCTCACCTCCTTCACCCATCTCTTCGCCGGTGGGTACGCCGCCGGCTACTACAGCTACCTCTGGTCCGAAGTCCTGGACGCCGACGTCTTCACCCGGTTCCGCGACGAGGGGATTTTCAACCGGGAGACCGGGCGGGCCTATGTGGACGCCATCCTCTCCCGGGGGGATGCAGAGGACCCCGAGACGCTCTTCCGCCGGTTCATGGGGCGCGATCCGGACCCCGAGGCCCTCCTGGAGCGCAACCTGGGCGAGCTTCCCGTCTGAACCCCGCCGGCTGCCTCTCCGGCGAAACCCCCGCGGGGAGCCGCGGTAGAACCTCTGCGAGCCCGCGCCGTCGTCCGCTCCCCCCACTCCTCCGCCCCAGGAGTCCCATGCGCCGCCTCCCGCTGCTTCTCGTCCTCCCGCTCCTCCTGGTGGGCCTCGCCGCCTGCGAGTCCACACCTCTGGCCTACGGGGATCCCAACAGCATCATCGCCGTCATGGAGCCGGAGCTGTGGGAGGAGGTCCAGGACGACGTGTATGGCGCGCTGGAGCCCACCATTCAGACCGTCCGCGACGAGAAGGCCTTCACCGTGACCTACCAGGAGCCCGGGGGCGAGCACTGGGGGAACCTCCGCCGCTTCCGCCAGCTCCTCCTGGTGGGGGACGGCAGCGAGGCCTGGATGCAGGAGGCGCTGGACGAGGCCCGGGATTCGGTGTCAGGTCCGGGCCTCTACCGCGCGTACGACGTCTGGAGTAGGGGCCAGCAGGCCACCATCGTCCTGGCCGAAGCGGGTCAGGAGGCGGCGGCCCTCCGGACCCACCTGGGCGCGGTGAACGAGACGCTGGACGAGCAGTACCGGGGGTGGGCCACCAACCGGATGTTCCTCTCCGGACGCGATTCGACGCTCGCCGACTCCCTCGCGTCGTCGGCGGGCTTCCAGCTCCTGCTGCCCCAGGTCTACCGCTGGCAGCAGCGGGACTCGGTCTACGTCTTCCGCAACGACAACCCGGACCCCTCGGAGCTCATCCGACAGATCGCCGTGAGCTGGAGGAGCCCCATCCCCCCGGACATGCAGCCGGAGGGGCTCCTGGAGTGGCGTGCCGAGGTCTCGGAAGCCGTGAACAACCCCCAGACCGTGAACCTGGAGAGCGCCGCCGCCGGACCCTTCGAGTATCGGGGCCAGCCGGCCTACGAGGTCCAGGCGGTCTGGGAGAACCCCCCGGAAGCCAACTGGCCCGCTGCCGGCCCCTTCATCATGCGCTCCGTCATCTGCCCCCAGCAGAACCGGATGTACCTCCTGGACGCCTGGCTCTACGCCCCGGGGCGGGAGAAGTACGAATACATGATCCAGCTCGAGACCATCCTGGACTCCTTCCGCTGCGGCCGGAGCTGACGCCGAAGACCCTGCGGCGGAGGGGCCCTCCAGCCCCCCACCGCCGGAAACATATGGCGCGGATCGGCGGGATCCCGCGTCCCGCTGCGGACTCTTCCGGACGCCGGTTGAGGTGGGCCGTCCGGGCCCACTACAATGCCTCTCTGCCGCTGTCCCGCCGCCTTCTGATCCGTCCCCCTCCGTGAGCTTCGTCCACCTCCACACGCACTCCGAGTTCTCCCTCCTGGACGGCGCCAACCGCATCGGCGACCTGGTGCGGCGGGCCAAGGAGTTCGAGATGCCGGGGCTGGCCCTCACGGACCACGGCTGCATGTTCGGTGCCTGGTCCTTCCACAAGAAGGCGAAGGCCGAGGGCATCCAACCCATCATCGGGATGGAGGCCTACGTGGCGCCCGGGGACCGCACCGACCGGTCCCGCTCCGGTCGCGGGGAGCGGGCCTACTACCACCTGGTCCTCCTGGCCCGGGACCGGCAGGGCTACCGGAACCTCACCAAGCTCTCCTCCATCGGCTACACGGAGGGCTTCTACCACAAGCCCCGGGTGGATCGCGAGGTGTTGGCGAAGTACTCCGAGGGGATCATCGTCTCCAGCGCCTGCCTGGCCGGGGAGGTGTCGCGGAACCTCATGGCCGACGACTGGGACGGCGCCCGGGAGGCCGCCTCCTGGTACGCCAACACCTTCGACCAGCGCTACTACCTGGAGGTTCAGGCCCACGACTCCCAGGGCCAGCACGAACTCAACCGGAAGATCTTCACCCTGGGCGACGAGCTGGGCCTCCCGGTGGTGGCCACCAACGACGCCCACTTCCTCCAGGAGGAGGACCACGAGGCCCACGACGTCCTCCTCTGCATCGGTCTGGGGAAGGACTACGCGGACGAGAACCGCATGCGGTACGACGAGGGGCTCTACTTCAAGAGCGCCCCGGAGATCGCCCAGCGCTTCCCGGACCGCCCGGACGTCCTCGAGAACACCCTGGCCATCTCCGACCAGGTGGATCTGGTCTTCGAGCAGAAGTACTACCTCCCGGAATACCCGCTGCCGGACGAGTTCCGGCCGGCAGAGCCGGAGGACGCCGGCGCGCCGGAACCGGTGGAGGCCGGGGCCGGGGAGGTCGCACCCGTCGACGAGGCCCGGAAAGCCGCCGAGAACGCCTACCTGGAGCACCTCACCCTCGAGGGCGCCCGGGAGCGCTACGGCGATCCCCTCCCCGACGAAGTCCGCTCCCGGATGGACTACGAGCTGGGCGTCATCAAGGGCACCGGGTACGCCGGCTACTTCCTCATCACCCAGGACTTCATCCGGTGGGCCCGGGAGGCGGGCATCCCCGTGGGGCCGGGCCGGGGCTCCGCCGCCGGCTCCCTCGTGGCCTACGCGCTGGGCATCACCAACCTGGACCCGCTGGACCAGGACCTGCTCTTCGAGCGGTTCCTGAACCCCGAGCGGGTGAGCATGCCCGACATCGACATCGACTTCTGCTACGAGCGACGGGGCGAGGTCATCGAGTACACCCGGGAGAAGTACGGGAAGGACGCCGTCGGCCAGATCATCACCTTCGGGACCATGAAGTCCCGCGCAGTGATCCGGGACGTGGGCCGGACCCTGGGCTTCGAGCCCTCGGAGACCGACCGCATCGCCAAGCTCATCCCGAACCAGCCCGGGCAGAGCTTCACCGTCGAGGAGGCGGTGGAGGGCCTGGCGGAGGTCCGCAAGCTCTACCGGCAGGACGAGCGGCATCAGCGCCTCTTCGACTACTCCATGACGCTGGAGGGGCTCAGCCGCCACGCCTCGGTCCACGCCGCCGGGGTGGTCATCGCACCGGGCCCCCTGGACGAGTACGTGCCGGTCTGCGTCCAGTCCGGGAAGAACGGGGACGACGAGGACGCCATGGTCGTCACCCAGTACGACATGAACTGCCTGGAAGAGGCAGGCATGCTCAAGATGGACTTCCTGGGGCTCAAGACCCTCACCGTCATCCACGACGCGGTGGACATGGTGCGGGAGCGGCACGGGGCGCTGAAGCACCCGGAGACCGGGGAGAGCTACCCGGACATGGATGCGGTGCCGCGGAACGACCCGGCGGTCTACCGGATGCTGGCCAAGGGCGGCACCTCCGGGATCTTCCAGTTCGAGTCCAGCCTGGCCAACGACAAGCTCCGGTCCATGAAGTGCGACCGGTTCGACGACCTGGTGGCCACCAACGCCCTCATCCGACCCGGGCCCCTGGATTCGGGGATGACCGACGTCTACATCCGTCGGAAGCTCGGCCGGGAGGAGGTCACCTACCCCCACCCGGAGCTGGAGGCGGTCCTCGAGCCCACCTACGGCATCATCGTCTACCAGGAGCAGGTGATGCGCATCGCCAACGTCCTGGCGGACTTCAGCCTGGGCGAAGCGGACGTGCTCCGGAAGGCGGTGGGCAAGAAGGACGCGAAGCTCATCCGCAAGGAGCTGGGCACGTTCGTGAAGCGCGCCACCGAGCGCGGCGTGGACGAACGTACCGCCCAGGATCTGGCCGAGCAGATCGAGACCTTCGGCCGGTACGGCTTCAACAAGTCCCACTCCGCCGCCTACTCCCTCCTCTCCTACCACACCGCCTGGCTCAAGGCCCACTACCCGGCGGAGTTCATGGCGGCGCTCCTCTCGTCGGTGCTGGACAAGACCGACGACGTGGTGAAGTACATCGGCGAGTGCCGGGACCTGCCCCGCTACGTGCCCCACCTGGAGGAGGAGGTGGAGGTCCTTCCCCCGGACGTGAACGAGTCCGGGTGGAAGTTCACCGTCACCCCGGAGCAGAAGATCCGCTTCGGGCTCGGCGCGGTGCGGGGGGTGGGATCGGCCGCGGTGCAGTCGGTCCTGGAGGCGCGGGAGTCCGGTCCCTTCGAGTCGCTCTTCGACTTCCTGGAGCGCATCGACATCCGGGCCATGAACAAGCGGGCCTGCGAAGCCCTCATCGCCGCCGGTGCGCTGGACGCCTTCGGACGCCGCGCAGCCCTCCTGGCGGGACTCGACACGGCGTACGGCGAGGTCCAGGCCCGGCAGGCGGAGCAGGAGGCGGGTCAGGAGAGCCTCTTCGGGGGCGGCTCCGCCCTCCCCCGCACCGATCCGCCGCTGCCCAACGTCCCCGAATGGGAGGAGGCCGACCGGCTGGCGCGGGAGAAGGAGGCCCTGGGCTTCTTCATCAGCGGGCACCCTCTGGACCGCTTCCGCGAGGTCGTGCGGGCCTTCGCGCCGGTGACCTCCCAGACCCTCTCCGAGCGCCCCGGCGAAGCGGTGGAGCTGGCCTGCGTCGTCACCCAGGTCTCCCGTCAGATCTCCCGGAAGGACAACACGGAGTGGGGGAAGGTCACCGTGGAGGACTTCCAGGGGACGGCGACGGTGCTGGGCTTCCGCGAGACCTGGCAGGAGTACAAGGACGTCCTGGCGCAGGACGCCGTGGTCCTCATCCGGGGCAAGGTGAGCGGCCGGGAGCGCGACGAGGACGACCCGCCCCTCTTCCTGGACGAGGCGGTGTCCCTGGAGACCCTCGCCTCCGACGGCTCGCTGGCCGTCCATGTGGAGCTGGAGCCCGGGTCCGCCGTGCCCACCTCCGCCTTCCAGGAAGCCGCCGAACTCCTGAAGGCCCACCCCGGCGACGCACCGGTCTTCCTCCGCATCGGCTCCGACAACGGAGAGTCCGCTCCGCGCCTGCGCTCCCGTACGCTCCGCATCACGCCGGACCAGGATGCCATGGAAGGGCTGCAGAAGCTCTTCGGACCCGGCAACGTCCGGCTGGCGCGCACCTACGTGCCCGCCACGGCTCCGCCGCCCCCCCACTGGGCCCAGAACGGGGGGTGATCCCTGGCCCTCAGGTCGGGGATCTCCACGCCCTCCACGGCCCCCAGAGGGCCCGAAGACCCGCACGGACGCTGGAATCTTCCGCCCCCTGCCTGTAGACTGTCGTCGAGTCCGTGACCCGACGACCGCCTCGCCGACACGATTCAGGGAGGCGAGTCGTATCCTCAGGTGACGGACTCGACCCCGAGGGCGGGGTTCCGGTGCGCGCGTCCATGCGCGCGGCGATGGGTGGAGCGTGCGACGGGAGGGGTGGACCGAGACCTGCGGCCGGAGGGGGACGTGCACCCTCACCCCACGCAGGAGCTTCGCATGAATCCCACACCTCGTTCGCTTCTCGCCGTGCTCGTCGGAGCCGCGCTGGCCTTCGCCGGCGCCCCCGCCGAGGCACAGGCCCAGACCGGCACCATCGTCGGGCAGGTGGTGGACGCCCAGAGCGCCCGACCCCTCACCGACGCGCAGATCAGCATCCCCGGCACCGGCATCGGTGCCCTCTCCAACGCCTCCGGCCGCTTCACCCTGGTGAACGTCCCCGTCGGCGAACAGACCCTCCGGGTGCAGCTCATCGGGTACTCCCAGGAGAGCCGCACGGTGAGCGTCATGGCTGGGCAGACCTCCCAGGAGAACTTCCGCCTGGAGCAGGACGCCATCTCCCTCGATGAGATCGTCGTCACCGGCGTCGGTGCCGAAACGGAGCGGCGCAAGCTCTCCACCTCGGTGGACGTCATCAGCGCCGACGAGATCAGCCAGGCGCCCGTCACCTCGGTGGACCAGCTCCTCCAGGGCCGGGTCGCCGGCGCCAGCGTGAACGCCCAGTCGGCCCAGGCCGGCACGGCGTCGCTCATCAACTTCCGGGGCACGTCCTCGGTGTTCGGCGCCCAGACGCCCGTCATCTACGTGGACGGCGTGCGGGTGGACAACAGCCAGTCCACCGCAGCGGGTACCGGGGGCGAGCAGTCCTCGGCGCTGGCCGACCTCCTCACCTCGGACATCGAGCGCATCGAGGTCACCAAGGGAGGCGCGGCGTCCACCCTGTTCGGCTCCGACGCCGCCACCGGCGTCATCCAGATCTTCACCAAGAAGGGCCGCCCCGGGGAGACGACCTTCACCTTCCGGAGCGAGTACGGCTTCGACACGCCGGACCTGAAGTACATGTTCGACACCGACCTGGCCTTCCCGGACCGGGTGGAGTCGGGCGAGGTCGGCCCGGACTTCATGGAGCAGAACTACTGGAAGACGGGCTTCGCCCAGAACCAGTACCTGTCCGTCTCGGGCGGGACCGAGGCCGTCACCTACAACGTGAGCGGCCGGATCCAGAACGACGAAGGCGTACAGCCCAAGAACGAGAGCACGATGTACAACGCCCGCGGGCGGCTGGAGGCGAGCCTCACCGACGACTTCACGGTGAACTTCTCCGCCAACTACACGCGGAGTAACTACCAGCGGCTCTTCAACGGGACGGCCATCGCCGATCCGCTCACGACCTTCGAGGTGGGCGACGCCATCTTCTTCTCCGGTGCCGGCACGTTGCAGGAGGCGCTGGACATCTTCCTGTCTCCGGACATCGACGAGTCGGTGAACCGTTTCACCTTCGCCGGCGGGTTCAACTGGAGCATCACCCCCGCATGGTTCGCCCGCTTCAACACCGGGATCGACTACCGGGGCAACCAGCAGCGGATCCTGGAGCCCATCGGCTTCACCCCCGGCGAGCCCACCGGTGAGCTGACCCGTTACGATCGCCAGTTCACGACCCTCACCATCGACGCCGCCACGGGTTACACCTGGACCTCGCCCGACGGCAACCTGAGCAACTCGCTCTCCGTGGGCTTCCAGGGCTTCCGCGAGGACGAGACCATCATCGAGGGGACGGGCACGGGCTTCGCGCTGCCCGGCGCCCCCGACATCGACGAGGCCGGGGAGATCGACGCCTTCGAAATCAACGAGGAGATCTTCTCCGGCGGCATCTACATCGACGAGAGCCTGGATCTCTGGAACAAGCTCACCCTCTCCGGGGGCGTGCGCTTCGACGGCTCCACCACCTTCGGGGACGAGGTCAGCTTCGAGATCTACCCCAAGGCGGGGATCTCCTACCTCATCTCCGAGGAAGACTTCTTCCCATCCGGATTCGTGAACCAGGTGAAGCTCCGCGGCGCCTACGGAGAGACCGGAAAGGCCCCGACGCCCTTCGACAAGGACCGGAGCTTCAGCGCCATCTCCTTCCGCGGTGAGTCCGCACCGGGCTTCGACAACCCAGGGAACCCGGACCTGAAGCCCGAGCGTACCAGCACCATCGAGCTCGGCACCGACGCCTCCTTCTGGAACAACCGCATCGGGCTGAACGTCACCTGGTACGACGCCACCACCCAGGACGCCCTCATCGAGGTGCCGGAGCAGCCGGTCACCGGACAGGGCGAGCAGCTCCGCAACCTGGGCGAGATCAGCAACACCGGGTGGGAGATCGGCTGGAACCTGCAGGTGCTCAACCGGCAGAACTTCGCCTGGAGCGTGGGCGGCACCTACCAGACGGTGGACAACGAAGTCACCGACATGGGTGGCGCCTCGGCCTTCAACGTGGAGTCGCAGAAGCGAGTCGCCGAGGGCAAGCCGGTGGGTGCCTGGTACGTCACCACGCCGGTGGACACCAACGGCGACGGCCTCTTCGACGCCTCCGAGCTCCAGTACACCGGCGGGATGCCGGTGCCCGACCAGAGCGGGAGCTTCAACACCACCATACGGATGGGCACGAGCTGGACCGTCAGCTCCATGGGAGACTGGGCCACCGGCCATCAGGTCATGGACTTCGGCTCCGTCTGGTCGACCTTCAACGGCATCTACCGCCGCGAGGAAGTCGAGGGCGTCCCCTTCCCGGTGCGGTACAGCACCGACGGAGAGGAGCTGGGCAGGTACGGACAGAGCTCGGCGCGCTCCGCCTTCATCTACGACGGCGACTGGTTCAAGTGGCGGGAGCTCACCGTGCGGTACGAGCTGCCCCAGGGCATCGCCAACAGCCTCCAGTCCGAGCGGGGGAGCATCTACGCCTCGGGTCGGAACCTCTGGACCTGGTCGGCCAACCCTCTCGTCGATCCGGAGCTCAACGGGCTCAGCGGCGACGGGCTGGCACTGGGGAGCGAGAGCAGCGTGACCGCCTCGCCGCCGCGCCGCTTCCGGTTCGGCATCCAGCTCAGCTTCTGATGACGCAGACCCATCCATCCAGCGGAGAACGCTTCATGAATACGATGCATGAGACGAAGCACGGTGGACGCGGTCTGGCGCTGCGTCTGATGATGATGGTCGCCCTCCTGGCGGTGGGCGCCTGTGACTACCTCGATCCCACCCAGGTCGAGAACCCGCGCACCACGGCGGACGACCTGGCCCAGGCCGAGGAGCCGACGGCCGCGCTCGTGCCGGGACTCCGGGCCGGGTTCGCCCGCCTGGTGAACACCCAGGGCGTGCTGCCCGAAGTGGTGAGCGACAACTACTCCATCCACGGCACCGGCCTGAGCGGGATCTACGACTTCCCCGCCCTCATCAGCCCGTCGGACGTGAACTCCACCGGCGACGCCACCGGGCTCTATTGGCACGCCCAGGAGCTCAAGGCGCTGGCCAACTTCGTGCTGGACGAGATCGTGCCGGAGGACGAGACGGCCACGGCCTCCGCCATCGACGAAGCCTATTACTACCGGGGGATGGCCTACCTGGCGCTCGCCGAGAACTTCTCGGCGGCACCCCTGGTGTCCGACGGTCCGGCCGTGCCCCGGACGGAGCTCCTGAGTCTGGCCATCGCCGATCTGGAGCAGGCGACGGGCTTCGGCACCCAGACCACGGCCGCCCTGGCGCGTGCCTACCGCTGGGCCGGGAACGCCGCTGCGGCGACCTCCGCCGCGGACCAGGCCCTCGGCGCCGATCCCACCTTCGTCTTCCTCCGGGACTTCGATGCGGCGTCCATCGAGAACACGCCGTGGGCCTTCCTGGTGAGCCGGGCGCTTCAGGAGATGCAGCCGCTTCCGCGGCTGGACTTCCTGGATCCCAAGTACCTGATCCGGACCCAGGGGATCGCGGTGGCCAAGGCCGAGGAGATGCACCTCATCAAGGCCGAGGCGGCGCTGGCCGGGGGCAACCTGGCAACTGCGGCCCAGTACCTCTCCAACGCGGTGGCGCTGGCCCAGAGCCGCAGCACCGAGGACTTCATCGATGACGATCCGCGGCTCAACGCCGACCTGACGGTCCGGCCCCGGGACGCCGAGGTCACCATCGCGGCGGAGCCCGGTGCGCCCTTCCGGAGCGGGCTGGTCCAGGACCGTCCCGCCACGGTGACCGCCTACACTGTTGCTGGCACCTCGCTGGACGCCGACTCGGTGGCGGCCCTGACGGACGAAACCGAGCTCTGGCACGCGCTCTGGCTGGCCCGGCAGGAGATGTTCCTGCTGGAAGGACGCCGGATGGCGGACCTGGGCATCCGGCTCCCCATCATGAACCGGGAGATCGACGCCAACCCCAACATCGCTCCCGGCGACCCCGGCACCGAGACGGTGGTCCCGAGCTGGATTCCGGCGGAGAACGCCCTGGACACCTTCAGCCCCTCGAGTCCGTACGACGCGGACGAGAACCTCGTGGAGACGGAGGTGGTCATGACCATCGACATGAACCGGGTGCTGGCCGAGAACCCCGCGGCGAGCCCCTTCAACTAGACTCCCACCACCACGCCGCCGTCGCGTGCGGCGGTGAGCCCCGCAGAGGTACGACCACGGGTCCGGTGTCGCTTCGGCGGCGCCGGGCCCGTCGGCGTTTCGCCCCCCCGATCGCGGGTCCGGGGCCACGGCACGAACCTCCGGGCCCGGTCGGCCGGTACCATTCCTGCAGCCACCCACCACCTGCGTCCCCGGACTCCACGAGACCTTCATGAACTCCACCGCCCGCCTCCTCCCCACCCTCGCCGTCGCGGCGGCCCTCGCGCTGGGCGCCTGCGGCGACGACTCCTCCACCGGCCCCTCCGACCCGCCGGAGGAGTACAACGTCTCCGTGCAGGGTCAGGAGTTCGTGGTCCGGGTGGCCACCCAGGCTCAGATCGACGCCATGGAGGCCCGCCTGGCCTCCGGAGAGGAGGGGGTCATCAACGGTCGCCTCCTGGCCAGCGACGGTCAGTTCAACGTGGGGTGGAGCTGGCACATGGACCCGAACTCCGTGGAGGTGGTGGACATGGCCATCGAGCTCTGTGACGGGACCCCCCGGATGGTGGAGGCGGACTTGAACTACTGGCTGGACACCGTGGGCCGCTTCTGCCCCTGGAGCGCCACCGTCACTGGACGCCGCTGAACGCCCACCCCCCCCCCCCGCCCCACCCTTCCACTCACCGGGCCCGTGGGCCAGCTTGTGGCCATGACTGCCCACTCCATCCTCTCCGAGCTCGACATCCAGGACACCAACCCCGGCGGCTTCCACGGCGAGTGGCTCGCCTCGGGCCCCGTCCTGGACATCCACTCCCCCATCGACGGCGCCCGTCTGGCCTCGGTGACGCAGGTCACCGCCGAGGAATACGACGCCGTGGTGGACCGCGCCCACGCCGCCTTCCTGGAGTGGCGGACGGTGCCGCCGCCCCGGCGCGGGGAGGTGGTCCGGGCGCTGGGTGAACGCCTCCGGGAGAAGAAGGAGGCGCTGGGAGCCCTGGTGACCCTGGAGATGGGGAAGATCCGCGCCGAGGGAGAGGGTGAGGTCCAGGAGATGATCGACATCTGCGACTTCGCCGTGGGCCTCTCTCGCCAGCTCTACGGCCTCACCCTGGCCTCCGAGCGGCCGGACCACCACATGCGGGAGACCTGGCATCCACTGGGGGTCGTGGGGATCATCAGTGCCTTCAACTTCCCCGTGGCCGTCTGGAGCTGGAACGCCGCGCTGGCGGCCGTGTGTGGCGACGCCTGCCTCTGGAAGCCTTCGGAGCGCACCCCCCTCACCGCCGTGGCCGTGACGAAGATCGCCGCGGAGGTGTGCCGGGAGCACGATGTGGACCCCGCCATCTTCAGCCTGGTGGTGGCCGGGCCCGAGCCGGTGGGCGAGCGCCTCCTCGCCGACCGTCGGGTGCCGCTGGTCTCCGCCACCGGGTCCTGCCGCATGGGCCGACGGGTGGCCGAGGTCGTCGGCGCGCGCCTGGGGCGCACCATCCTGGAGCTGGGCGGCAACAACGCCATCGTCGTCACCCCCCACGCCAACCTGGACCTGGCCCTTCCGGCCATCCTCTTCGGCGCCGTGGGGACGGCGGGTCAGCGCTGCACCAGCACCCGACGCATCCTGGTCCACGCCTCCCTCCGGGACGAACTGGTCCAGCGGCTGGTCCGCGCCTACGAGGACGTGCCCATCGGCGATCCGCTGGAGGCGGACACCCTCATGGGTCCGGTGCTGGAGCCCTCCTCCGTGGAGGCGCTCCTGGCAGCGAAGGACGCGGTCCTGGAAGGGGGGGGAGAGATCCTCTACGGCGGCGAGCCGCTGGAGGGAGCCGAATACCCCGGGGGCCGCTACGTGACCCCCTGCATCGCCGCCGCCGAGAACCACTGGGACATCGTCCAGGAGGAGACCTTCGCCCCCATCCTCTACATCCTCACCTACGGCTCCGCCGATGCCTCCCCGGCCCAGGCGGTGGACGAGCTGGACGAGGCCATGCGGCTCCACAACGACGTCCCCCAGGGGCTCTCATCGGCCATCTTCACCGACCACGTGCGGGAGGCCGAGTACTTCCTCTCGCACCGGGGTTCGGACTGCGGCATCGCGAACGTGAACATCGGGACCTCCGGCGCCGAGATCGGGGGCGCCTTCGGGGGCGAGAAGGATACGGGAGGCGGCCGGGAGTCCGGCTCCGATGCCTGGAAGGCCTACATGCGCCGTCAGACCAACACGGTGAACTGGAGCACCGAGCTTCCGCTGGCCCAGGGCATCGAATTCGGCTGAGGCCAGGCGGGGCTGAGCACCGGACCCCGGCGGGCCGTCAGGGCCGGGTGGGTGCCGCGCGCAGGTCCACCGCCGCCCACTCCACGAACCAGATGCTCGGGTCGCCGTCCGTGGCCCGGTCGCTTCCGAAGAAGAGGTAGCGGCCGTCGGGGCTGAAGGACGGGAAGACATCGTCGGCGCTAGAGTTCACCGGCTCCGGAAGCGCCCGGGGGGCACTCCAGCCGCCGTCGTCCAGGGGGAAGGCCACGTAGAGGTCGCTGTACCCGATGCTCCCGGGTAGCCCGTAGCTCTGGAAGACGAGCACGCCCCCGGGGCCGAAGGCGAAGTGGGTCTCGGCCCCCTCGGTGTTCACCGGCCAACGGAGGGGCTCGCCCGGCCCGAAGCTCCCGTCCTCCCTCGGCTCGGCCCGGAGGATGTCTCCCTCGGTGCCCCGGTCGGGGAGTTCGCTCCAGTAGTAGAGGGCTCCGTCGGGGCCCAGCGCCGGGTTCAGCTCGTGGGCCTCCGGCCATCCGCCGCGTTCCGCCCGCGGCCGATTCACCTCGCCCCGCACCGGGCGAGGCACCCCCCACCCGGTGCTGTCCCGCTCTACCACCCAGAGATTGTCGCTCTCGTCGGGGAGATCCACGAAGGCCCCGGGGCGCCGCGAGGCGAAGTAGAGTGTGCGCCCGTCCGGGGCCATCCAGGGCGTCTCGGCCCGGTCTCCCTGGGCGAACGGCGCCACCTCGGGCTCGCTCCACCGGTCACCCTCCCACCGGGACGTCCAGATGCGCTGGGACTCCCGGGGGTAGCGTCGGGTGAAGAAGACCTCTCGACCGTCCGGCGAGAAGGTGAGGCCGAACTCCTCGGCGTCCTCCGTGGAGACCACCCCCGGCGCGAAGAGGCGGGGCTCGGTCACCGGCTCCCCCGGCGACCAGGCCAGAGGCTCTTCGGTGCGCCCGTCGATGCAGGCACTGGCGAGGACCGTGGCGAGAAGGACGAGGAGGGCGGCAGCGAGGGGGGGGCGGATGGTCATGATGGCGCGGGAGACTCGGCTCCCCCCTCCCCCTCGAAGCGCTCCCGGAAGCGCATGGCGAGACGGGGCCCCGCACCCTCGTCCTCGTGTTTGAAGAAGACGTACGCCCGCGTCCATTCCAGATCCCGGAGCCTCTGGGCCCACCGGTCCAGGTCGCCGGCCCCGTAGTCCGACCGACGGAGGCGCAGATACCCCCAGTCGGTGGTGGGGGCCACCGGCGCGTCCTCCTCGTCGTCGTCGGTGTCGGCCACCACACGGGCCACTCCCCGCTCCCGGAGGAGGTCGTGCACCGCGTCGTCCCACCAGGAGTCGTGGCGGAACTCGAAGGCCACCGGCAGACCCTCGGGGAGTCGGCCCAGGAAGGCCTCCAGCAGAGGGCGGTCCGCCTTGAAGTTCGGCGGGAGCTGGAAGAGGAGGGCGCCCAGGCGCTCCCGGAGGGTCCCCACGGTGTTCACCAGGTAGGCCGTGGCGTCCTCGGTATCGGGCTTGAGGCGCCCGAAGTGGGTGATCTTGCGGGAGGCCTTGATGGAGAAGCGGAAGCCCGCGGGGACCTCGCCGGCCCAGCCGTCCAGCACCGAGTCCTTGGGCATCCGGTAGAAGGTGTTGTTGATCTCCACGGCGGAGAGGCGGGAGCCGTACCAGGCGAGCATCTCGTCGGAGGAGAGGTCCTCGGGGTAGAAGGGCCCGCGCCACTCCTTGTAGCTGAATCCGCTGGTCCCGGTGTAGAGCTCCATCGCGCCTCCGGCGTGGGGGGTCGGCTCCCGGGCAATGGATCATCCGGNCCGTCGATGCGCCAGCCTCGAAACCCCCGCCTGCCCCCTCTCGTCGGGAGAGCGGGGCCCGTCGCCCGGGCGGCCGTCCCCGACCTCAGCGGGAGCGCACCGATGGAACCCGAGCTCTGGGTGGCGGTGGCCGTCGTCTTCGTCAGCGGCGGCGCCATCGGCACCGCCGGTACCCTTCTGGCCCAGTGGCTCGTTCGGGGACTGCGTCCGGGTCCCGGCGAGGCCACGGAGGAACTCCACGCCACCCGGAACACGGCTCGCATCCAGGGGGACCTCCGGGCTCTGGCGAAGAAGGTCCGCAACCTGGACGAGCGATTGGACTTCCAGGAGCAACTCCTCGGTGGCGCCACCCCCATCCGACCGGCGCCTCCTCCCCTTCCCCCGGAGGAGGAGGAGAGCGCCCTGGCCGCCGGTCAGCCCGAGGGGGACGACGCCCCTGCGAGCCCAGGAGAGGAGCCCCGCACGGACGCCCCTCGGGACTGAGGGAGTCCGGACTGCCCCTAGGAGCCGGCGAACTCCCCGCCCAGGCGGACCAGGGGCCGACCGGCCAACGCCCCCGTGGCCTCCCCGTCCCGGAGGGCGAAGGTCCCGTTCACCAGGACGTGGACGGTGCCCCGGCTGAACTGCTGGGGCTCCTCGTAGGTGGCCATGTCCTCCACTTCCGCCGGGTCCAGCACGGTGACGTCGGCCTTGTAGTCCTGCCGGAGGTAGCCCCGTTCGCTCCATCCCAGGAAGTCCGCCGCCAGCCCGGTCATGGACCGGACGGCGAAGGGCCAGGTCAGGAGCTCCTCCTCCACGACGAACTCCCGGAGCTTCTTGGTGAAGGCACCGTAGACCCTCGGGTGGGTGACGTTCTGGCCCGGTCCGGGGTTCCGGCCGTCGGTGCAGGTCATCATCCAGGGCTCCCGTGCCAGGATGCGCGTGTTCTCGGCGTCGTAGAGGCCGAGGTTCATGACGGCGGCGTTGTCCTCCCGCAGGATGCGCCGGGCCGCCTCCGGCGCCGGGAGCCCCCACTCCTCCGCCACCTCCCCCAGGGTCCGCCCGTTGAGCTCGGGACGGGGGTCGGCGAAGAGGAGGT
>JGI12048J13642_10455943_pt1 | contig 16750 bp, 15 predicted proteins | sample ElkSlonscriptome_16_FD_13642 | JGI IMG/M metagenome (IMG submission 13642)
CAACTCTAAAAAAGTATCTTGTGATGCTATACTACCCCATCAATATGAAAGTATTTCTGTTTATTTTCTTCACTGCTCTTACACAATGTTATCAGGCGCAAATGACCGTAGTTCTTGAAGGTGATATTTCACCTCATGGGTTGCACCTCAACGATGAAAGAATCTATTTCTGCGAGACCAATGATTTACTCAACAATGTCGCTCTTGGTCATTTCCCTGTTGGAGCGGAGGATTTATCCATAGATGATGTCACTGTTCTCCTACCCGAAAACAGTGATGTCTTAAACTGCTTTAGTTATGGAGAGCACCTATATTATCAGGATGTAACTGACCACGATATCAATAGAATTAATCTTAACGAAAGTAATAGTGAAGAGACACTTGTATATTCAGGCATGTTTCCTGTATTCTTATATTTCCCTTTCGATCTTGTAGTTTATGATTCCGCAGTTTTTGTGAGCAATGTTGGCACTGATCACATCTTGAGAATAGATCTGACAGATACAGAGCTTTCGACAACTGTTGGGGCCGGTTACAGTGATATTGCGGGCTTACATTTAGAGGATTCGATTCTATACATTGCAGAAGACAGCAGAATATCCTTTGTGAACCTCGATCAACAGCCTTTCGTTCGACAAACTTTGGTTCAAATTCCAAATACCTACATCAGCCTGATTTACGTGAGGAATTCAATCCTCTACTTTATTGATGGGGAATGGAACATTAGCTCGATAGATCTGAATCAGAGCGAATCCGAGCCCCATTTCTTGATTCAACGACCGAGTCAAATCAGCGGTATGGTTGTATCCGAATCGGACCTTTACCTTTCTGAACTTGTAGAAAACCGCATTGTTAAGTTTCCACTAAATACATTGAATATTGAATCAATTAATAATTCTTTTGAATTATCCCTATACCCTAACCCCTCCGACGGCATCATAAATTGGAAATACCTACCAAACTTGGGTATCCTTAGCAAAATTGAGGTACTTGATCTTTTCGGAAGAGTTGTGTTTGCAACAACTGAAGTGATTTCGAATAATCAAGTCGATATTTCTGAATTGCCTATAGGCACCTATCTGTTTAAGATGAATTTCGAAAAGGGAATTTTGGTGAAACGTTTTGTACTCCAAAAGAAATAGTGATTCTATTCAACAAATCTCACTAATTTAAACCCACTCGCTCAGACTATCAAAATATCTCCACTTCTTTAATCAACCGCTGTCCGATCTCTCGGTTGATCGTTTGAATAATCTTGTCTTTGGAATAACTCAACTCTTCGCGCAGCGCAGCGCTGGTAACTTCTACCTTCAGAACTCCCTTTTCGATCTTGATCTTACCCGTGCGGCGAGCTATCGAAGGGCCCATCATCTTTTCCCAATAGGTCGTAACGGCAGCAGTGTAGTAGCCTTCTTCCAAACCGTACGCTTTGAGCAGGCGATTGATAACGCCTCCCAGATTCTCTTCGTTTTGATCTCTACGCATTTACTTCGCCTTTTTCGATGTGAAACACTTTCACGCTATCGGTGATTTCTTCAAAGATACGTTCTATCCGCTCGGAATGGGTGTCGGTGATGAATATCTGCCCGAAATTGTGATCACTCACCAATTGCATCAAATGCTGCACCCGTACATCGTCAATCTTATCGAAGATGTCGTCGAGCAAGAGCACGGGCACCTTGTTGGTCACTTCCTTTACCAAATCAAATTGTGCCAGTTTCAGCGCAATCAAAAAAGTCTTCTGCTGACCCTGCGAGCCGAACTTCTTTAAGGGGTGCCCTCCTCCTATTCCGAATTTTAAATCGTCTTTGTGGGTTCCGACGTTGGTGTATTGCGTTCTCCGATCTTTCTCGATGCTTTCTTCCAGCACTTTCGTGAAATTCCCCTCGCTTAAATGCGATCTGTAGCGAATGTCAACTTCCTCTGCCCCGCCACTGATGGCTGCATAATGCTTCTGAAAGATGGGTTCGAATGACTCAACGAACTTCTGCCTCTCCGCGTGTATTTTCTCGGCTAGCTCTGCCAATTGCATGCTCCATACCTCTAAGTTATCGGCATCGTAGGTGCGGTTTTCCCAAAAGTATTTCAGTAGACTATTGCGTTGACGCAAAACCTGATTGTACGAAATGAGGTCGTCCAAATACCTTCGGTTGTACTGAGAAATGATGCTGTCCATGAACTTGCGACGCACCTCACTCCCTTCACTGATGAGATCCTTATCGTAGGGAGAAATCACCACTGAAGGATATTGACCGATATGCTCTGCCAATCGCTCGTACTCCGTTTTATTCTTTTTAAAGGTTTTCTTCTGCCCTTTTTTTACCCCACAATAAATTTTGTCAGTATCACCATCCTGTGCGAAGACGCCCTCTACCACAAAGAAGTCTTCTCCATGGCGGATATTTTGACTGTCGATGGGGTTGAAATAGCTCTTGCAAGAAGAGAGGTAATGAATGGCATCGAGTAGATTGGTTTTCCCCTGTCCATTCAATCCGGTGAAGATATTGACATGCGGATCGGGATAAATGCTTGCCTCTCCGTAGTTCTTGAAATTCAGTACACTTAGCTGATTTAATGTCATATAGAATCTGCAAAATTACCAATTCCCTCGTGCGCATATGCATTGGCAATTAAAAAAGTCTATTTTTGCACCTTGAATTAAAAAAGCCCGCAATGGCGAAGAAGAAAAATCAAAGCGAAGAAACAATTGTAGACGTTCAGGAAGTTTACTCAAAAACAGAGCGATACGTCGATGAAAACCGCAACACCATTATCATAATTGCAGCCCTCTTGGTGCTGTTATTTGCCGGTTATTTTGCCTTTACCCGTCTCTACCTCATGCCAAAAAATGAGGAAGGAATGAACCTATTATGGAAGGCAGAATATTGGTACGAAATAGACTCGTTGGACAAAGCTCTGGTAGGAAATGAGTCTTACTACGGCTTTGAGTACATCGCCGATGAGTACGATGGAACGCAGGCGGGAGAGCTCGCTTCTTATTACACGGGTATCATTTATCTGAATCAAGGCGACTACGGTTTGGCCATAGAATATTTGAAAGATGCCGACCTCGACGATGAATTGACTTCGGCCGTAGCTCAAGGTGCTATAGGCGATGCTTATGTGGAGCTTGGTAATTTAGGTGATGCTTTAAACGCATATGAAGAAGCAATCGAAACTTCTGAAAACCTTTTGACTACTCCGATTTACCTGAAAAAAGCCGCTTTGGTCTTGGTAGAGATGGGAGAGTTTGATAATGCATTGGCTTATTTCGAGCGAATTAAAGAAGACTTTCCGAGCAGCACGGAAGCTAGAAACGTTGATTCATACATAGCCCGATACGGAGGATAGTCATGGCAACTGAAGGAAAAAATCTTTCTCAATTAGATAAAAGGAGCACGCCATCGGCGGCTCCTTTTCGTTTTGGCATTGTTTCGGCAGAATGGAATGCCGAGATTACGGATCCCTTGACGCAAGGTGCAGGTGAGACACTCATTGAACTCGGCGCCCGTCGCTACCACATCGATGTGAAGAAAGTACCGGGGAGCTTTGAACTGCCCGTCGGAGCCAAGCTATTAATAGAGTCCGGCCAATACGATGCGGTTATTGCGATCGGCTCGGTCATTCAAGGAGAAACCAGACATTTTGAATTCGTTTGCCAAGCGGTAGCGCAAGGCGTAAAGGACGTAAGCCTTCAAACGGGAGTGCCGGTTATTTTCTGCGTGCTCACCGACGATACGGTGGAGCAAGCCAAAGCCCGATCAGGAGGCAAGCACGGCAATAAAGGCGTGGAAGCAGCAGTAGCGGCGGTAAAGATGGCTTATTTGAAAAATCAGCTGTCCAAGCCTTTTTCTGAAGAGGACGAGTAGATTCCGATTTCATCTATTATTTGAAGTTTTTGCAGTGTGTCCGTTTTGGTTGGAGGATGGGTTGTGCTCTTCTTTACACCGAGAACACTGAGATTTTTTTGACGTCCAAAACTCAAGGTTTTGAGATCTCAGAGGATTGCAGTCGCAATCGGATGATAAGGAAAACGAGTCATTCTCAGCTACCTCAAAAGCGTGCTTGCACGCCTCTCTGTCTTCGCCAAAAAACGCTTTGCTGATTTCTTTTCTCTGCGGACTCTGCGCCTTCTCTGAGTGCCCTGCGTTAAAACCGCACGTCACTGATCAAGTCCAAATAAAGTAAGCTAGTTCTCCAAAATCGACGCTAAATCAGGCTTAAAATAAAGATCACTCTTCAGCACCTTTCCGTCTTCTCGGTATATGGGCTTGCCGTCTTTATCCAGCTTGCTCATATTGCTTCTTTGAATCTCCTCGAAGACTTCAGCGATCTTTCCCTCGAGCCCATGCTTCAAAATAGTTCCGCAAAGAATGTAGAGCATATCGCCGAGCGCGTCAGCTATTTCCACCAGATCTCCTCTTTCGGCAGCCTCAAGATATTCTTCATTCTCCTCCCGCATCAACTTGTATCGCAGCAAGATATCCGATTTTGAAAGCTCGGCCGTGGGCTCATTTGCATTATCTATTCCAAAGGCATCGTGAAATTCCCGAACCTTTTCTATGGTGTCATTTAAAGTCATATTCGTTCGTTTTCACGAAAATAGAAATTCACCCCTTTGGGTTTACACGCTGTGGATAACTAAGCGATAGGGCTGAAACACGCGTCAATACTGAAAAGCTTAACATCTTTTAACTGCGAGTTATACGCGAATAAAAGTCAATCGTCTGATTTTTGCGTTGTTCAAAAGTCGCTTCTTACCTTAGCGACCTAAACCTAAATTTTCATAGCTGAAATTTAAATTCGCGGATGAATACCGAAGAAATGAACGAGACTACTGAGAGTCCTCAGAATCAAGGTGCAGCGACAGGCACAGTCGATATTAAAGCGCTGAACGAACGAATTCAAAAAGAAAGTGCCTTTGTGAAGTTAGTCACGCTGGAGATGGAGAAAGTCATCATCGGACAGCGCGACATGGTCGACAAATTGTTGATCGCACTATTGGCAGACGGACACATTCTTCTCGAAGGTGTTCCGGGGTTGGCAAAAACGTTGGCCATTAAAGCATTGGCAGGGTGCATCAACGTTGACTTTAGTCGTGTTCAATTTACGCCCGACCTCCTTCCTGCTGACGTGGTGGGAACGATGGTTTACAGCCCCAAAGATCAAGGCTTCACGGTTAAGAAGGGACCTGTTTTCGCCAACTTTGTCTTGGCGGATGAAATCAACCGAGCCCCTGCCAAAGTGCAGAGTGCCTTGCTTGAGGCGATGCAGGAGCGGCAGGTGACCATCGGTGGTGAAACATTCAAACTTCCCGAGCCATTTTTGGTTTTGGCTACGCAAAACCCTATTGAGCAAGAAGGTACCTATCCTCTTCCGGAGGCGCAGGTAGACCGTTTTATGCTTAAGGTCGTTTTGGATTATCCGAAAAAGGATGAAGAGAGCATCATCATTCGAAACAACGTTTCATTGGCTCCCTTCCCGAAAACCAATAAGGTAGTGGATCCCGATCAAATTCTTCGGGCGCGAAACATCGTGCGGGAGGTATACATGGACGAAAAGATTGAAAAATACATCGTTGATTTGGTATACGCTACCCGAAATCCCGAAGACTACAATCTGAAAGAACTTCGCGAGCTTATCGGTTTCGGAGCCTCTCCTCGTGCCGGTATCAGCATGGCTCTTGCGGCCAAGGCCTTTGCGTTCATCAATCAGCGCGGCTTCGTCATCCCCGAGGATGTGCGAGCTGTAGCGCCCGACGTGATGCGTCACCGTATCGGCCTTACCTACGAAGCAGAAGCCGAAAACGTGACCGTAGGAGATGTAATTCAAAAAGTACTGAACACAGTAGAAGTACCATAAATGGCGACAGACACCGCAGAGCTTCTCAAGAAAGTTAGGCGCATCGAGCTGAAGACCAAAGGACTCTCCAACCAAATTTTCTCAGGAGAGTACCACTCGGCCTTCAAGGGGCGCGGAATGGCATTCAGCGAAGTACGCGAATATGCCGTTGGCGACGAGGTACGTACCATCGATTGGAACGTAACCGCCCGCTTCGGGCATCCCTTTGTCAAAATTTTCGAAGAAGAACGCGAGTTGACGGTTATTCTGGTAGTAGACGTATCGGCCAGCGACAGCTTTGGGACTACCGCTCAAATTAAGAAGTCGATGATCACCGAAATCTGTGCCGTTCTAGCCTTTTCGGCTATTACCAATAACGATAAAATCGGTGTGATTTTCTTCAGCGATAAAGTGGAGAAATTTATCTCCCCAAAGAAAGGAAAGTCCCACATCCTTAGAATCATACGAGAGTTAATTGAATTTAAACCTGAAGGTAGCGGAACCAACATCAGCGAGGCATTGCGCTACCTCAATAATGTGGTAAAGAAGAGAAGCATCGCCTTCCTTATTTCCGACTTTATGGATGAGGATTATGAAGACTCATTGAAGCTGGCCAACCGAAAGCACGATATGGTAGCGCTTCGAATTTACGACCGACGTGAATCGGAGATGCCGAATGTTGGTATGGCACAATTCACCGACCCGGAAACCAATGAAGTACGCTGGGTAAATACTTCTTCCCGAAAGGTAAGAGAGGCCTATCGTCAAGCGGCATTGGATCGCGAAATAAAAGCCTCCAACGCACTGCGCCGAGCGGGTATTGATACCGCAGCCATCGCCACCGACGAATCATATATCCAACCCTTGAGAAATTTATTTAGCAAACGATCGTAGTGAAGGTTCTCTCAAATATATCGGTCCTCTTTGCGGCATTGCTGATGAGCTTGAACTCTTTCGGACAAAAAGCCGATGCCACCCTTACCCCTCCTGAAATTCTCATCGGCGAACAAGCCGTGATGACTTTGAGCGTCAGTTATGTCAAGGGCAAGCTCCCAAAAGTTGTTTTTCCACAATTCGGAGACACCCTCATTACCAATGTCGAGATTGTTCGGGAGACGGATATCGACACCTTGAGTACGGCAGATGATGTTGACGAAACGCGTATCGAGAAAAAGCTTTACCTCACATCGTGGGACACCGGGTTTTATGCCATTCCCCCATTGGAAATTACTATCAATGGCGAAATGCAAAACACCGAAGCATTTCTACTTACGGTCAATACCGTGGAGATTGACACCACGGCCGGCATCAAGCCCCCTGCTGAAATTTACGAGGTGGAAGTCGGGTGGCAAGATTACGTGCAGGCCTATTGGTACTACCCTGCAGGGGCTTTGGCTCTTGCCGGGCTTATCGCTGCCGTAATTCTGCTCGTTCGCGCTCAGCGCAAAAAACAAGCTGAAAAGCCGGTCATCGTTAAAGAGGAGCCCAAGCGCCCTGCCGATGAAATTGCCAAGGAGCAATTGGAAGAAATTCAACGAGAGAAGATTTACAAAAAAGGAAAGGTAAAACAGTACCATACGGAAATAACCGATGCACTGCGAGACTATTTGGAACGCGTATACGACATACACGCACATGAGCTCACCTCTAATGAGATTATGACAAGGCTGCGCTACGCGGGCCTCACCGAACAAGAGTCGCGCAACCTCAGAATAGTTATGAATCGCGCCGATATGGTGAAGTTTGCCAAAGATCAACCCGTCGAAGAAGAGAATGAAGAAGCGGTAACGCAGTCCTTGAAATTTGTTGAAACAACAGCTGCCAGAATGTTAATTGACAAGGAGATCAATGAATAGGCATCAGCAAATAGGGTTGATATTCGCTGTGGTATCCACCATCGGTGCAGCCATTCTGTGGCTATACCTCCGCGATGAGTACACCTATGCTTATCCCCTGGCATTCCTCCTACTCATGCTTATTCCGCTACTTGGTGTCTACCATGTTTTTTCCCTTTCGGGAAAAACGCCCAAAGTCACGCTTTCTTCCTTGAGCCAGTTTCCTACCGAGGGTGCCGTAACCAATGAATTATTGGTTCACACCCCCTTTCTACTTCGAAGTATTGGACTGGCCTTAATCATCATTGCTCTGGCCAGGCCTCAGTCCAGCCTGAGCTGGCAGAATGTGAGCACCGAAGGAATCGACATCGTTATAGCCATGGATATTTCGGTGTCCATGCTAGCCCAAGACTTTAAACCAAACCGCCTCGAAAGTTCAAAGAAAGTAGCCATCGACTTCATCGAAGCCAGACCTAATGACCGAATGGGTTTAGTGGTTTACGAAGGTGAAAGCTTTACCCAGAGCCCGCTTACCACCGATCACCGCGTTTTGGTCAATCTGTTTAAAGATGTAAAGACCGGCATGGTAGAAGGAGGAACGGCCATAGGCATGGGATTGGCCACTGCCGTGAACCGCCTGCGCGACAGCGATGCCAAAAGCAAAGTCATCATCTTGCTTACAGATGGAGATAACAATGCGGGCTCTATCGCTCCGCTCACCGCCGCCGAGATAGCCAAGGAATTCGGGATCAGAGTCTACACGATTGGTGTTGGGTCTCAAGGCCGTGCCTTGGCCCCAATGGCCATCTATCCCGACGGACGCTACAAGTATGATTACGTCGAGGTGAAAATTGATGAGCCTACTTTAAAGGAAATTGCCAAAATGACGGATGGGGCTTATTTCAGAGCTACCGATGAGGATGCTTTGGTCAAAATATATTCGCAAATTGACAAACTTGAAAAAACAAAAATTAACGTCACCGAACACAGCCGCAAGGCAGAAGAGTACTACATTATAGCCCTTATAGGCAGCTTGCTTTTACTGACTGAATTCTTTTTTAGAAAACTCATTTTACGAACACTACCCTGATGCATAAAACCTCAAGATATAACCTCTCGGGCATCCTGATTGCTGCTTCCATTTTGGAAGTGGTCTTTTGGATTTTGTTCGGTGTGGTGTACTTCGTGGTCATGGATGCCGTTCCGGGCTTACGCTTAGGAAGGCCGGAACTCTGGTGGCTACTATTGCTCGGGCCGGTCATGTTCTTGCTCTTCTGGTTTTCCATTTGGTCAAAAAACCGAAGGTTGGATCGTTTTGGCGAAAGTCAATTGCTCAGCTCTTTGGTTACGGAGCTTTCCAGCGTAAATACAGGGGTGAAATACATTCTTTGGCGATTAGCCGCTGCCTTTTTAGTGGTTGCTTTGATCAACCCGCAGTTGGGTTCAAAAATGGCTGAGGCCAAGGTACAGGGTATTGACATCATCGTGGCGCTGGATGTGAGTAACAGTATGAAGGCAGAGGATCTGACTCCAAATCGATTGGTAAGCGCCAGAAGAGCCATTTCCAAAATGCTTGAAGAACTGCGCGGCGACCGTGTTGGGATTATCGTTTTTGCGGGGCAGGCCTTTGTTCAATTGCCAATTACCAGCGACTACTCCGCTGGAAAGCTTTTCCTCTCTACCATCGATAATGACGTGGTGCCTGTTCAAGGAACGGACATCGGGGCTGCCATTGAGCTCTCCATGAAAAGCTTTAGCGAAGAAAGTCCCGCTCAAAAAGCCATCGTTATCATTACCGACGGAGAGAATCACGAGCAAGATGCGGTGGTAGCAGCCCAAGAAGCTGCGGAACAGGGTATCAAGGTCTTTACTATTGGAATGGGTTCGCCCGACGGTACACCTATTCCGCAGTACAACGGAAAAACCAGAACGGGATTCAAGAAAGACCAAGAAGGCAACATCGTGGTCTCAAAACTCAACGAGCAGATGCTGCGCGAGATCGCTAAGGCAGGAAATGGCGCATATGTACGTGCTTCCAATGCTCAAGTAGGTTTGGAACCACTTTTAGCGGAACTGAACCAAATAGAGAAAACAGACATGGGAACGGTATCATACGCCGAATACGAAGACCGCTTCCAAATTTTTCTGGCTTTGGCCTTAGCCTGTTTGGTCTTGGAGTTTTTCTTGGGTACCCAAAAAGGTAGAGTTGCTAAACGCTTTAAACTTTTTGAACGATGAGAACGAAGATGGTCATAGTGATTTCACTTCTCCTGCCCTTTTCGGCTTGGAGCCAACTGGAGAAGATAGACACGCAAAAGGGAAATGACGATTACCGCAGCGGCAGGTACGAAAAAGCCATTCAAGACTACACCAAGGCACTGGAAAAGGACCCTGAATACATGGAGGCACTTTTCAATACGGGAAACGCCTTACAGGAAATGTCCCGAAGACTCTCTGAGCAGGCTCAGAATGTACAGTCCGAAGAAGAGAAAAAGAAATTAATGGAGGGTGCTAAAAAGGCTAGCCAAAAGGCCGCTTCTCAATTTGCCTCTGTGGCCAAGATGGCAAAGACCAAAGAAGAGATCAATAAGGCGCAGTACAACCTTGGTAATTCGCGGCTGATGAGCGGTGAGATCGATGCGAGCATTGAGGCGTACAAAGAAGCGCTGCGCAAAGTCCCTACCGATGATGATGCCCGCTACAACTTGGCTTATGCGCAGCATCTGAAAAAACAGCAGCAACAGCAACAACAGCAGCAGAAGCAAGACCAAAATCAAGACGAGCAAAAAGAGCAGGAGAAGAAAGAACAGGAGCAACAGGAAAATCAAGAAAAGCAGAATCAGCAACAGCAGGAAGAACAGCAACAGCAGCAACAAGAGCCTCAACAGCTTTCGAAGGAGGAAGCAGAGCAATTACTTCAAGCATTGATGAAGCAAGAAAAAGACTTGCAGGAAGAATTGAAAAAAAAGAAAAACAAAAAAGCTCAACGCGTAAGAATTGAAAAAGACTGGTAGACATAGTTGGATCATAATGATTGTGATGCTCCTCTCTCCTATCTTTTCATGGGGACAGGATGCAGCATTGGTTGCCTCAGTAGATAAGAATCCCGTTTCGGTAAACGACGTGTTTACCTTAAAGATCACCTTAACCAATGGAAAGGGAAATATTGAAACCCCTGATCTGAATGACTTTCAAGTGGTATTCGGGCCGTCGCGCTCTTCGAGCTACCGCATTGTCAATGGCAGGCAGTCCAGCTCCATCACCTTCTCTTATACCTTGCGTCCTAAGCGAACGGGAACGTTCGAAATAGGGGTGGCCAAAGCCAATGTCGATGGCAAAGTTTTGACTACTTCACCCATAAAAGTGGAGGTGGTAAAAGGGGCGAGCACCTCAGCATCAAGCGGCGGCGCATCCCGCAGCAACGGTGGCTCATCCACACAGAGCACGAATCAAAATCTGATGGTGCGCACACAGCTTTCTAAGTCAAATGTTTACAAGGGCGAGCAAATCGTCATTTCGTACATCCTTCTCAGTCGGTACAACAATATTGATCTCGGGGAGATGGACTTCCCTACCCTGAATGGTTTTTGGTCTGAAAATTTCCCGGAAGAACAAACGACATGGGAGCCGAATTACGAAATGATCAATGGCGTGCCTTATCGCAAAGCCGTTTTGAGGCAACAAGTCATTTTCCCACAAAGGGCAGGTACGATAAAAATTGAGCCACTTGTGCTATCGGCCAATGTAAACCGCTCCTTCTTCAATCCGGGTGAAAACATCACCGTGCGGGGTAATTCTCCGAGCGTAACGGTTAAAGCCCTGCCCGATGGTACGCCGGCTTCTTTCGAAGGAGCAGTCGGGAGCTTTGACTTCTCGGCCACCGTCGATAAAAACAAAGCTAAAGCCAACGAAGCCATTAACCTGAAGGTAAAAATTACGGGAGCGGGGAACCTTGGCTTGATCGACGAGCCCGACTTTAAATTCCCCGAAGACTTTGAAGTATACGACCCCGAAACCGATGACCGCATATCTGTGAATAAAGGTGGGGTCCGCGGGTCGCGCAGCTTTCAATATCTGATCATTCCGCGTTATCCGGGTGAGTACAAAATTCCCGAATTGCAATTCTCTTTTTTCAACCCGAAAACCGGACGCTACCAAACAGCAACGGCAGGACCTTTTGAATTCAGCATTTCTAATGATCAGGGCAAAGTGCCCACGGCAGGAGCCCCAAGAGCGAAGAATCTTGTGGAGCAATCGGGGCTTGATATCCGCTACATCATAACCGACGAAGAACGACTTCCTGCTACGCGAAGCCAATTTTTTGGTACTCCCCTTTTCTGGGCAGGGGCAGCAGGCCCCTTTGCGCTATTGTTATTCTTTTTGGCTTATCGCCGAAGAAAGGAAGCCCTGGACAAAGATGTGAGAGGCCGCAAGAAACGCGGAGCAAATAGGATGGCCCGCAAGCGACTCAAGGCGGCAGAGGCAGCTTTGAAATCGGGCGACTCTCAAGTCTTCTATCAAGAAATTTTTAAGGCACTCTACGGCTACCTAAGCGATAAACTGGGGATTCCGACGGGTGAATTGACTCGCTCTAAGATCGTTTACGAATTGGAGCGAAACGACGTGAATGAAGCCACGGTAAATGATGTTACTTATGTCATTGACACCTGTGAAATGGCGCGCTTCGCTCCCGTGACTGAAGTTAGCGACGAAGTTTTTTATAAGCGTACGGCTGAATTAATTGAAAACCTTGAGGAAAGATTAAAATGAAAAAGCTCATCCTTTTCTTTTCTGCAGTGATTCTTTCGGCAATGGCCATGAGCCAAGGCTTGGACTATGCCCGTGATCAGTTTTCTCTAGGAAACGAAGCCTACATGGAAGGAGATTATGAAAAGGCGCTGAACCATTACCTGGAGGCCGAGCCAAATACGGAAGGATTGGCCATCAATTACAATTTGGGTAATGCCTATTTTAAGTTGGGAGAAATACCCGAAAGTATTCTACACTACGAGCGAGCCTTGCGCTTTGCTCCTTCTAATGAAGACGTGCAATACAACTTGAGTATCGCGAACGACATGATCGTCGACAAAATTGACATATTGCCCAAGAGCAAACTCAGGATATGGTGGGACACGTTTCGCTATCGTTTGGGTCCCGACGGCTGGGCTCAGCTTTGCATTGCTTTAGCCATATCGTCAGTGCTGCTCTTTCTCCTCTACTATTTCGGCCGAGGCAAAGGAGTCAGGCGATTCGGATTCTTTGGAAGCATTATTGCTTTTATTTTTCTCATACTCACCTACACCTTAGCGGTATCAGCTGAAAACTACCGATACGCCGAAAAATCAGCCATCGTCTTTACCGATAAGGTGGACGTAAAAAGCGAACCGCGAGGAGGGAGCGTAAATGTATTCGTTCTCCACGCAGGCACCAAGGTAGAAATCCTAAGCCGGGAAGGCGAATGGTACGAAGTCGAAATAGCCAGCGGAGCACAGGGATGGATTTATAAGGACGAGTTGAGATTGGTCTAGGCCGATTCGTTTTTCTTAGACACAAACCACATGGCCATTTCCCCTTTTCCTTTGACGTTAATTTTACCCCGGCTTTCAAAATAGAGATCGGTACGATCTTTTAATAAGTGATAAGTAGTTTGGCTGATGTTTACTTTTCCCACATCCGCCATACTCTCCATTCGGCTTGCGATGTTTACGGCATCTCCCCAAATATCGTATTGAAATTTCTTTATCCCCACAATACCCGCAACGACTTGTCCGGTGTTCATTCCACAACGCATATCGAAAAAAACCTCATTTTGCGCCTCTCGCTCTAATTTTCGGCGTTGCACGAATTCTTGCATCTCAAATGCAGCCAATACCGATTCATACGCCCCTGCTCGTTTTGGGATATTCAATCCGCTTGCCGCCATATAGGCGTCTCCGATTGTCTTGATTTTTTCCAATCCAAACCGAGTTACGATTTCGTCGAATGCCTTGAAGCACGTATTCAATTCTTCGACCAATTCTTTGGCCGATATTTCTTGGGTGGTTTTGGTAAACTCGACGAAATCCGTGAAAAGAACCGTCACTTCTTCAAAGTCTTTGGCTTCAGCCACACCATTGGCTTTCAACTCTTCGGCTACCGATGCAGGTAAAATATTCAACAAGAGCTCGTCACTTCTTGCCTTTTCCTTTTCGATAATCAAATTCTTGTTCGCCAAGGTTTTCTTTGTACGTTTTTCGTAGCGGTATCTGTGGGCAAGCCCAATTAATAAAAGCAAGAGAAGAACCCCTATGATAATGAGGGTATTGCTAAGCTTTTGCTCCTGCTTTATATTCTCGTCGCGTAGCGCAATTTTTTCTTCTAACAGCTTTTTTTCGCGTTCTTGCTTTGCTTCCTTGTAGATGGAAACTTGGCGCATGGCCTTGTCTTTTTGATCGGTAAATATGGAATCTTTCGCCAAAGCATGTCGACGCATGTGATAATATGCCAAGTCATCCATTCCCTCCTCATGGTACATGGTGGCCAACTTCATTCGAATATCCAAGATATACGACATGTACTTCATCTCTTCAAAAAAAGCCAAAGCCTCATTCAATAGCGCTTTAGCCTTGTCATAATCTCCTTCGGCAAAAGCAATCAGGCCATTGACGTTACGCGCTTCCTGAATACCTATTTCATCGTTTATATCCTCAGCGACCACTAGTGCGCTGTCATTGTAAAGCTTGGCTACTGCCAATTCATCCATGCTAATATAATGGTGAGCCAATGCCCCATAGGCAATATTCAAATCCACCCTCTGATTGACCGTTTTAGCCAGGCTCACAGCCTTTTTGCCGTACTCAATTCCCATTTTGTACTCATTGAGATTGAAATACGCATTTCCGAGATTAATGTAGTTACTAATCAAGGCATTGGTATTCTCCAACTCGTTATTTAGTGTTACGGCTTCTTTTAAATTCTCTATTGCGAGCGAGTGATTCTCCAATTCACTGTAGCGCAAACCCAGATTATTGTAAAGCATGGCTTGGCGCCTCTTATCATTTTGCTCTTCGGCCAAGGCGAGTGACTTAAGTGTATACTCTACCGATAAGGCGAAAAGGCCTTGGTAGGAATAAGCGATGCCCAGATTATTGTAGACATCAGTCAACAACTGATCGTCCTTGGTACGCTCTCCGATGTCCTTGGCCATGCCATGTAATACCACCGCTGAATCCAATTTCCCTTTTAGCTCCATGCAAATGCCCCACATTGATAATCCCCTGCCTTCATAATGGGTATTGCCCACTTCTCGGCATAAGTATACCTGCTGTTCTGAATACCATCTCACTGTATCCGTGAAATTGCCATACAAGCGATTGCAAAGACTATTCAACCGGGTTATAACATCTGAATTATTCGGATCTTCCTTAGCGACTTGATAGAGACTATCCAATTCTGACGGTGGATCAGCAGCATATAGACTACCGACAGCCAGGGTAATGATCAAACATAAAATGTTGAGGCGCATTAGCTTAAGTTAGTGCAATGTAAAAAATTCGATTTAATGCCATCTTACGGATTCTGCCTTGAAACAGGCCTCTCAACGGAAGCTAAATGACGGACAACGTTACTCTTGAATGAAATCTAAGTCTACTGCCCTATCTCACCGGTTCTTCGTGAAGATGACGGTCTAGTATGTATCCGAAAGGTTAATGCTTCACTCAGACAAAATTGCCGTGAGCACATCTGTAATCCTTTCAGTAATTCACGATGGAAATCGGGAAAGATCGAGTAAACAATCCGTTCCTATTATAATGCTTACTTTAGTGTCGAATTGACACCAATTAAAAAGAGATACTTCTATCTATTAATCCTGCTTTTGTTGCATCACTTTGAGGGAGTCGGGCAAGTGTCACTACCGATAGACTTTGAGGATGGAACGGTAGGTACCTCCGACTTCGGCCCGGGCAATCTCACGAGTTTTGAGGGTAGTACGACTGCGACGGTAGAAAATAATCCCTCGGTAGATGGAAATAATCCAAGTGCCAAGGTGGGACGCATCGTTCGAGCAGGCGCGTCAAATTACGACGGAGGCTATCTGGATCTCTCCGCTCCGCTGATCTTTACTGCCACTTCCACCATTTGCATGAAGGTTTACACCAATGCTCCCGTCGGAACACCGGTGGTTTTGAAATTAGAAGACGGAGCTGCATTTGTAGAAATAACTCAAAACACCACCGTTTCCGGAGCTTGGGAAACCCTCTGTTTTGATCCGCCCGGCGCGCCTACCAATTTCACACGCCTCACCTTCTTGTTCAATTTGTTCACCACCGGGACAGGAACGTATTATTTTGATGATATTGAACAGCCTCCCGTACTCGACGGCTTCGAAGTCCTTCTTCCATTGGATTTTGAAGGAGATGATTTTGCAGGCAATCCGATTGGCGCCGATAACTTCGGCGAAATAGGCGGAGGCTTTGGCGGGGCAAACGGAGTCAATTTCGGCGCGGCAACGGTTATCACCAATCCGCAGCCCGGTGGCCTCAACACCAGTGCTACCGTTGGACGAATTGTGCGCCACCCCGGCTCCGACCAAGCGGGAGCTTGGGTAGACCTGCCCGTCAACATAAACTTTGATGCTTATCCGATCATCTGTCTGAACTTATTTACCGAAGCACCGGCTGGAACGGAGGTGACCTTGAGAATGGAAGACACCAACACGGGCGCTTCCGACCTGGATGCCACGGCCGTGACAACCCTTTCAGGTGAATGGGAACCGCTGTGCTTTGTCTATCAATTAGCACCGGATGTCTATGACCGCATTACTTTTTTATTCGATTCGGGAAATACAGGGGACGGTTCTGCCACATCCACTTTCCTTTTTGACGATGTAGAACAACTCATCACTCCTCCTGACTTCTTCTTCACCCTTGGCAGTGCGTATTTCTGTCCCGGACTCCCCGTTACCTTTACTTTTCCGGGAACGGGCGATTACGAATGGTATTCCGACCAGGCTCTGACCAATCAAGTAGGCACGGGCAATACGTTTATTTCTCCCCCGCTTTTTAGCAATACCTCCTATTATGTGCAGGATATTT
>JGI12048J13642_10663268_pt1 | contig 16741 bp, 13 predicted proteins | sample ElkSlonscriptome_16_FD_13642 | JGI IMG/M metagenome (IMG submission 13642)
GGCGAGATGAAATTTGGGAAATTGTTGAGCGGTGCGGCTGTAGCTGCGCTGGGAACCGGGCTGGCCTGGAGCGCGCCTGTGGTGGCGCAGGATGAAGCACCGCCGGAATCCGACCAAACCATGCCCCCTCCGCTTTGGACTGAAAGGGAGATCGTCGTGTCGGCCGGGCGCGATGACGGGATCGACATCTCTGATTTCACCGGCTCAGCCACCATCATCAACACCGAACAGATCGAACAACGCCAGATTCGCGACATTGCTGATGTTCTGCGTGATGTTCCCGGTGTCACAGTCTCCAGCGTTGCCGGTCAGAGCCAGATCCGCCTGAGAGGCGGCGAGGCAAACCACGTGCTTGTGCTGGTCGACGGGATCGAAGTGTCTGATCCGGGGAGCGGCGAATATGACATCGGGACCTTACAGGCGGAGATCGGCAGCCGTCTCGAAGTGATCCGTGGCCCGCAATCCGCGCTGTATGGCAACGATGCAGTCACCGGCGTCATCGCCTATGACAGCGCCAGCGGCGCGGCGCGCGAAGGCTTTGATGCACGGCTGGAAGGCGGCACGAACACCACGATCAACGGCTCCGCGCGCTATGGAGCGTTTGGCGATGGTTGGGACGCCGCGCTTTCCGCCACCGTGGTCAGCACCGATGGCGAACCCAATGCACGCGGCGGCACGCGCGACATTGGCCGCGACAGCTACACCTTCTCGGGCAAAGGAACCGTCGAGCTGGCCGACAACTTTTCCCTCCGCGCGGTAGGCCGTTACGCCGTGACCGAAGGGCAGTTCAACAATCAGGCCGGTGGCCTTGTGGTGGACAGCCCAGGCACGCGCTTTGAAAACGAGTCTTTCTCTGCGCTAATCGGGGCGCGGCTCAGCGTACTTGAGGGATCATGGACCCACGATCTTTCCGCACAGATCACCGATGCAGACCGTCAGACCGATGCGCCCGCCGGCTTTCCCAGCTCCACTGAGAGCGACCGTTTCAAGGCGTCCTATGTCACGGCCTACGATTTCGGCGGTACCGACCATACGGTAACTTTCGCTGCGGATTACGAGCTTGAAGGGTTCAACAATGTCCTGACTTTCGATGATCGTAACGAGGTCGAGAATGTCGGCTTTGTCGGCGAATATCGCCACAACGGTGATCGCTTTGATTTCTCCGCATCTGTGCGTCACGATATCAATGACCTGTTTGAGGATGCGACCACTTTCCGCGTCGGAGCCGGTTACTCGATAACCGACACGACCCGTCTGCGCGCGGCGGTGGGATCGGGCGTCAAAAACCCGACTCTGTCCGAACTGTTCGGCTTTTTTGACGGCGTATTTGTCGGCAATCCCGATTTGCAGCCAGAAAAATCGATCACCTGGGAAGTGGGCATTGACCAGACCATCGCGGATGGCGCGGTGACCCTTTCGGCGACCTATTTCAACGCCGAACTGGAGAACGAGATTTTCCTCACCTTCCCGGCCCCGACTTTCATCCAGACACCGGGCAACCGCATCACTGACAGCACTCAGCAAGGTGTTGAATTCGCCGTCGCGGCAGATTTTGGTGGAGGGTTCACTTTCAACGGTGCCTACAGCTTTCTTGATGCCGAGGAAGCCGGCGTGGAGGAAATCCGCCGCCCCGATCACATCGCCAGCGCGGTTGTGAACTGGACATCTTCGAGTGATCGTGCGGGCGTCAATCTGGCCGTGCGGTACAATGGCGACGCGACAGACAACAATTTTGGCACATTCCCGGCCACGGTTGAAACGCTGGAGGCGTTCACCCTCGTCAATCTCAACGCGCGCTATGAAGTGGCCGGTGGGCTGGAAGTGTTCGCGCGGGCCGAGAACCTGCTGGATGAGGATTATGAGCAGGTCTTCAGCTTCGTCTCCCCCGGTCGGCAGGTCGTCGCAGGTTTCAGCGCGAGATTTTGAGCAAATGGGCAGTGGTCGCGCCAATTGGTCCGCAGGACCGCGAGCGTGACCACGCGCCCGCAGCGATTAGGCCACAGGCCGTATGAGCGAGGATATCGCAGCACAGATGGGCTGCGGAACCAAGAACGCATTCCTTACTCGCAATCGGCGGCGAAAAGGCATAGATGCTGCTGATGCATTTCCTCGACCAAGCCAAGATATACATAAAGTCCGGTGCGGGCGGCCCCGGTGCCGTTTCTTTCCGGCGTGAGAAATACGTCGAATATGGCGGCCCTGATGGCGGCAATGGCGGCAAGGGCGGGGACATCATCTTTGAAGCGGTGCAGGGTCTCAACACACTGATCGACTTCCGCTATTCTCAGCATTTCAAGGCCAAGCGCGGGAATCACGGGCGCGGGCGCGATCAGACAGGCGGCGGCGCGGATGACCTGATTATTAAGGTTCCCGTCGGCACGCAGGTGCTTTCCGAAGACAAGGAAGAGGTGCTGGCCGACTTTACCGAGGTGGGCCAGCAGGTCGTTTTTCTTGAAGGCGGCATGGGTGGGCGCGGCAATGCGTCGTATAAAAGCTCCACAAACCGCGCCCCGCGCCAGCATCAGCCCGGCGAACCCGCTGAGGAAATGTGGGTCTGGCTGCGGCTGAAGCTGCTCGCGGATGTGGGCCTTGTCGGCCTGCCGAACGCGGGCAAATCGACCTTTATCAATGCGGTTTCCAACGCGCAGGCGAAAGTCGGGCATTATGCCTTTACGACTTTGGTGCCAAAGCTGGGCGTAGTGCGGCATCGGCAACGCGAATTCGTGCTCGCCGACATTCCCGGCCTGATCGAAGGTGCGGCGGATGGTGCCGGGATCGGCGACCGGTTCCTGGGCCATATTGAGCGCTGCCGCGTGCTGATCCACTTGATCGACATTGCCGGGCAGGACCCTGCCGAGGCGATGCGGGTTGTTGAAGAAGAGCTCGCCGCCTATGGCGCAGGGCTCGAGGGCAAACCGCGTTTGGTGGCCCTCAATAAACTGGACCTTGCCGACAGCGAGTTGGGCGAGGCGTTCTCTGATGAATTGATTGCGGCTGGCGCGGACAAGGTCTTTGCGATCTCCGGTGCGACAGGAACAGGTATCCCCGAATTGATGGATGCGGTGCTCGGATACCTGCCGGATCGCACATCGACAGAGACGAACACTATCGAGGTTGAAGAAATAGATGAAGGTTCGGACGAATGGTCCCCGATTTAGCCGCGTTGCTTGACCCGGCCCAAACGAAGCGGCTGGTGGTCAAGATCGGCTCTGCTCTCCTCATCGACGACGGTGCGCCGCGCAAGGGCTGGCTTGCGACGCTTGCGGCTGACCTGGCGGATTGCCGTGCGAGCGGCATGGACATTGTCGTCGTCAGTTCCGGCACGATTGCACTGGGTGCTGCCCGTCTGAAGCTGGCGCAAGGGGGGCGCGGCAGTCTGGCCGATGCGCAGGCCTCCGCATCCGTCGGACAGGTCTCATTGGCCCGCCTCTGGGCCGAAGCCTTTGACGCACATGGCATTGTTACCTCGCAGGTCTTGCTTACCCCCGGTGATCTGGAAGACCGGCGGCGTTACCTCAATGCGAGTGACACGCTGGAGCGCTTACTGGAGCTGGGCGCGGTGCCGGTGATCAACGAGAATGACAGCGTGGCGACCAAGGAATTGCGCTTTGGCGATAATGATCGGCTGGCCGCACGCGTTGGACAGGCGGTTAACGCGCAGACCGTGCTGATCCTGTCCGATGTTGCGGGCCTGTACGATCGCAATCCGGCGCAGGACGGCGCGAAACTGATACCCCGTGTTGAAGGGGTCACGCCAGAGGTTATGGCGATGGCCGGAGCGGATTCGGGATCAGGCCTCGGATCAGGGGGTATGCGCGCCAAGTTGCAAGCCGCCCAGATCGCCGAACGCGCCGATGTCAGGCTGGGCATTATCGACGGGAGGGAGCCGCACCCGCTTACCCGTTTTCGCGAGACTGGCCGGGGTACTGTATTCATTCCGGTCCGTGCGGACAGCGCGCGCAAGGCGTGGCTGGGTGGACGGCTGGCGATTGAAGGCGTGCTGAACGTGGATGACGGATGCGCCTCAGCGCTGGCCAATGGTGCAAGCTTGCTGGCGGCTGGTGTAACCGGGGTTGAAGGCGATTTTGCGCGCGGGGCTCTGGTTGGCATTCACGGCCCGGAAGGTGAGCGGCTGGGGCGGGGCCTTGTTGCATACAGCGCCGCTGAATGTCGGACAATCATGGGCAGACGCGAGAGCGACCAGGAGGTTGCTCTTGGCTATGCCCCCCGCGCTGCCGTCGTCCATCGTGACGATATGGTTCAGGAATGAGCGGGGAGTGACCCGCCTGCATATGCGGTTGGCAATCACCGGCGCGACGGGCTTTGTCGGCAGCGCGGTCCTGGATGAAGCCACTGCGCAGTTGCACAATGTGCGCGCCTTGACCCGCCGTGATCAACCCGCTCGCGAAGGCGTGGAATGGGTGCGCGGGACGCTTGATGATGCAGGTGCGCTTGCCGCCTTGGTCGAGGGTTGCGATGCGATTATTCACATTGCAGGCCTCACCAACACTCCCGACCCGGCGGAATTTGAAGCGGCCAATGTGAGCGGCACCGCCAATATGATTGCGGCGACAAAGGCGGCGGGTGTGGAGCGGTTCGTCTTCGTTTCCTCGTTAGCAGCGCGCGAGCCGCAGCTCTCGCAATATGGCGCGTCAAAAGCGCAGGCAGAGGAACTGGTAGCCGCGAGTAAGCTGGATTGGACGATGGTGCGCCCGCCTGCGGTTTATGGCCCGCGCGATGTGGATATGTTCGAGCTGTTTCGCTCGGCCAAGCTTGGCCTCGTGCCGCTGCCTCCTGGAGGAGCGACCTCGATCATCCATGTGGATGATCTGGCCGGATTGTTGGTTAGTCTGTCCGAGCAAAGCAGATTCAAGTATATATACGAACCCAGCGATGGTCGCGAAGGCGGATGGTCCCACAAGGAACTGGCGCAAGCGATCGGCCGCGCTGTGGGCAAGAACAGCGTTTTCGCGCCCAGCCTTCCCGCAGGAGTGCTGAACCTTGCGGCAAAAACAGACAGGCTGCTGCGCGGTGACAAGGCCAAACTCACCGCCGACCGCGTTGGCTATATGTGCCACCCCAACTGGGTCGCGCGGTTCGACAAGGCTGTGCCCGAGGCGATCTGGAAGCCTGGCATCAGCGGTGATCAAGGGCTGAAAGCGACCGCCCAGTGGTATCGCGCAGAGGGGTGGTTATAGACCTCAATGCGGTCCCGCGAAGGCGGGAATCTCATTCGATGCAGCCCCTCGTGATATAGAGGCCGCCACCTTCGCGGGGACTCACCAATTAGTCACAAAAACGGTTCCTCGCCCGGCTTGTGGATGCCGCATTCGGTCTTGTCCCAGCCACTCCAGCGGCCAGAGCGCGGGTCTTCGCCATCGGTGACCCTTTTGGTGCAGGGGGCGCAGCCGATTGAGGGGTATCCTTGCGCCACGAGCGGGTGACGCGGCAGGTCATGCTCCTCGAAATAGGCCTGAATATCCTGCGCGCTCCAGTCGATCAGCGGGTTGATCTTGAGCCGCCCGTGCGCATCCGTAGTGTCGATCTCGAAACGCGGCAGGTTCGCGCGGGTCTTTGACTGAAACGCCTTGCGGCCGGTGAAGCTCGCATCGTAATCGCTGAGTGCCTTGGCCAGCGGTTTCACCTTGCGAATTTCACAGCAGCCATCGGGATCATAAGACCAGCGAAGCCCGCTTTCATCCTTTTCGGCCAGATCATCGGGGTCGGGTGTCAGCACCACCAGATTGGTCAGGCCCAGTCGCTCCACCAAAGTATCGCGATAGGCAATTGTCTCGGGGAAATGCTTGTCCGTATCGAGAAACAGGACCGGAATACCCCGGCTCACCTGCGCCAGCAAATGGAGCAGCACGGCGCTTTCCGCACCAAAGCTGGAAACGGTGGTGACATCGCCTGCAAGGCTGCCTTGGATCATGGCTTCGAGCATTTCCTGCGTCGAAGAGCCTCGGAACATCCGGTTGAGGCGCACCGCATCATGTTCGGTAAAGCGCGGGCCGGTGTCGATCCGGTCTGCGGCGCGAGCTTCCACTTCGCTTTTGTCGAGCGGCTTATTCATGGCGTAACTCCACGATTGTGCGGCGGCGACCAGAGCTCGTGTCTTGGGCATGCTGATAGACATTTTCCCACGTTGCAAAGGCGCGGCGCGCGTCCTCTTCATCCAGTGGGGTGTCAGGCGCAAATGCGTCAAAACCGCAGCGGCGCATATGGCTGAGCTGGTCGATCAGGACATCACCCACCGCGCGCAATTCACCAGTGTAGCCAGCCTCACGAAGAATGCGGGCAGCGGAATAACCGCGCCCGTCGGCAAAGCTGGGGAAGTTCACTTCGATCAGTGCCAGCCTGTCAACAAATGGCAAGAGCACGCGCGCATCATCGCCCGGCTCTATGCGCACGGCGGTGGCGTTGGTCTGATCACAGCAGGCATCGACCGTAACGGTGCCGTGGTCGGCCACTTCGTCATCGCGGAACCGGAATTGAACCTCGTCAGGGGAGGTGCCCAATGAATCAACCATAAAGCGCTTCCTTGAACGGAGCCATGCCGATGCGGCGATAGGTATCAAGGAAGCGTTCCTCACCCTGCTTTTGCGCGAGATAGACATCGGTCACGGTTTCAACCGCTTCGATCACGCCATCCTCGTCAAAGCCGGGGCCGGTGATCTTGGCCAGGCTGACATCTTCGGCTTCCGATCCGCCGAGGGAGAGCTGGTAGTTTTCCTTACCCTTTTTATCGACGCCGAGGATGCCGATATGGCCAGCGTGGTGGTGCCCGCAGGCATTGATGCAGCCAGAGATTTTGAGCTTCAATTCGCCAAGCTTCTCGGTTTTGCCGCTGGCGTCGAACCGTTCCGAAATGCGCTGGGCGAGCGGTATTGAGCGGGCATTGGCGAGGGCGCAATAATCAAGGCCGGGACACGCGATCATATCCTCGATCGTGTCCATATTGGGCGCGCCAAGGTCTGCGGCATCCAACGCGGTCCAAAGGGCATGGAGGTCTTCGATCTTCACGTGCGGCAGGACTACGTTCTGCGTGTGCATGATGCGCAATTCGTCAAAGCTGTATTGCTTGGAGAGGCGCGCCATCAGGCGGATTTGCTCACCACTTGCATCGCCCGGAATGCCGCCAACCGGCTTGAGGCTGACGACGGCGGAGACATAGCTGTCATGCTTGTGGCGATGGGTGTTGCGGTCCACCCACAGCGCAAAATCAGGGTCGGAGCGGTCGACGGTCTTGGCGCCGTCTTCAAACGCAGGATCCGCGAAATATTCGGTGATGCGCGCGATTTCCGCCAGCGGCGGCTCAATGCCCTGATCCAGCAGATGCGCGAATTCCTCTTCGACCTGGCGCGTATATTCCTCTTTGCCCAATTCATGGACGAGGATCTTGATGCGCGCTTTGTACTTGTTATCGCGGCGGCCATAACGGTTATAGACGCGCAGGCATGCCTCGGCATAGGTAATGAGCTGATCCAGCGGCACAAAGTCGCGGATCATCGGGGCCACCATAGGTGTGCGGCCCATCCCGCCGCCAACGAAGAAACGTGCGCCGATTTCGCCGTTCTGCTCGACAATCTGGATGCCGATATCGTGCAGGCGCATGGCGGCGCGGTCTTTTTCTGCCGCAATTACGCAGATCTTGAACTTGCGCGGCAAATAGGTGAATTCCGGATGGAAGCTCGACCATTGCCGAAGCAATTCGGCATAGGGGCGCGGATCGATCAATTCGTCATGCGATGCACCGGCGAAATGGTCGGACGAGATGTTGCGGATGCAGTTTCCGCTGGTCTGGATCGCATGCATCTCAACCTTTGAAAGGTCTTCGAGGATGTCGGCGGCGTCCTCCAGTTTGATCCAGTTATATTGGATGTTCTGGCGCGTGGTGAAGTGGCCATAACCGCGATCATATTTGTCCGCGATATCGCCCAGCGCATTCATCTGCGCAGAATTCAGCGTGCCATAAGGTATGGCAACGCGCAGCATGTAGGCGTGCAATTGCAGATACAGACCGTTCATCAGCCGCAGCGGCTTGAATTGGTCTTCGGTCAGCTTGCCTTCGAGACGGCGGCGCGCCTGATCGCGAAATTCGGCGACGCGCGCATCGACCATAGCCTGATCGTAAGTGTCGTATTTGTACATGTCAGATTACCCAATCGAGTGCTGAGGGGTCTTTGGGTTTAAGCGTGAGGTCGGGCCGCACGGTCGGACCGAGCGCCCGCACGCGGTCCTTGATATGGGCGGGACGGACCGCGCCGTCCTCTTCGCGAGTGGCCTCAATGATATAGGGGACGTTGACGCGCCGCGCGGCCTCTTCGGTGGCCAGAATTTCGTTACCTGCATCGCCGACATCAGCGGCGTCATCGACATGGCGCGACCAGCCTGCGCCTGTCCACCAGATGACATCGCCGGTTTTCAGATCGTTTCCTGTCAGGATTTTCATCGGGCCGCCTCCGCTTCCCTGGCTGTTCGGGCAGCATTGGCGAGGGTCACATCATCGCGCGCGGTTACATCGCCGATCACGATCAGCGCCGGTGATTTGATAGCGTGGTAGTCCACCAGATCGGGAAGGCCCGCGAGCAGACCGCGCACGACGCGCATTTCAGGGCGCGCGGCGTTTTCAATCACCGCCAGCGGCACATCGGGGGCAAGCCCGTCCGCCATCAGCTTTTCCGCGATCTGCGGCGCGGTTTTGACACCCATATAGATCACCAGCGTGCGCCCCTTGCCGGCAAGGCCGGACCAGTCCTGATCCGACAGACCCTTGCACTGGCCTGCGACAAAGCTGACGATGCTGGCGGCATTGCGGTGGGTGAGGGCGATCTGGGCGGCTGCGGCGGCGCCGTTCGCGGCGGAGACGCCGGGCACGATTTCCACGGCTACTCCGGCGGCGCGGGCGTCCTCTGCCTCTTCTCCGCCGCGTCCGAAGATCAGCGGATCGCCGCCTTTCAGACGCACCACATCGCGCCCGCCCTTCGCCTCGCGGATCAGCAGCGCGTTGATGTCGTCCTGCGGCAAAGTGTGCCGGGCGCGCTGTTTGGCGACGGAAATCAAAGTCGCGGCGGGCGATGCCATTGCAAGGATGTCGCGGCTGACCAACCCATCGTGCACGATCACTTCGGCGCGTTCTATCAAGCGGGCCGCGCGCAAGGTTAGCAGATCGGGATCACCCGGCCCTGCCCCGACGAGATAGATGGTTCCTGTCTGCTTCATGCAGGATCAAATGGTTGAGCGCGCGCTTTGGTGCCAGCGAGAATGGATTGGAGGCCATGAAGGAAAGCTATTGTGACGAAGTCGCGGCGCGCGCGTGGCTCGTGACCGCCTAACCGTTTGCCTTGTCCGCAGACATAAGCTCCACCAACTGATCCAGCTGTTTGGAAGACCGCAAATGCAGATCGCGTTGGGGGAAGGGGATCTCCACATCGTGTTCTTTGAACAGTTCCCAGATGCGCATATACACATCGGACCGGATATTCGCGAGGCCACCCTCGGGGTCCTCAATCCAGAAGCGCACTTCGAAATTGACCGAACTGTCGCCAAATTCCATCACATTCACGCGCGGCTTGGGATGCGGCAGCACCCGATCGGTCTCATCAACGGCCTGATAAAGAATTTTTTCCACCAGCTTCAGATCGCTGTCATAGGACACACCGACGGGAGCTTTTACACGCACGTCCTTTGAGGAATAGGACCAGTTCACCACCTGATTGACCATCAGGTTTTCATTCGGGATGAGGTGCTCTGTCTGGTCACGGGTGATAACCGAAATGGCGCGGATGCCGATCTTTCGGATTTGCCCGACCGCTTCATTGCCCGCCGCATCGGTGACGGATATCACGTCGCCCGGCTTGATCGATTTATCCAGCAACAGCAGAATGCCCGAGATCAGGTTACCAAATGTCTTTTGCAGACCGAAACCGATGGCCAGACCAAACGCACCACCAAAGAAGGCGAGCGCGGTCAGGTCTATCCCGACCAGATCGACCGTGATGAAGAAGGCGAGCGTCCAGATAAGGATGGTCGCCAGTTTTTCCGCCAGCAATCGCTGCGCGCCATCAAAGCGGGTCGCGCGGCGAAGCAGATTGCGTGCGACACGGTTGGCGAACCAGGCGGCTGTGATGACCAGCAACAGAATGGCAACCACAAACAGCACATCGAAAACCGAAATGCGGAACGATCCGATCACCAGTGCCCAGCTATCCAGCGATTCGACCACAGCCGCGCTGGTTTCGCTCTGTGAGGCGAGACCTTCCTTGGCCCCCTCGGCAACTTCGATTACGTCGCCCGCAGCCGGGGCATCCTCTGCCAGTTCCCATGCCTGACCGGGGCCGGTGGGCTCGGTGGGCTCGGTCGTCGCTTCTGATCCAGTCTCGGCTTCTGTAGCGCTGGCAGGCAGGTCGGGATTAAGCGCGGTCATCAAGTATCCAGTTTCTCAAGCGCCTGCGCGAGGTCTGCGATCAGGTCTGCCGGGTCTTCTACGCCGATCGATAGGCGAATGGCGGGCTTAGGACCACTGTTTTGGGAGCTACCGTCTTGAACAGCCGGCGCGTCGGCATTGGGCGCGGGCATTACGTTGCGATGTTTGTGGGGATAGATCGGCAGGGCGAGGCTTTCATACCCGCCCCAGCTGTATCCGATGCCAAAGTGCTTCAAAGCATCGACCACCCGGCCAGAGGCATCGGGATCATCGCTGTCGAGGGCAAAGCTGAAAAGCCCGCAGCCGCCGGTGAAATCGCGGCTCCACAAGGCGTGGCCCGTATCCCCAGGCAGCATCGGGCACATCACCCGCGCGATCTTGGGATGGGCGCTCAGCCACCCGGCGATTTGCAGCGCGCTCGTCGTGCCGCGCTCCAGCCGCAGGCCCATCGTGCGCAAGCCGCGCGAAGCGAGCGCGGCATCATCGGGCGACACCACATGGCCCAGATCCTGCGCTGTCTTTCGCAGGCGTTTGTACCATTGTGGCCCGGCGCTGCACGAACCCATCATCAGGTCCGAATGCCCTCCGACATGTTTGGACAGGCTCATCATTGTGATGTCACAACCATGCTCCAGCGCGGCAAAGCCGAGCGGGCTGGCCCAGGTGTTGTCGATCAGGCTGACCGCGCCAGCCTCGCGCGCGATGGCGGTGAGGGCGGGCACGTCGCACACTTCCATCGTCAGGCTGCCCGGGCTTTCCAGCCAGACAGCGCGCGGATCGTGCTGCGCCACGGCGGCGCGGAAAGCGTCTATATCCAGCGGGTTAAAGAAAGCGTGGGTGATGCCAAACCGTTTGAGCAATCCGCCCGCCATGCTGCGAGAGGGATCGTAGGAATTGTCGCTCATCAACAGCGTGTCGCCGGGTTTGAGCACGGCTAGCAAAGCACCCGCAATCGCCGCGACACCGCTGGGATACAGCACGGTTCCCGCAGCGCCCGGCTCCAGCTGGGTCAGGGCCTCGGCAAGGGACCACTGCGTAGGCGCGCCGCGACGCCCGTAGAAGAAGTCCCCATCGCGATCAGAGCCGGTTGCCGCTTTGCGTTGCGCTTCGGTTTCATAAAGGTGAGTGGAGGCGCGCCAGACCGGTGTGTTGACCACGCGGCCCGTCCATTCCGCGCGCCTTCCGGCGTGAGCGATGCGTGTGCCGGGGCCAAGCTTGTCAGCGTCTTTGCTCATGGTGCTTCAGCGCCCTGCGTTGTGCCCTGCTCCTTGGGCGTATCGGGATCAGCGCTCCATTCGGACCAGCTGCCATCATACAGGGCCACGTCCTGTTTCCCGATCAGGCGCAGCGCGAACAGCAGCACCGACGCGGTCACGCCGCTGCCGCAGGTTGTGATGACGGGCCGGTCCAGATCAATGCCCGCCTCAAGGAAGGCGGCGCGCAGATCATCGGGCGATTTGAAAGTGCCATCAGCGTTGTAAACCCCGCCAAAGGGCAGGTTGAGCGCGCCCGGAATGCGCCCGTTTTCCCCGCCATGCACCGGATCTGTCCCTGTGCCAAATACCCGGTCTGCAGCCCGCGCATCCAGAACCTGTTCTGTGCCGCTGTTCAGATTGGCGAGCATATCAGCCTTGAACCGCACACCCTTGGCAGCATCAAGCCGGGGTGGGGCCGCTGCGCCCATGCTGGCCGGGCCTTCTTCCAGCGCGCGCCCTTCACCGCGCCATTTGGCCAGACCACCGTCGAGGATCGCGACATTGCCCACGCCATGCGCGCTGAGCGTGAACCATGCCCGCGCCGATGTTTTAATGTCGCTGTCATCATACAGCACAATGCGCGCGCCCTCGGGCACGCCAAGCCCGCCAAGCCGCTCGCCCAGTTGCGCCGCGTTGGGCAGCGCTTGCGGTACGGGGGAGGTCGGGTCGGTCAGGCTCGCCAGATCAAGAAAGCGTGCGCCCGGAATGTGCCCAGCCTCGAACTCCGCGCGCGGATCGCGAGCGGCAGCGGGCAGGTGCTTTGACGCATCGAGTATGACCAGACCATTATCCCCTAGATGATCGGCCAGCCATTCGGTTGATACGAGCAGGTCGGTGGGATGTTCGGGAGTGTTTGCAGTGGTATCTTTCATGGCACCACGGGTTAGCCACCGAAGCGCGGGAAGCCAATAGCTGCGATCCTAGCCCGGCTTTGCCGACACTGGCTCAGATATCGGCTGTCGCAATTCATTGGCGCGCAGTCCGGCGATGCTGCCGGGCGGCGTATCAAGCGTGATCGGATGGAGCCGCAAATGGTTCGCCGCGCTGGGAGTGCCAATCACAAAACTCGTCGTTACAGGGGTTTGCCCGATCCCTCCCAGAACAACATGCAGCAGCGGTATAAAAACGGGCGTGGAGCCCTGTCGCAAGGCGCGGACCTCGACCATCGGCAATTGCATGACCGCCGTGATGGAGCGGCTTTGCTGCGGGCCGATCCGGTCGATTGTCCCTATGGGCTGACCGCCTGCGAGCGGGGCGGCGTTCGAGGCGCCGCGCTGCGCGCTCGCTAGCCGCGCCGATACCACAATATCGCGGACGGCAGTGTCAGTCCGGTTCGCAACGGTGAGCCGGTATTCGAGCGTGAACATCATCACGCTGCGCGTGGCGGAGCCGATCTCCAGCGAAAGGGAGAGGCGGGGCATTATCTGCGGCGCAATTGTTGATTGGGGCTCGGATGCCGGGGCTGGCACCGGTGAAGGGGGCGGTGTCGGCGCTGTCTCAGCAGGTGGCGGCGTTGCCGGCTTTGCAGCGGCCGGATGGCTTTCCGGCAGAACCGGTTCGGGCTGGGGTGCCCTGGCCTTGGCTGCAGTTTTCTGTTCAGCCGCTGCCCGCTTGTATTTGTCCGACAATTCCTGCCGCGCCCGTATTGCAAGGTCGCTTTCAATTTGCAGAACCGGCTCTTTGCGACCGCGCCATGCAAGCCGTATGACCAGCGCCAGCGCGATCAGGGCCAGCACCAATGCCGCCCACAGCCCCCAATTGGTCGGCTCTGGCGGGACATAGGCGGGGGTGGGAATATCATTGACCCCGCGCGAAGGGCCAAGATCGATTGAGGGGGAGGGCGCAACATCGACCCATTCGTCCTCTCCGATCAGTCGATCGCCTGGACCCTGGCCATCGCTCCGAATGTCACTTTCGCCGCTGCTTTCGAAATCTGGATCGCTGACATCAGGCGCGCCCGCGTCCGCCGCTTCGCCACCTTGATCGCCAATCGTCGGCGGGGATGTGGTTTGGCCAGACCCAGGTTGCGACGCAGGTGCGTTTTGAGACGCGGCTTGTGGCGCGCTTTGGGGCGGGGCTGTGGCTTGAACCGCGGGCGAGGCTGCGGGCGCAGGCTCAGGCGGCAATTGCCGCACGCTGGGGGAGGGCTGCGGGCTGGGTGTCGTAACGGGCGCGCTGCGCTCTGGCGTGATGATGCGGGGCGCGATCGGCACGCCCGCGCGCTCATCCAACGGGCCTTGCGGGGCAGGCGTTGAAGTGGGTGTGGGGGTAGGCAGAGAGAAATCGGCGGGATTGCTCTGCGCGTGCAGCGGCCCACCCGCAGTTAGCGCCAACGCGGCGGTAAGCATCGGTATCAGTTTCATGGCCGCGGCTCGCGCACTGCCTCTCTTACAGCCATTTTGGCGCGTAAGCAGCGGACAAGGGTTGCTATGGGCGGTGCTCTCGTGTGGGGATCGGCGCGGGCGCATGGTCGGGTGTTTGTTGTTTTTCTCTGTTCCATCGGGCGAATGCGACGGGTCCGCTTATCACGTTGGGCCAACGCCCCGGACCATCACATGCCGGATTTCTATATAGGGATTGCAGGCAAAAGGTGCACCTGATTGCTTGCGAAACTCCCGCTTTCACGGCAACAGCGCGGCATGGAAACCACACCCGAAAATTCGACCGGTCAGGCAACTGGCACTCCGGCATTCCTTGGCAAGGACACCCCGCTGCCCACCTCGCCAAAGACAGCGGTGCTCGATTACGTGCCTAACCCGCGCAAGGGCGCGCTGTTTCTGGTGCGCTTTGCCGCCCCGGAATTCACCTCGTTGTGCCCGGTGACCGACCAGCCCGACTTCGCGCATCTGGTAATTGACTATGCGCCGGGCGAGACGATTGTGGAATCGAAGAGCCTCAAGCTGTTTCTTGGCAGTTTTCGCAATCACAACGGCTTTCACGAGGATGTGACAGTCGGGATCGGGCAACGCCTGTTCGACGAGATGAAGCCAAGATGGCTGCGCATTGGCGGATACTGGTATCCGCGCGGCGGCATTCCGATTGATGTCTTCTGGCAAAGCGGCGCGCCGCCTGCTGAACTCTGGCTGCCCGATCAGGGTGTGCAGCCCTATCGCGGGCGTGGCTGAACCTGTTTACCGTATGGTAATCAAATCGTTGCGAATGTAACACCGTTACAAAGATTTGGGGTAATTTGCGACTCGCCTCTTTTCTTCGTGTTTTCATCCTGTATGGGTACCGAATGGTGGCTGAGAGGGGTCGTATGCGCGACGGGTCGCAAAGTGCGCGCAAGTCTCCCCGGCACAACGATATTTAGTCAAACGCCAATGAGAGGCATTTCATGACCAACACTCCTTCGATGAAGATCCGCGCCATTGGTGGCGCTTCCGTCATTGCCCTGAGCGCCGGTTTCTCGGCGACCGCCAGCGCGCAGATGGCCCCGTCACCTGTTCAGTCGGTTCCGACGCCTGCGACGCCTGTGGCACCAGGTAATGTGCAAGAATGTGAGTTTGTTAACGGCGTCCCGCAAAGTATTGTGTGCCGCCCGGGGACGGATCCTGACGGATTTCAGGAGCCGAATAACTCCATAGCGATGGTGGTCGAAGCTGGATCGCAGGTGCAGGGCGAGATCAACCTGTTGGTTGGTGCTGATGTGACTGTTGACGGTGATATTGTGATTACCTCTGGTGACAATGCCATCGAACTTGGGGATGTTGGCACCGTTGTTAATAACGGTTTTCTAACCTCGAATATTGCCTTCGGCGGAATCGTATCCGCAGGCGAACGAAGCGATATCGTCAATAATGGCACGATCACCACTGCTGCCAACCCGGCTGCCGCGATCATTGTTGAGTCGAACAGCACGGTCCTCAACAACGGGCTCCTGGCGCTTTCGGGCGGAAATTCCTTTGTCGTCTTGGGCGGTTTGGGCTTCGATGCTGAGGGTGTTTCGTTGACCAATAGCAGCACTGGTCAAATCCTGGTTGATTCGCAGGGAGTTTCATCTGCGGCGGTTAATTTGTTTGATGGCGCGATTGTGGTCAACGACGGGCTAATCCAGGCGTTTGGCGATGATGGTTTGGGCATTTCCGTTGGTGATGATGCGCAAGTCACGAATAGCGGCATAATCATCACCGCCGGAGCCGGTGGCACGGCGATTTTTGCTGGCGAGAACGGCACGGTGGCCAACACCGCCACTGGCCAGATTTTCACCGGTGGTGACAACCTTTCGGTTATCGAGGCCGGGGCCAACGCGACTGTCACCAATGACGGCATCATCACGGCAAGCGGGAATGCGGCGCAGGGCATTGAAGTTGGCGCCAACAGCACTGTTACCAACACTGGGCAGATCGGCACCACTGGAGCCACCGGCTTCGGCGTGCGCGGAAACGGGCCGGGCACTCTTATCAATAGTGGCCTGATCCAGACCACTAATGGCAACGCAATTGCTGTAATATACAACGGTGACGCGACGATTGAGAATTCGGGCACGATCTTGGCAATTGGCGCCGGTGCGGTTGATATCGGAGGCGTTGCGACGATCACGAACACCGCCACCGGTGTTATTTCCGGCAAGGCGGGAACCGGCATCGAAATCACCAATGGCGACGGATCTACGATTGCCAATGACGGCGTGATTGAAAGCGACACTGTCGATGCGATTAACGTTGATAGCGATGGTCTGACAGTCACGAATAACGGCATTATTCGCGCCAATGTGGGTTCAGGCACCGGGATCGTGGCTGGCGATGATTTCACGCTGGAGAATACTGGCGAAATCATTGGCAACAGCGCGGGTATTTCAGTCGGCAATGACAGTTCATTCGTCAATTCTGGCTCGATAACCGGTCTTAACTCTGACGGGATTTTGACCGAAGCGAACATGACCCTGGTTAATGCTGCATCAGGGGTAATTTCCGGTCAGAGCGACGGTCTAGAGCTCTTCGAAGGCGTGGTTATTGACAACGCGGGCACAATCACCGGCCAAGATGTCGGCATTTCGGCCGGTGTTGGTACGATAACCAATTCTGGTACAATCGAAGGCGGCAATTTTGGTGTTTTC
>JGI12048J13642_10107807_pt1 | contig 16720 bp, 14 predicted proteins | sample ElkSlonscriptome_16_FD_13642 | JGI IMG/M metagenome (IMG submission 13642)
TTGGGCGAAGCACTGGGCATGGACGCGGCACCGGGGCGCGTCGAGTGCTTTGACATCAGCCACACCAGTGGCGAACAGACGGTGGCCTCGTGTGTCGTATTCGGCCCGCAGGGCCTCGTGAAGGCCGACTACCGGCGCTTTAACATCAAGGATGTGGCGGCCGGCGACGACTATGCTGCCATCGCGCAGGTTATCAGCCGACGTTACACCCGGGTCAAAAACGGCGAAGCGCCGCTCCCGGACCTGATTCTGGTCGACGGGGGCAAGGGCCAGCTGGCAGCCGCTGCAGCTGTTCTGGCGGAAATTGGCTTAAGCGGGCCGCTCCTGGCCGCGGTGGCGAAGGGTCCCGGGCGGAGGGCCGGCAAGGAAGTCATCCACATCCAGGGCGAAACCATGGCGGTGAGGCTGGCGCCCGACTCGCCCGCACTGCACGTCATTCAACAGGTCCGTGATGAGGCCCACCGGTTTGCGATCACCGCCATGCGTACCCGCCGCGGCAAGCAGCGCCAGCAGTCCACGCTGGAAGGGATCGACGGGGTCGGCCCGAAAAAGCGTCGTGAGCTGCTGCGCCACTTCGGGGGACTGCAGGGCGTGCGGGAAGCCGCTGTGCCGGACCTCGAGAAGGTGCCGGGCATCAGCCGGAGGCTGGCGGGGGTGATCTACGACCGGTTTCACGACGGCTCGGCCGTGAAGGGCGCGCAGAAACGTTAATCTCTGCCGGCTCACGCGTTACAATTTCGTCTTTATTGGGTTTTGCGGCGCCGCTCGGGCGCCGCGACAGGCGAGGACACCGTGCCGTTCAATCTGCCGCTGGCGCTAACCTGGATGCGTATCGCCGCCATACCGCTGGTGGTGATCGTGTTCATGCTGCCGGGCTTCTGGACGAAGCCCGCCGCCGCGCTGCTGTTCACCATAGCCGGACTCACCGACTGGCTGGACGGTTACCTGGCCCGCAAAATGAACCTGACGTCAAAGTTCGGCGCATTTCTGGACCCCGTAGCAGACAAGCTAATGGTGGCCACCGCACTGGTGCTTATCCTGTGGGCCGCGCCCCAGCACGACCTGCCGTACTTTCCGCGGCACGATATCGCGCTCGCCATCTGCTCGGCGATCATTATCGGCCGCGAGATCGTTATTTCGGCCCTGCGTGAATGGATGGCCGAGATTGGTGAGCGCAGCCAGGTCAAAGTAACCGGCATCGCCAAGCTGAAAACCATCTTCCAGCTGGTCGGCGTTGGGGCCATGCTGTTCACTTACCCGTTCTTCGGCGTGATCCCCGTATACGGTATCGGTTTCACGCTGGTGCTGACGGCGGCAGTGCTGACCGTCTGGTCGATGTACGTGTACCTGCGGGCCGCATGGCCCCACCTGAATGCCGAATAACCGGGGTCCGGCGCACGTCGGCCTGCGGCGCATCAGCTTGACACCCGGCAGGCGCAGCTTAAGATAGGCATCCCTCGCGGGCATAGCTCAGTTGGTAGAGCGCAACCTTGCCAAGGTTGAGGTCGCCAGTTCGAATCTGGTTGCCCGCTCCAGTGTCCCGAAGCCCGGCCCCGCTTTTGTTCGGTGCCGGGCTTTTTTATGCGCGTCAGGTAGACTGCGACTATGCATACCTTGATAAAAGTCGTTTTGCTCGGCTGTTGCAGCATGGCGGCGGCGGCTGCCTCAACCGCCGGCCTGCCCGACAACGCGTCGATCGAGCGAAAACTGGCCGGCCGCTACAGTTACACCACGATTGAGGACGGCACTGCCCGTGGCGAGGAGGTGTTCCAGCTCTTCGTACATCCCGATGGTTCGCGAACCCTGATGATCTGGCACGACCTGGCCGCCAAAGGCGCGCAGTTCAGCGTGGTTTTGCGCGCCGACCCGACGTTCCGGCCAACCAGCGCCTACGTCAGCTACTGGGTCGAGACCGGCTATAAAGGCCAAACGCTGTTTGCGGTGACCAGGGATACAGTGACGATGACGCATACCGGGCCGACCGGTTCACAGCAGGTTGAGGTGCCGGTGCCGGAGCAGTTTTCGATCGGTACGCACCCCGTGGCGGGCGATGGCTGGCACCTCTGGTATGTCGATAGCCGCGAACCAGCCTCTGGCACGCTCGATCTCCTGAGCGTCGAAGCATCGCCCGATCTGGAGAAACCCGTGCTGGGCTCGCTGGTGAAGATGCCTTATGAAGTAGTGGGCGAGGAAACGATTCGCACGCCGGCCGGCGAGTTCGCCACGACCCATTACCGGTTGCTGGGCGCGACAGACTTATGGGTCTACGGTGAGGACCGCGTTCTGGTGCGAATGGAACAGCCGCGTTTCGACAGACTGTACGAACTCGTGGAGCTGGAGACTGAACAGTGACCGGCCGGACGCCTGCTACCTGGACATCAACTAGCGCGCTCGGCAAGCGATGTCGGTACCGGCAAAGCGGGCAGTGATGTCCGCGCCGGGTGAGCCCGTGGCGAGAACGTCGGCGGGTTGCCCATCGCGCATCACCCAGAGCCGCAGTTCATCGTTCAGCCCGATCTGCTGATCAGGGTACCAGGCGCGCAGCAGCATGACCGCTGGCGGCGATTTGTTGTCGCTGGCAAGGCTGATCAAGAACCCGCGATCATGAGCGTCGACCGCGCGCGAGCGCTCGGCGGTGCTGATCTCACAGCCATAGTCAGCAGCACGGTAAAGGCGGAGATGCGTGCGGTCTCGCCGACCCACAAACTGAACGTCGCCCATTACGTTAATGTCGTAAAGCCATAGCTCGTCGGGGGCCAGCACCCACTCCGCATCGGCCAAGAAATCCTGTCCGTTGGCTGCGACGTAAGTGCAGGTGCCGTCTCCGGGCCTGTCAGTGGGGCGAGTCCGGTTATCGAGTACACCCACCAGTTGCCGGCCATCTCGCCTCCAGTCGAACCGGCATCGCGGCCCGGCCCGGTTGGGCAAGCGGGCTTCGGGCCACAACTCTGGCCTGCGGTGAAGATCTGCAAAGCGCTCCGGGTCGGCAATCGGCTGACCGAGAATCGTCACAACGCCGGCTTTCTCATCAACAAACGTCTGGTACAGCACCTGTGAGCGAGCCAGTATCGGGCCCGCAGGACCGCCCAGATTAATTTGCCCGTAGAACACCGTGTCGCCGATATGGGGAGTCTCAATCAGCGCAAAGGTGCGGTGCCAGTGGTCGTGCTCACCCTCCGCCGGCATCCTGACATGACGGTCGTACCAGACCTGGGGGTACGAGTTCCATTCGCCGGGTAGCCAGGCACGCAGATCGCTCAGTACAGAATCCAGCTGGGGTCGGTCGAAGTCGTAGCGCGGCCCGGCGTGGCCGGTACTGCCGAGCAGAAGCAACAGGGCGGTCGGGACGATCCAAAACTGCAATTTCATGACTTTCTCAAGGCTCGACGATGCACGATGATAGCGCAGTCAGCGACGCGCTTAGAGACGCGACGCAACTCGGCACACGAACCTGTCGGCCAGGTTTGTGGAACCGTTCCTGTCCCGCTGACTCAGATGGTGGAATATCGGTGGCGATATGAGCAGTTTCCACTACCCGGTGACGATGACCGCCCTGTTCGGGTTTTGCTTTGTGGTGCTGGCAATGGCGGCACCTTGGTTGAGCTGGAACCTGGGGATGCGCGACATGAACAGCGGAGAGCGGCTGCTTAGCGCAATGCTGGGGCTCGTATTGCTGAGCCTGTGGGCGATGTGGCGCTGGCTGGTCTGAGGCAGCAGGCGGTATTCTGTTCAGGCCGCCTGTGATAAAGTCCGCCCGCTTGTGAGCTTAATTCCGGCACCGAGGCTAGGTGGCAGAGTGGTTATGCAGCGGACTGCAACTCCGTGTACGCCGGTTCGATTCCGACCCTAGCCTCCATACTCCCTCTGACCCTGCTTCGACGGGGCCTTTTTACTGAGTGCGCGCCCTGCGGCAACTCGAGCAAATCCCTGAACGTCATTAACCCCTGGTAAACTGTGCATTTCGTCACCTTTTTCCTGTCGATATGCTTTTAGCATTTATGCGAATTATCCAATGGTTTGGTCTTAATCTGGATCGACCCATTGCCAGGGAGAGCGATGATGATGTCAACCGAAGACCGCAGCATACGTTCATCCCTGGACAACCTGGAGAGCGTCCACCAGCAGTGGGTCGCCACTCTGGATGCGATTCGGGACGCTATATGCGTTGTCTCATCTTCCGGTGAGATCATTCGAATCAATGCTGCGTTTTCTAGCTTGGTGGGCTTTGAATTCGGGCAGCTGGTCGGATGGCAACTGGCAGATCGGGCACCATGGCTGGCAGATGAGCATGGCAGGCCATTGCTTGATCAGGTGATGTCGCCGTGCGGTCGCTTACTGCGCATAAAGCTGGCCGGAAAGCTCGAAAGATCATCATGTATGGTCCTCATTTTCGAGGACATTACCGACCAGGCAGCCCTCCGTCTCGCGCAGGAAAAGTACGATGCCGGTCAATCACGCTCGCTGATCGAGACAATCGAGGCATTGTCCAACGCGTTGGATGCGAAAGACCCGTACACAGCGCAGCACAGCCGCGGCGTCGCTGTTCTGGCTCGAAAAATAGCATTGGCTGTCGGTGTAAACGAGACAGACGCACAAGGCATCTACTATGGGGCGCGAGTCCATGATCTCGGCAAGATCAGCATTCCCAGCGGCGTTCTGAGTCGACCAGGGAAACTGGTGGCAGCTGAACTGAGCTTAATCAAGACACACAGTGAAGCGGGCTTCGCGATTATCAAAAACCTGAAGTTCCCATGGCCCGTGCACAGCATTGTGCTCCAGCATCATGAACGGCTCGATGGCAAGGGTTATCCAGCCGGCCTCAAAGCGGACCAGATCCACCCCGCAGCAAAAATTGTGGCGGTCGCTGACGTAGTCGAGGCGATGTCTTCTCATCGTCCATACCGACCGGCCTTAGGCATGGAGGCCGCCGAGGATGAAATCCTCGGCGGTATAGGCACACGTTACGACGCAAAGGCTGTCAATGCTTGCGTCGGACTGATGGCGGACTCTAGTGATCTTTTTGCCGCGGAAAAAATGCAATAAATATGTTGGCAGTACTAGAGAATCGGTCAACAGAATGCCTGAATCGATACTTCAGCGTTGAATGCTCTCCGGGAGCGTGTTGACGAATCCGTTGCCCGGGTGCAACGCGAGTGTCCGGCTACCATGGGGCCAATCCCCGTCATCGCGTCGCGCTGGAGCAACGTTAGCCAACTGACACTGACATCCGACGGTCATCCGGGCACGTAAACGAATACCTCACCGTTCTTCAACCTCTCTGGTTCCTTGCAGCAACTGCTCTGCACATGAATCTCCATGCAGTACCGATATGTCGCCCGTAGTTTCGAGAATGACGGCGCGAACGTCGGCGAAGTCGAGCACGTTCGCCTCACGTAGCTTTGCAATCAGGTCGTCTTCTGCCACCCGGGTTTTGCTTAGGGCAGCCTGATCTATAACGCCGTCACGCATCAGGATTGTAGGCTGATTCTGCATTAACGACTCAATGGCATCGGATGATCTGCGCAGTCGCGCCGACAGATACTGAACCGCGAACAGGCCTGACATCGCGACCAGTGCCTGGCCAAACGCAGACCACTCAGTGGCCTGACCAGCACCGGCGAGCAACGAGCCGACCGCCACCGTCATTACGAAATCAAAGTTGGTCATCTTGGAAAACGATCTCAAACCGTTCAATCGCACGAGAATGACCACCCAGATCATGGCGCCGGCGGTCAGGACGAACCCGCGTAGCAGCATGTCGACGGCAGGGTCATTAATTAACATCGGGACGCTCCAGCCTGACTTTCAGGCACCAAGGGTAAAAACTTAAGACTGCAAATACAGGTGAATGGCCACGGGCTGCGCCTTAAACCGGTCGCCAATCAGCGGCACCAGCATTTCAGTCGGCGATCGGGCTCCGCCAGGGCAAACCCAATAAGCCGGCTTCGGATCAATTTACAAGACCTCCTGCAAACCCAGCCCGCTTGACCAACTCCGCACCAGCCCCTCTCCGGGCGGCTCCGAACGATCTGCTCAAGGACAAACAATCATGTACCGCGATGCAACATCTCGAAACGCCTAAGCCTTTGAGCGGCTATAGAAAACGAGATTTATGTCACATCAATCCGGCTCGACCTCGACTAGCTTGCACTCATGACCCCATGGGTGGCCCGTGTGCGTCTCATCGTACTAAACAGAAGAGGTTCAAATGAGCTGGAATGGCGCGAAAGCAGCCGTCAAATTAGTGACACCAGATCGAAAGCTACTGTTGCCTGCCTTGTTCCTGACTGTCGGTGCACTCGCGACTCTTGTCGGGTATTCATTTGCGCACCGGACCATTGACCAATACGCAGAGCGACAACTTGCGGTTGAAGTCGGTAACCTCATTGGACGGTTTGACGATCGTATCACAGCCTATGAAGAAGTAGTTTCGGGTGCAGTCGCGCTGCTTGATGCTAAAGGGCCGGATAACGTTCGGCGCAGTGATTGGCGCGCTTACAGCCGTGCAGTCAACTTCGCGACTAAGTATCCCGCGTTAGATACACTCGGCTACGCAGTGGCACTTGAGCCCGCGCAACTTGAACAATACGTCGACGGTATTCGCTCCGACGGCTGGGACAGTTTCAATGTTTGGCCAGACAGCCAGGGAAACGAATCTGCTCCTGTCAAATTCATCGCGCCGCTCGATATCCAACAACAGCGGCTTTTCGGCTTCGACATGCTGTCAGACCCTGTGCGTCGTGCTGCTCTTTCAAAAGCCGCAATAACCAGTAGCTTTGCAGCTTCGGGTACCGTGCGAGCTGTAGGGCAAGAGCAGCCGAGCAAGCAGTCCAGCGTTTTGATCGTTCACCCGGTCCACGAATCAACATTGCCTGATTATTCAGACTTGCATGGCTATGTCTACGCTGAAGTGAGTATTGCAAACCTAATCGAAAGCCTGCTGGGCACTAAGCGCCAACAGTTCGCAGTCGCGATACACGGCGTCGACCCGAGCAGCAACACGAACCTGAACTATAACAGCGAAAGCGAGATCGCTACCGGCGAAGAGGCGCATTCATCAAGATACAGCACTTCAGCACCAATCCGCTTTGTTGACAAGCAATGGACCATTGTCATGCGCACCAAGCCAGACTTTGAGCAAAATTTCCATAAAAGCGTGGCATATCTTGTCGCGGTCGGGGGTGGCTTTCTGACGCTGCTGGGGTCTGTGCTCGCATTCAGACTATCGAGCTCCCTCAGTCAACTGCAGCGACGCAAGACACAACTTCATCAGCAGCAGTCATTCAGTCGCCATTTGCTGGAGAACCTCAACCTGGGCGTGGTCGCCTGTAATGAAGAAGGCGAAATCAGCATTATTAACCGCGTCGCTCGAGATTGGCACGCTATCGACCTCAGAGTTACTCCGAAGCACGAGTGGGGAGAATATTTCACCTATCTTGATGAAAATCATTTGCCATTGTCCAATAGCGAGGTTCCGCTTGTTCGTGCGAACCGTGGTGAGATCATCTGCGATGAAGACACCTACCTGACGTCAAATCGATCAAGCCTGCGCACCTTACTCGTTAGTGCAAGCCCTTTGTACGACGAGGACAGCGGCAAAATAGGTGCAGTTTTGATGATGCAGGACGTTACTGCTCGACGCAAAACAGAAGCAGACCTTGTTGCTCAGCAAAATTTTTGGCGGAAAGTTCTTGATGCCTCGCCCAATCATATTATTGCACTGGACACTGCTGGTCGCGTTGTGTTGATCAACCAAGCAGCCGCGAAACACTTTGGAGTCTCGGTCGACACGGCGATTGGGCTGCCTGCGACAATTCTGCACAGCGAAGAAAACGAAGCGTATCTATTTTTGGATGCTGTGAATCAGGTTCTGGCTTCGAAGGAAATCACCGTTGTTCAGGAAGAGCCGCGCACTTCTCAGGCGGGCGAACGCGCATGGTTTAATGCGATTCGGGTTCCGATAACATCCTACGATGACAACGAAGCGCTTGTCTTGTGTGTGTTTACAGACATTTCCGAACAACGCGAAGCAGCTAACCAGGTCCGCCAGCTCAACGAGAGCCTGGAAACCAACGTAAGAAAAAGAACAGAGAACCTGGAGGCTCTGAACAGAAGTCTCGAAAAAGCCCGGCAAGACGCAGATGCTGCCAACCTGGCGAAATCGACCTTCCTCGCATCAATGAGTCATGAAATCCGCACACCCATGAATGGCGTGGTAGGCATGATCGATATTTTGATGGGATCTAATCTGGACGATGATCAGGCCAGCGTTCTCAGCACTATTAATGAGTCGGCAAATGCGCTCCTGAGAATTATTGACGATGTACTTGATTTCTCGAAGATTGAAGCAGGCGAGTTTGAATTGGAGGCAGTCGCCACGGATGTTTGCCACCTGACTCAAAGCGTCTGCACCTCGCTCGGCCCCATAGCCGAACAGAAAAATGTCGATCTGGTTTTTTCCGCTGATCACGACGTCCCGCAGCAGTTCGAAGCCGACGGCACGCGTTTGCGGCAAATTGTGTTGAACCTCGTCGGCAACGCCATCAAGTTCAGCGCACCGGAGAAGGACCAGCGTGGACGGGTGGATGTCACACTGTCTATGGAAAAGAACGGAGAACTAAACTTGACAGTCTCTGACAACGGAATCGGCATGTCGAAAACAGCCCAATCGAAGCTGTTCGGTGAGTTTCAGCAAGCCGACGCAACCACGACGCGTCGCTTTGGCGGCACAGGCCTGGGCCTGGCGATAACCAAACGTCTCGTCAAGTTAATGGGTGGCAGCATAACGGTTAATAGCGAGCAAAATATTGGTTCACAGTTTTGTGTAACGCTCATGCTTCCTGTCGTGGCTGACGCTGAGGCCCTTGATGATTTAGCCGGCTTGCATTGCGTCTTGGTGCCTGGCGAATTTGTATCGACAGCTTGGCTCAGGCGGCAGCTCGAAGCAGGCGGCGCGGAGATATCTGAGGCAGCCTCACTTGAAAGTGCCACAAGCCTGCAGGCATCCGCGAGCAACCCGGTGGTGATAGTCGCGCAGTGTTTCAGCCGCGGTGACGAGGCGCTTCAGCAATTCAATGCTTTGGCTAAGCGTGAGGCAAAGGGCCCGCTCTTGATCATTAGCTGGGACTCGCCGATGGATGGCACGCCGGTCGATACCGCTGCAACGGTTTGCCCGGGTCAAATCCTGGACGCAAAGAAATTGCTACGTTACGTAAGCGTTACCGCCGGACGATCACAACCGAAGGAACAACAATCCTATTTTGCTGAATTCACGGCGCCGCGGCTTCGCGCGCCCTCGGTGGCCGATGCTCGCCGCAGCGGTCATCTTATACTGGTAGCGGAAGACGATGAAACAAACCAAAAGGTGATTTTGCGGCAACTGTCTATTCTCGGATACGCTGCAGAGGTGGCAAAAAATGGACTCGAGGCTCTGGAGATGTGGCGCGCCAACGACTACCTGATGGTCCTGAGCGACATACACATGCCGGAAATTGACGGTTATGGATTGATTGATTGCATTCGCACTGAGCAGCGGTCTGATTCGCCAGCGAAGGTCATCGCCCTATCGGCCAACGCTGTTCGAGGGGAGGCGGAACGTGCTCTACGGCATGGCTTCGATGCGTATGTGACAAAACCGGTCCGACTCGATGAGCTCAGCAAGACGCTCAGCGAAACTTTATTCGCCTCGGATGAAGAAGATGAAAGTGCAGCATTGAAAAGTGATATGTCTGAACTGTCTGATAGTCAAGCGGATGACACGATCGCGATCGATTACAGTGTAGTCATCGAGCTTTTAGCCGGCGACGAATTCATGATCCGCGAAGTGCTCGAAGACTTCCTGTCAACCTCCAAAGACATTTCGTCTAACCTTAAGACAACGGTCGATACAAAGAACACCAAAAAAGCAGCAGAACTAGCGCACCGCTTAAAATCGTCATCCAGAACCATTGGCGCATCTGCGCTAGGAGACTTGTGCGCAGACCTGGAAAACTACGCACGAATGGGAGACGTTGATCAAACCTGTACCGCATGCAACATTGTGGTCGAGGAATTGCACAAGGCACAGAGCGATATTGAACAGCGACTTCAGGCTAACGACTTTATGCAAGAAGGGTCGATCGCATGAAAATCATCTTGATTGATGACGACGAATTTTCTCTCCGCACGATCACGCGTCAGCTAAGCGAAATCGGTCTGGAAGATGTAGCGTGCTTTGCCAGAGCAGCGGACGCGCTGCATATCTTAGAGACAGTGGAGAAGCACCACCAAGTCGTCGTTATATGCGATCTGCAAATGCCCGACATGGACGGTGTTGAGCTTGTCCGTCAGCTCGGCATAGTAAGGTTTTCGGGCAGCATAATCATTGTCAGTGGCGAGAATAAGGTCATTGTTGACGCGGCCAGAACGCTTGCGCTGGAGCATGGTCTTCATGTTGCAGCCGCACTGACCAAACCAGTCGCGACGGCGCAAATTGCGGATGCGTTGAAGAAGTCAACTAACAACCCGGACACGGCATCGATTCAGGCACCGAAGGCAGCGATTTGCACAGTAAACGATGTTCGCAACGCTATATGCGACAGACAGTTTCAAAATTTCTACCAGCCTAAAATCCACACGCAGTCGGGACGAACATATGGTGTAGAAGCGCTGGTTCGCTGGCGCCGGCGTAATGGTTTGTTTACTTATCCGGACGAGTTCATTCCGATCGCTGAGGCGAACAACCTGATTGGTGATATTACCGAGCAGGTGATGGAGAATGCGTTCAGAGATGCAGCACATCTCCGCCAACGCGGATGGTCACTGAGCGTGTCCGTTAACGTCTCCATGCAAGACCTTGTGAGCCTGCGATTTCCGGATCAAATCGCTGGGTTAGCTCAACGGCATGGAGTGCCGCTCACGTCCGTTACCCTGGAAGTGACAGAGAGCCAGATTATGACTGACGTCAAGTCCACGCTCGATATATTGGCGCGACTCAGACTGAAAAAATTGTCGCTGTCGATTGACGATTTCGGAACCGGATACTCAACGCTGACACAGTTACGCGACTGCCCGTTTACTGAGCTCAAGATTGACAGGAGCTTTATACATAGTGAAACCAATGCTGCAGCGTCAAGATCAATTGCCGAATGCAGCCTTGAGATGGCCAAAAGATTGGGCATGATGACCGTCGCCGAAGGCGTGGAAAGCCAACGAGATCTGATGTGGTTGAGAAACCTCGGCACTTGCGACTTCGTTCAGGGCTATTACTTCTCCAGACCCATCGCGCTGAATGAGCTGAAAACCTGGCTGGATGATCACCACTCTCGGAGCGGCGAGATACCGGCTACACCTTATAAGCGAGAGGGCAAGGAGATACCCTTGTGAGCGAGATATCAGCGGCGCGGATGCCAAGCGAACCCGGCCAGGACATCGAGAAAGAAAAAGTGCTTTTGGTCGACGATGAAGAAAGCTTGCTGAAGGTCTATTCGCATGCCCTTCAGGACACCTACAACGTCGTGACCGCCAGCAATGGCAAAGATGCGCTAGCCAAACTGGAACAAAGTGGCCCGTTCGCGATGGTCATCTCCGATATGCATATGCCAGGCATGGACGGCGTTAAATTGCTGGAAGCTTTCCGCCAAAAAGCGCCCGACACGGTCAGGATAATGCTGACGGGCGATGACGGCATTGACGTGGCCACAAATGCCATTAACAAGGGCGCAATCTTCCGGTTTATTTCCAAACCACCGCGGCGCGACACGCTGACGGCCGCAGCCGCGGATGCAAGTCAGCAATATCATCTGGTGCAGGCCGAGCAGAGTGTTCTGCAGCAGACCGTAAATGGTAGCGTGGAAGCACTGACGAATGTTCTGCAAATTGCCAATCCCACCATATTTGGCAGGTCAACCCGCTTTCGCAGGCTCATGACAGCCTGCGTGAAACAATTGGGAGCACCCAATGTCTGGGAGCTTGAGACAGCTGCATCGCTGAGCCACATCGGCATGATTGCTGCGCCGACAGAACTGGTCGCCAAATACTTTTCCGGTGCTCCATTAACCGGAAAAGAGAAAGCCACGATGGACCGGTTTCCACTGGCCGGGGCAGAGCTCCTCGCGTCTATACCACGCATGTCGGGCGTTTCGGAAATTTTGCGGTATCAGCTAAAATATTACGATGGCTCGGGACTGCCAAGTGATGACTTGGCAGGTGATGCGCTGCCACTTGGCGCACGCATCCTCAGGGTTTTGCACGATTATGATCAACATGTTGAATCTGCTCTCTCGTCGCATGACGCACTGCGAAAACTGCAGGATGATGACACGCGCTACGACCGGAAGGTGCTGGAAGCTCTTCGCGACGTGACAGCGAAACAGGAAACGCAAGAACCTGAAACCGTTGAGTCAATACATATTTCCCAGTTGCGTCCCGGTATGGTGATCGACGAAGCAGTTCACTTAAGAAACGGTTCTATGCTGGTGTCTGCTGGTCAGACAGTGACAAAGATATTAGCAGATAAGCTAGCCAACTTCGTTGACAACGCGGCTATTGAACCGATGGTGCGTATTCGCTGCCGGGGCTAGTCGTCCGCATTAAAACCCACTCACGATGACCGCAGCTGGCGCAGTTTTTCTGAGTCGCTTTGAAGCTGAGAAGTGCACGCGAGCAACTCTACTCGCGCGACTCCAGCGAACTGGTTTCATTGCGTTGCTTCGCGAGTCTGGCCCGGAACAGCTGCCATACGGCAAAGCCGAGGGCGCCGACGACCGTGACACCAAAGAGTGCGATCAGCATGGGCTCGGTACTCATACTCAGACTCCCTGGTCCTGATTCGATCTGTCGCTATCGGCAGCTTGATAAGGCAGCGCGCGGCGCAACACCATGCGAGCTATACCAACTGCTGCGCCTGAGACAATGGCCCAGGTCAGGGCATCGTCCATATCCGTGTCCGGGTCAGGCTGATCCGGCGGTGGCTCGTCTCCGGTCGCAGCGACCCAACCCGAAGCGGCACCTTTGCGAGTGAGCATGGCAGCACCGTACATCAGAGCGGCAATGCTAAGTTGTTTGCTAAGTTTCATGTTACGTTTTCTCCTTGGTATTTAAAGCCTGTCGAACACTTGGTGTCGCACGTTGTCATAGAGTCGACGCATTGAGCCGAAGCCATAGCTTCGCGCCTCGGATTGCATATCCTTGTCGGGCCTACGGTCCGGGGATTTCGTTTCTGCCAGCGACGGTCCTTCCGGCAGCAGGCCCAGCTCTGCAGCCCGATCCGTAATCGACTGCGAGCTGCCTACTCGACTAAAAGGCACATCGAGTTCACCGGCACGCTTCGCGACGTGGTCGACTCTTAAGTCGCGCTTGCTGGGGGAATGCGGATCGACATCACGAATAAATACGGCAGCGGTCCGGCCCGGGAAAAGCTCTATGGCATGGAAATAATGCTCGGCATCCCGCTGGCCGGCGTCACCGATCAGCACAAATCGAGTCTCTGGAAACCGCTGATACAAATCGATGAGGGTACGATCCTTGTGAGACCCGCGGAAGGACGAATACCCGAAATCGCGCAGCAGCAGAGGGCCAAAAGGAAAATCGCGTTCGTCAAGAAAGCGTTTTAGATAGCTGTACAGGTTCCACGGCGAGTTAGACAGGTAAAAGACAGGGCTAAAATCATGGTCTCCGTGCTCACGAACCCAACGTCTATACAGGTCAGCAGCGCCGGGCAGCGGTTCGCGGCGGGACACGGGCGTGGCCAGAGTCAGTTTGAGTGCCCGACCAGGAGACCCGATGCCGGTGTGCAGCACGGTGTCGTCGATATCGCTAATCAGTGCGTACTGAGGTCCTGCCGGTAACACCAACAAATCGTGGTGGGCGGACGCATCGGCAGAACGCATTTGCGCCGCGACCCCGTCCCGCGCCAGCTGGGGGTCCACACCGTCGAAGCGTGCCGAGTAGTAGCCCTCCGAATCCGTAACGGCATAGGTGTTTTGGCCCGAGGCGCTAAGGCAAACAACGACCCCCGCAACCTCTCGAGTGGCCCAGCGACTGACAAGCAAACGAAGTGTGGCCATTCGCCCGGAATCAGGCGACTTGTCGTTTACCTCGTGTTTACGCAGAACGCGCCCGGATACCCAGATACTGTGACCGTTGCTGTAGCCACGGTAGGCGTCGATGCTCAGTCGGTGGTTGCTCATAGGCGGTCATAGCGACAGACGGCAGGTAAGCCGCCTGTAGCGTTACGCGGCGGCGCTGTTGCCGGCAGCCTGCGCTGCGCGAACCGTGTCGATCAGCTCTGCGGCGATTTTTTCCGCTGCGGCCGAATCGATGTCCGCATCGAGGTACCGCGTTACGCCCAGGTCGCCCTCCCAGCAGTGCACGCAACGCCGCGAATCAGCATCCTTGTTGGCCTGACCGGCCCACCACTGGTACGTAAGCCCGTCGCGCTGCAGAGTGCCGCCGCATTCGTCGTTCCCGCTTTGCTTGATGCTGTCCGTCATGTTTTCTCGCTCCTGAATTTGCTATTGGCACGAAGCGGCCCTGACGAAGAAGCGACGGCCAACGAAGACATTGCCTCGGCGCCGACGGCTGCAGCAGGGCTGCGATCAGGAAAACATGATGCAATGATTGTGCCAGCTGTCAGGTGCCGGAAACGCGCTTCGAAAATCTCTGGGGCTGCGAAAATATTGCCGCAGATTGAAATAAAGTCTCAGTCTGCGTCCAGCGCCGCAAAATAGTGGGAAACACCAGCACCCACGTCGCGAAACACCAGCTCACAGCCCGTTTCTCGCAGGCGAGACAGGTCAGCCTGCGTGTAGCTCTGGTAAGCGCCTTCGAGGTGCGCCGGAAAGGGCACATAGCAGACGCTGCCGCGGCCCATACAGTGGATGACGGCCCGAGCGACATCATTGAAGGTCTGCGCAGACCCGGTTCCGGCGTTATATATGCCACTGACGTCCGGGTGATCCAGGAACCAGAGATTAAGTGCGCAGACGTCGTCGACGTAGACAAAATCCCGCAGCTGCTCACCGTCGCCGTAGCCCCCGCTGCCGGAAAACAGTCGCGCCTCGCCGGTTTCGGCTATCTGGTTGCGAAAATGCCAGGCCACGCTCGCCATCGAGCCCTTGTGCTGCTCACGTGGACCGTAAACATTGAAATAGCGCAAACCAACCACCTGGCTGTGGGGTGAGGCCGCAACCCGGCGCACGTAGCGATCGAACTGCAGCTTAGAGTAACCGTAGACGTTCAGGGGCTTCTCATTATCGGGCTGCTCACTGAACGCGCTGGCACCGCCATAGACCGCGGCGGAGGACGCATAAATCAATGGGACACCGGCTTCCAGCGAGTGGTGCAGCAACGCAGTGGAGTAAGTGTAGTTGTTGCTCATCATGTAGCGGCCGTCCCACTCCGTGGTCTCCGAACAGGCACCCTGATGAAAGATAGCTTTGACCCCGGTATTAAACTGGCCGCGCTCGACGCGCTCCAGGAAATCATCCTTGTCGAGATAGTCAGCGATCGGACAGTCCGCAATATTGACGAACTTGTGGCCGTTAGTCAGATCGTCCACGACAACCACATCGTCATGACCGCGGGCAACCAGGTGGCGCACCAGGTTGCTCCCAATAAAGCCGGCGCCGCCGGTCACAATATGCACGTTGCCGATATCTCCTGAGGTCTTGCCGCAACGATACGCGAGCCGGCTGATGCCGCCAACCGGCGCCTGCAATTAAGCTCGGTTCGCCCACCAATACTGATAAACTGTAAGCGGTAGAGCCGATGACCGGGTCCGGAGGCCAGCAGCCGGGCCCGTTCGAGTCCATCCTTGCCCGGGTGGCGGAATTGGTAGACGCAGCGGACTTAAAATCCGCCGGGATTAATCTCTCGTGCCGGTTCAAGTCCGGCCCCGGGCACCATCTCGCCGTTGCTTCGCAATAGAAGACCGCGTGGCTGCGGGTGAGGGCCCCAAGCCTTGGGCAGACTCACTTCAAGGGTTCGGGCAGCAGAGCAGGCCGCAGATTATGTAAAGTATCATCCAATCAGACTATTGATCCCGAATGCCGAGAGCGGTTCAATCGCTTCAAAAGCGGGCAAGTAAACCGGAAATCCAGCTTGCTTTCGCATTCAGGCTGGTTATGCTGTCACAAGCTTTAACTTAAATAAAAACAAGTTTTCATAAAGTTTTCCAGGGTGGGGAGATCCTTTCAGTTGAATGAGTAGCGCACCACGCGTTGCGTCGGGCGCACACCATGCCGGCAAGTCTTCTGCATGCACTCGGAAGCGAAGGTTGTAAAATATTATGAACAAATTCTGGATCGTCATGGCAGCAGCACTGGCCAGTCAATCGGCCCTGGCGGTCACGCTGGATTTCGAGGGTTTCTCCACCGGTCAGATCATCGACGACGAGTACGCACCGGCCGTCAGTATCAGCGCACTCAATTTCAGCGACGGTCCCGACGTTGCGGTCGTGTTCGATACCGAAAACCCCACCGGGGGCGATCTCGACCTCGCGGGGCCCTTCAGCAGCCCTGACGGCGAAATCAGCCAGAACTACCGGCCCGGCTCGGTGCTGATCATTCAGGAGCGCAACAACTGCAACTTCGGTTCGGGTTTCTGCAACGAGGCCGATGACGAAGGCAGCCGGCCGGGCGGTCAGTTCAGTTTTGTGTTTGCCAACCCGATTACGCTGCAGAGCCTGGATTTCTTCGATATTGAGGTCGAGGAGGCGGACATGGCGGCCAGCCAGATTCGC
>JGI12048J13642_10473485_pt1 | contig 16700 bp, 14 predicted proteins | sample ElkSlonscriptome_16_FD_13642 | JGI IMG/M metagenome (IMG submission 13642)
GCTTGTCGAGGTAGGCGTCGATGTCGTCCTGCGTCTCCAGGTAGGGCTTGGGTGTGAGTGCGGCGGCCTGGATGACGCGGCGCGGCTTGACGTAGGACTGGGATGGCTTGTCGTTGACGTTGACGTTGTCGGGCTCCTTGGCCCCAGCCTTGGTGAGCATGAGCACGGTAATCGGTGGGTTTATGGCTATTTCCGATTAAGGAATTCGAACGCTGCAGGTCACAGTTGGAGTGACTCGCGTCAGGGCAGACTGGAGTAGCGGCCAATCGGCCCGCCGGCATTTCGACGGGCGGACGCACATGGCACTTGACCGCCATTCTCCGACACTGACCCGGGAGGGCGTCCGCGCGGCAACCGCCTATGCCGCCGAGCTCGTCCGCGAGCGGATCGTGGCGCTGCCAGGGCGCAGCGCGGCGTAAGATTCAAGGTCGACGAGAATCTGCCCCAGGCCGTCGCCGAGTTGCTTTCCGAGAACGGCCACGACACCCTCAGGGTCTTCGACCAGGCGCTGAGCGGCGAGCAGGACCCGATCCTGTTCGAAGTCTGCCAGGATGTCGGTGCCGACAGCGATTCAGCGGGCGTTGGCGCCGATATCGTAGACCCTGGGATTGCAGTCTTGGTGCTTACCCAGCCTTGCCCGCCACTCGACGAGCGCCGGCTTGGGCCGGTTCTTGGCGAGGACCTTCCACGCCAGACCGATAAGATTGTCGCCAAAGGAGATCGCTTTGCGCGGGAGCGCCAAGGCGTGGTCAGCGGGCTCGGCACGGCCACGAAGACAGGTCGTCGCACTTCGGTAGCCGCTCTCGGCCGCGGCGCGAAGGGTATCGAGATTGAAGCTGCCGTAAGGGTACCCGAGATGGTGCACCGGGGCACCGAGGATCTCCTCTAGCGCCGCTTTGCTTTGGGAGAGCTCCCGTCGTTGGGCGTGTGGATCGAGCTCCGCAAGCTTGGCGTGATTCGCCGTGTGCGAGCCGATGGCGATACCCGCCTCGCGCAGGTCCCGCAATTGGCTGCCACTCAACAGCCGGGGTATGGGTCTCCCCGGATCCTTGGCGAACCATTCCGCACGTCGACCCAGCCAGTTGCTGATGGCGTAGATCGTGGCGGGGAAGCCATAACGCTGAAGGACCGGCAGGGCGTATTCCAGGAAGCCCTCATAGCCGTCGTCGAAGGTGAGCGCAAGCGCATGGCGTGGCAGCGGATGTTCGCCGCGGAGACAGGCCAAGGCCGTATCGAGGTCGAGCACCGGCCAACCCAGGCGGGCGATGAGGCCCATCTGTGCGGCGAAGCGGCGGTGATCGCAGTAATTGGCGCGGTGGGCGCGCATCGGTGGGAATTTGCCCACCTGATGGTACATGAGGATCGAGATCCCTGGCGCGATGCTCATCTGTTTTCGTTGCTCGGAGGCTTGGCGCGCGGTAGTGGCCGGCGATGGCGGACGTCTTGAGCTCGGAGTTGTCTTGGCTATTCGCCGGTGAGCGAGCGGTAGAGCTCGAGATACTGATCGATTATCGCATCGCGGCCAAACTCTCGTTCGACCCGATTGTGCCCGCCCTGCGCCAGCCTCTGCCGGAGTGGGTCGCCTCCGAGTAGCTCGACGATACCCTGAGCCAGTGCGGTGTCGTTTTCACAGGGTACGCACCACGCGTCTTCGCCATGACGGACGATCTCGCGCGCGCCGCGGAAGCGCGTCGTCAGCAGTGGCCGCTGCCAGGTCCATGCCTCCAGGATGACATTGCCGAGGGTCTCGGCATCGAGCGAGGGGAAGACGACGAGGTCGGCGAGTTGCAGAAACGGCCCGGGGTCGACCTGCCAGCCAGTCCAGATGATACGGCCACTCTGACCAGTGTCTGCCGCTGCGCGTTGCAGCGGCGCTGCGAGAGGCCCGTCGCCGACGATGAAGACGCGGACTGGGCGGCCCCCGACGGAGTTGGGCAGCCTGGCCATCGCGCCGATCAAATGGCGGTGTCCCTTGACGGGGACCAGGCGTCCTAAGGTGACAAGGATCCAGGCGTCGGGCGGTATGTCGTAGTCAGCGCGCCGTGCCTCGATCGACCGCTTAGGCAGGGGCCGAGCCGGGTCGACGAAATTGTAGATGTGGTGGATGCGCGAGGCCGGTAGACCTTGGCGGATGAGCCAGTCACAGAGGCCGCGGGTATTGCCGATCCAGCCATGGGCATGGCGATAGGGCCCGAGGGCGTAATAGCCTCCGAGCCGCACCAGATGAATCGGTCGCCCAGGATAGGGCAAACGGATCAACCGCGTGGCGCGCCCCATGTATGTCTGGACGATATCGGGGCGGGCGCTGCGGATCAGTCGTGCCGCCGCTCGCCGCGAGTAAGGGTCCCATGTCGTGCGATAGGGTAGGCGGTGCACCGGCAAGGCACCGAAGTCCATCTTCTCCAGGGCGCTGCCGCGCCGAATGGCGAGCTCGGTGGGGACCTGACGCTCGGCCAGGGCCGCATTGAAGCGGATGAACCAGCGCTCGGCGCCGCCGAGCGCCTTGCTGGCCAGCATCTGTAGGCTGGTGGGATAAGACATTCTGACAAGGACTCTGGCCTTGTACCCCGATCGCTTTGTGCTTCAACGATCCTGGCCGTCAAAGGCGGCCGCGTTTCCTTTTGATCGGACAAAAAAAAGCCGCCCCCGTAAACTAGGCGGGCGGGGCGGCTTTCCAAGGAGGATGGATGTTTGCGGGGTCTAAGCTACCCCCTTGCTGCCAGGGCTTCACTGAGAATTCGCAATGCTAGCGGTTTGACTGTAGGCCGAGCTCCTCCCATAGGCGCAGCGTCGGACCGGCCTGGTTCATAGTATAGAAGTGTATCCCCGGCGCCCCCCCGTCCAGGAGTTGGCGGCAGAGATTGAGAACGACTTCGTGGCCGAACGCGCGCAGACTGGTCAGATCATCGCCGTAACCCTCCAGCTTCTTGCGGATCCAGCGCGGGATTTCGGCGCCGCAGGTCGAGGAGAAACGGGCCAGTTGGGTGTAGTTCGTGATCGGCATGATGCCGGCCACGATCGGCACTTCGATGCCGCGCGCCCGGCAGCTGTCGACGAAATGGAAATAGGCGTCGGCGTTGTAGAAGTATTGGGTCACGGCGACGTCCGCCCCGGCCTCGACCTTGCGCGCGAAGTTTTCGAGATCGCGCTCGGCGCTCGGTGCCTGCGGATGAAACTCCGGATAAGCCGCGACCTCGATATGGAAATGGTCGCCGTGTTCGGCGCGGATAAAGGCCACGAGGTCGTTGGCATAACGGAAGTCGCCGCCAGGGCGGCCGCCCATGCCGGAGGGGAGGTCGCCCCGGAGGGCGACGACGCGACGGATACCCTGCTCGCGGTAGTGGCCGAGGAGATCGCGGGTCTCCTGGCGGCTGGCGCCGATGCAGGTAAGGTGCGGCGCCGTCTCGATCTGCTGGCCCACCAGCCAGGAAACCGTCTCGACGGTGCCCTCGCGGGTCGAGCCACCTGCGCCATAGGTGACCGAGAAGTATTCTGGGCCGACGGTATGGAGCTTGAGCACCTGCTTTTTGAGCTTCTCCATACCCTCCGCCGTCTTGGGCGGAAACAGCTCGAAACTGAATTCAGGGGTCGGGTCTTTCATAGGGGGGTCTCCAGCGTCGACTGAGGTGTCGCGACCACCGCAGGAGCTTCGCCGTTCGGGTGCTTCAGATGTGCGTTGCCCCGGGGCGGGCGAGCCCCGAGGCAACGCGGCGGTCGGACTGGCCGTCCGCGGCGACGCCGCGGACGGTCCATCGCGGATCGGCGACGGGTGCGCCGTCAGTAACGGTAGTGCTCGGGCTTGTAGGGCCCGCCGACCGGTACGCCGATGTAGTCGGCCTGAGACTGGCTGAGGCGCGTCAGCTTGGCGCCGATCTTGCCGATGTGCAGGCGCGCGACCTCCTCGTCGAGGTGCTTCGGCAGCACATAGACGCCGATCGGGTACTCTTCTGGCTTGCAGAAGATCTCGATCTGCGCTAGGACCTGGTTGGAGAAACTGGTCGACATCACGAAGCTCGGGTGCCCGGTCGCACAGCCGAGATTCACCAGGCGGCCCTTGGCGAGCATGATGATGCGGCGCCCCGATGGGAAGATGACGTGATCGACCTGCGGCTTGATCTCCTCCCAGGTGCAGGTGCTCAGACTCTCGGCGTCGATCTCGTTGTCGAAGTGACCGATGTTGCAGACGATCGCCTCGTTCTTCATCGCCGCCATATGGTCGTAAGTGACCACGTCCTTGTTCCCCGTCGCCGTAACGAAGATGTCGGCGACCGGTGCGGCCTCCTCCATGGTCGTGACCTTGAAGCCCTCCATCGCCGCTTGCAGCGCGCAGATCGGGTCGATCTCGGAGACCCAGACGATCGCACCAAGGCCGCGCAGCGACTGGGCGCAGCCCTTGCCGACGTCGCCATAGCCGCAGACCATGGCGATCTTGCCGGCGATCATGACGTCGGTGGCCCGCTTGATGCCGTCGACCAGCGACTCGCGACAGCCGTAGAGGTTGTCGAACTTCGACTTCGTCACCGAATCGTTGACGTTCATCGCCGGGAAGAGCAGCGTCTCTTTCTTCGCCATATCGTAGAGGCGGTTGACACCGGTGGTCGTCTCCTCGGTGACGCCCTTGATGCCTTCGGCGACCTTGTGCCAGTGGCGTGGATCCTGGGCGAAGGTCTTGCCGAGCAGGCGCAGCACCGACGTCCATTCCTCATTGTCGCTGGAGGTCGGCTCGGGCACGGACCCCGCCTTCTCGAACTCGACCCCCTTGTGGACGAGCAGGGTGGCGTCGCCGCCGTCGTCGAGGATCATGTTCGGGCCCTGACCGTCCGGCCAGCTCAGTGCCTGCTCGGTGCACCACCAGTACTCCTCGAGGGTCTCGCCCTTCCAGGCAAAGACCGGCACACCGGCGGCCGCGATGGCGGCAGCGGCGTGGTCTTGGGTCGAGAAGATATTGCACGAGGCCCAGCGCACTTCGGCGCCAAGCGCGACGAGGGTCTCGATCAGGACCGCGGTCTGGATGGTCATGTGCAAACTGCCGGTGACGCGCGCGCCGGCGAGCGGCTTGTCGGCGCCGTACTGCTCGCGCAAGGCCATCAGACCCGGCATCTCGGTCTCAGCGATACTGATTTCGCGGCGGCCCCAATCGGCTAGGGAAATGTCAGCGACTTTATAGTCAGTCTGCTCACTCATGGTAGTCAGCTCCTGTGATTATCTTGAGTGAGCGCCGTTTCTCGGTGTACCCCTGGCATCGAGCCTGGCAGGCATTGGCCTGTTGCAGCGCTCCTCGACGCAGGGTGTGAGCGGAAACCCGAGTCAGGTTTCGCTCGATGGCAAATTCGCCGGATGGCGCTTAGAGTCCTGCGGCAGCGCGCAGGGCCTCGGCCTTATCGGTGCGTTCCCAGCTGAGATCCGCCTCGGTGCGGCCGAAGTGGCCGTAGGCAGCGGTCTGGCGGTAGATGGGACGCACCAGGTCGAGCATCTTGAGGATGCCGTAGGGGCGCAGGTCGAAGTGCTCGCGTACCAGGGCCTCGATGCGCTCCTCGGGCAGCTTGGCGGTGCCGAAGGTCTCGACGGCGACCGAGGTCGGCTCGGCGACGCCGATGGCGTAGGAGACCTGGATCTCGCAGCGCTCGGCCAGGCCGGCGGCGACGATGTTCTTCGCGACGTAGCGGGCCGCATAGGCCGCCGAGCGGTCGACCTTGGACGGATCCTTGCCGGAGAAGGCGCCGCCGCCGTGACGCGCAGCACCGCCGTAGGTATCGACGATAATCTTGCGCCCGGTCAGGCCGCAGTCACCGACGGGGCCGCCGATGACGAAGCTGCCGGTCGGGTTGATGTGAAACTTGGTGTCCTTGTGCACCCACTCGGACGGAACCACCGGGCGGACGATGTGCTCCATGACGCCTTCGCGCAGGTCCGCGTAGGACACATCCGGGTCGTGCTGCGTCGAGAGCACGATGGCGTCGGCGGCCACCACCTTGCCGTTCTCGTAGCGGAAGCTGACCTGGCTCTTGGCGTCGGGGCGCAGCCAGGGCAGGACCCCGCTCTTGCGCATCTCGGCCTGGCGCCGCACGAGCCGATGGGCGAAGGTGATCGCGGCCGGCATCAGCACGTCGGTCTCGTTGGTGGCATAGCCGAACATCATCCCCTGGTCGCCGGCGCCCTGCTCTTCGGGGAGGCTGCGATCGACGCCCTGGGCGATGTTCGCAGACTGCTTGCCGATCAGCGACATGACGGCGCAGGTGTTGCCGTCGAAGCCGACCTCTGAGCTGTTGTAGCCGATGTCGTTGACGACCCCGCGCACGAGGTCCTCGAACTCCATGCTGGCGTTCGTCGTGATCTCGCCGGCGAGGATCACCGCCCCGGTCTTGATCATCGTCTCGCAGGCGACGCGCGCCCGCTCGGGGTTGGTGTCTTGCGCCAGGATGGCGTCAAGAATCGCATCCGAGATCTGGTCGGCGACCTTGTCCGGATGGCCTTCGGAAACCGACTCTGAGGTAAAGATGAAGTTTTTCGACATAGCTGTAGGATCACTCCACAACAGGACTAAGTTGGATGGTCTGTGCCCGCATGGGGCAGACTCAGGAAGCGCTGAACCCGATCAGTGCTCCCGTGCCGGGCGATGTGCCCAGCCCATTCTCAGTCGCCCTTCGCTCCTGAAAACGGTGGGGGGCGACAACAACCGCGTCCCCGCCCCCTAGTTGCCGATCCCGGCCATTGCCAGCCGAATGATCGGCGTCTCTCACTGAAACTTGATAAATGTATCGCTCCAAGCGGCTGACGACGCGTAGAAAATGCGCCGGTGGCACGCGCCAAAACGGTGGCCGCCGCGGCAGCCGCAGGGCGATGGCCGTATCGTGCTGTACTGCAGGATCGCGTCGAGGGGCTTCACTGAAACAGCGCATGCCGCACCGTATCGTCAAGCTAACCGTGTTCGACATCAGGCTGAGGCCTGATCGAAGTTGCCCGTCATCGGGGGCGTTGACGACTTGCTGGCAAGCAAGTACAAGTTTGCGGCCGCACGGCCCCGTCTGGTGCTTGTGGTCGTCCGGGACCAGAAGCGACAGAGGGGGTCACGCCGTGGCTTTACAGGGCAGGGGAGATTCGCTTCAGCGTTTACGGCCGCGAATCACCGCGATAACGACCTTATCGAGTCAAGCGCGCCGTTGCTTGGCTTGGAAAAAAACGGTTGTCACGACCGTTTTTCAACTTGCCCTGAGTATGCAACCATTCGCGGACTGCATCAGCGGGCGCCCCGACGATATCGGTCACGCAGCGGATCATCCGAGCTATCCTTCTAGGTTACCATGACCAGAATATCGTGCAACCATCGCCAGGAGTTTCCAAGTGGCCTCATTGCAAACGCCAATCTGCGATTTCGACCGTCCAGCCCCGGATTTCGCCTTGCCCGGTGTCGACGGGCAGACCTGGACCCGCGACCAATGCAAGGGGGAGAAGGGGTTGCTGGTCATGTTCATCTGCAATCACTGTCCCTACGTCAAGGCCGTGCGCGATCGCATCGTGCGCGACGCGCGCGACCTTGCCGAACTCGGGATCGGCTCCGTCGCCATCATGTCGAACGATCCGACCGAGTATCCGGAGGACTCGTTCGAGAACATGCGGCGTGTCGCCGAGGAGTTCGCCTTTCCCTTCCCCTATCTTCTAGATGAAAGTCAGGAGGTCGCCAAGGCCTTCGGGGCGGTTTGCACGCCCGACTTCTTCGGCTACAACGCCGATTTGCGCCTCCAGTACCGGGGCCGCTTGGACGAGAGCCGCAAGGAGACGGCCCCCGCCGATGTTCGGCGCGATCTCTTCGAGGGGATGCGTGCCGTAGCGCTGAACGGTGAAGGGCCGCGCGAGCAGATCCCCAGCATGGGCTGCTCGATCAAGTGGCGCGATGCTGGATGAACCGCGCCGAAGCGGACCGCCAAGCGCAGCTCGCGCGAGCTGGGGTGCGGGCTCAATGCTTAGGATATGCTGAGCTGATAAAGCCGTTTTTTTGGTACCATAAAGGCAGCCTTTTTGTGGCCAAAGCCAGGTTGGGCAACAATATCGGGTCTGTCGCGCCCTCCGTTATCGGCTCCGGTTCGGGTGGGTGATCGGAGCGCATCATCCTGGCTAGTGGTGCCGGCTCGCGCTTGCGGCCGCCCGCGTGGTCAACCCGTCAAGGTTTATCGCCAGCCGCCTGCGATCCCGAGGGACCGGGCGGGTGGCACGCATGGATTTATCCCATTTACTAAAGATAGACGAGGAGGGGCTGATGTCCTCACGCAGAGAGCTCGCCAACGCCATCCGTGCCTTGAGCATGGACGCCGTCCAGAAGGCCAAGTCCGGCCACCCGGGTGCCCCCATGGGCATGGCCGACATCGCCGAGGTGCTCTGGAACGACTTCATGCAGCACAACCCCGCGAATCCCCGCTGGGCCGATCGGGATCGCTTCGTGTTGTCGAATGGCCACGGTTCGATGCTGCTCTACTCCCTGCTCCACCTCACGGGCTATGAGGTGAGTCTGCAGGACCTGATGCAGTTTCGCCAACTGCACTCCAAGACCCCAGGTCACCCGGAATACGGCTACGCACCGGGCGTCGAGACGACCACTGGCCCCTTGGGGCAAGGTATTTCCAACGCGGTCGGGATGGCGATTGCCGAGCGCACCCTGGCGGCCCAGTTCAACCGCCCAGGCCATACGATCGTCGATCACTTCACTTACGCCTTCCTCGGTGATGGCTGCCTTATGGAAGGCATCTCGCACGAGGTCTGCTCGCTCGCCGGGGCCCTGGGGCTCGGCAAGCTGATTGCGGTCTATGACGACAACAACATCTCCATCGATGGTGAGGTCCGCGGCCACGGTGACGTGCCGGCCTGGTTCCTCGACGATACGCCAAAGCGTTTCGCCGCCTATGGGTGGCACGTCATCTCCGCGGTGGATGGGCACGACCCGGAGGCGGTCAAAGCGGCCCTCGAGGAGGCCCAGGCCGTCGCCGACAAGCCCTCGCTGATCTGCTGCCAGACCGTTATCGGCTGGGGCTCGCCGAACAAGCAGGGCAAGGAGGAGTGCCACGGCGCCCCGCTCGGCGACGACGAGGTCGCGCTGACGCGCGAGGCGCTCGGCTGGAGCCACGCCCCCTTCGAGATCCCCGGCCACATCTACGAGGGTTGGAGTGCGAAGGAACGTGGCGCGAAGGCGGAAGCCGATTGGGAAAAGCGCTTCGCTGCCTACGCCGATGCACACCCCGAGCTGGCTGCCGAGTTCCGGCGCCGGCTGGCCGGCGAGCTGCCCGGTGACTGGGAGCAGAAGGCCCAGGCGTTCGTGGCCTCGGTCGTCGAGAAGGGCGAATCTGTCGCTTCGCGCAAGGCCTCCCAGGGTGCCCTGAACGGTTTCGGGCCGATGCTGCCCGAGCTGATCGGCGGTTCTGCTGATCTGGCCGGCTCCAATCTGACGATTTGGAAGGGCTGCACGGGCATCGGCAAGGGTGAAGGTGGCGGCAACTACCTTTACTACGGGGTGCGCGAGTTCGGCATGTCGGCGATCATGAACGGCATCGCGCTGCATGGCGGCTTCATCCCCTACGGCGCCACCTTCCTGATGTTCTCCGAGTACGCGCGCAACGCCTTGCGCATGGCAGCGCTGATGCGGGTACCCTCGATCTTCGTCTACACCCACGATTCGATCGGCCTCGGCGAGGACGGTCCGACCCACCAGCCGGTCGAGCAGATCCCAACCCTGCGTATGATCCCGCGGATGAGCGTCTGGCGGCCTTGCGACGCGGTCGAGACGGCTGTGAGCTGGAAGCTGGCGATCGAGCGCCGCGATGGCCCGACGAGCCTGATCTTCTCGCGCCAGGGCCTGCCGCACATCGAGCGCACCGAGGAACAGATTGCAGCGATTGCGCGCGGCGGCTATGTGCTGCGCGACTGCGCCGGTACCCCCGATGCGATCATCATCGCGACGGGCTCGGAAGTCGATCTGGCCGTCAAGGCCGCCGAGAGCCTCTCCGATCGCGCGATTCGGGTTGTTTCTATGCCCTCGACCGATACCTTCGACGCACAGGACGACGCCTATAAGGAGTCTGTCCTGCCCAAGGGGGTGACGGCCCGAGTGGCCGTCGAGGCCGCCGTCACCGATGGCTGGTGGAAGTACGTCGGCAGCGCGGGAGCCGTCGTCGGGCTGGATCGCTTTGGCGAGTCGGCGCCGGCCGGCGTCCTGTTCGAGGAGCTTGGCTTCACGGTCGAGAAGGTCGCGGCCGCGGTCAAGGGCGTTCTTTAAGATTGAGCTTCGGCGCCTGGGTGGCTCGGATGGGACTGGCCGATGGCGATGTCGGCCGGACTCGCGAGTCGCGAGGCGCGCGTAGAGACTGTCTTTCCTCATCCTCAAGTTAGGAGCAACCACCCATGTCGATCAAAGTTGGTATCAACGGGTTCGGCCGCATCGGCCGGATGGCCTTCCGCGCCATTGCCAAGGACTTCCCGAACATCGAGGTCGTCGGCATCAATGACCTCCTCGAGCCGGACTACCTGGCCTATATGCTCAAGTACGACTCTGTCCACGGGAACTTCCCGGGCGAGATCGCCGTGGACGGTGACACCATGATGGTCGACGGCAAGCGGATCCGGCTCACTGCGGAGAAGGACCCCGCCAGCCTGAAATGGTCGGAGATCGGCGTCGACGTGGTGCTCGAGTGCACCGGCTTCTTCCTGACCACCGAGACGTGCCAGGCCCACATCGACGCGGGCGCCAAGAAGGTGGTGCAGTCGGCACCGTCGAAGGACGCCACGCCGATGTTCGTCTATGGCGTCAACCACAAGACCTATGCCGGGCAGAACATCGTCTCGGCCGCCTCTTGTACGACCAATTGTCTCGCGCCGGTGGCCAAGGTGCTGCACGACAACTGGGGCGTGAAGCGCGGTTTGATGACGACCGTCCACGCCGCCACGGCGACGCAGAAGACCGTCGATGGGCCTTCGAAGAAGGACTGGCGCGGTGGCCGCGGGATCCTCGAGAACATCATCCCGTCCTCGACCGGTGCGGCTAAGGCCGTCGGCAAGGTCATGCCCGATCTGAACGGTAAGCTGACCGGTATGGCCTTCCGCGTGCCGACCTCCGACGTCTCGGTCGTGGATCTGACTGTCGAGCTCAATAAAGATGCCAGCTACGACGACATCTGTGCTGCGATGAAGGCCGCTGCGGAGTCCGGCGATATGGCCGGCGTCCTCGCGTATACGGACGAAAAGGTCGTCTCGACGGACTTCCGCGGCAAGAGCGCGCCGTCGGTCTTCGACGCAGGGGCTGGGATTGCCCTGGACCCAACCTTCGTCAAGGTCGTCGCCTGGTACGACAACGAGTACGGCTACACCTGCAATATGCTGCGCATGGTCGAGCACGTCGCTTAGGCCCGGCGGGCGTGACGCGCCCCCCTCTTTCCCTCGGAACGAGGTGGGGCGTCGCTCGCCGAACCTGATCGCTGGCGATGCACAGGGGTCGGGTCGATCGGCGCAATACCGAACGTGCAGTCGGACGGAGCACCGGATCCACCGGACTGCCCAGTGCGCGTTGGCCTGCGCCGCAAAAAAGTTGTCCGATATGGCGGAGTGATGCGGTAAGTCGGTTGGTTCCTCGGTCGGGTCCGGCCCGTCACAGGGATCAGGGTTTAGCCAGGGGGTTGGACCGACTTCCCAGATCGCTTCTATCTAGTTGAACTTCTCCGAGAGGATCTCTGCGATGTCCTTCACCAAGCTGACCGATCTCGATCTCGCCGGCAAGCGCGTCTTGATCCGTTCTGACCTTAACGTCCCGGTCAAGGACGGCAAGGTGACCTCCGATGCGCGCATCAAGGCGTCGATGGCGACCTTCGAACACTGTCTCAAGGCCGGCGCCAAGGTCATGGTCATGTCGCACCTCGGCCGGCCGGAGGAGGGCGTCTTCTCCGAAGCGGATTCGCTTCAGCCTGTCGCCGACGACTTGGGCAACAAGATGGGCAAGCCGGTGCGCTTGATCCGCGACTACCTAGAGAAGACTCCAGAGGTCGACGGCGGCGAACTCGTGTTGCTCGAGAACGTGCGCTTCAACAAAGGCGAGAAGAAGGACAACGAGGCGCTGGCGAAACAATACGCCGCGCTTTGCGATGTGTTCGTCATGGACGCCTTCGGTACCGCTCATCGGGCGCAGGCATCGACCCATGGCGTCGGCCAGTTTGCCCCGGCGGCGTGCGCCGGCATTCTCCTGAGCGACGAGCTCGATGCGCTGAAGAAGGCGCTCGCGACGCCGGCGCGTCCGATGGTGGCGATCGTTGGCGGTTCCAAGGTCTCGACCAAGCTGACCGTTCTCGAGGCCTTGTCCGATAAGGTCGACCAGCTGGTCGTCGGCGGTGGCATTGCCAATACCTTCCTGGCGGCAGCCGGATTCAACGTCGGCAAGTCGCTCTGCGAACACGACCTGATCCCGACGGCCAAGGCGCTCATGGACAAGGCCGAGGCGGGCGGGGGGAATATCCCGATCGCCGTCGACGTGGTCGTCGGCAAGCAGTTCGATCAGAACGAGCCAGCGGTGCACAAGGATGCCAAGGATGTCGCCGACGACGACATGATCTTCGATATCGGACCCAGGTCCGCGCAGCAGCTGGCTGATATCATCGCGCAGGCCGGGACGATCGTCTGGAATGGCCCGGTCGGGGTCTTCGAATTCGACCAGTTCGGCGAGGGTACCAAGACCGTCTCGATGGCGATCGCCAAGGCCCCCGGTTTCAGTCTGGCTGGGGGTGGCGATACCATTGCAGCGATTCAGAAGTACGGCATCTACGACCAGGTCTCCTACATCTCGACGGCTGGTGGTGCCTTCCTCGAGTACCTGGAGGGCAAGACACTTCCCGCGGTCGCGATGCTCGAGTCCCGCGCTAAGGGGTGAGCGACGCGCGGCACTCGGTTGTCCGCGTCGGCGTGGTGCGTCATCACTGGCCATCCTAGCCGGGCGCTTTCGCGAGCGGGCGCGTCCATCAACGGTAGCCGAGCAAGGACCTAATGCCGAGAAGAACAAAGATCGTTGCGACCCTCGGGCCGGCGACCGACGAGGACGAGATCCTCGACGCGGTGGTCGCCGCTGGTGTCGATGTCGTCCGGCTCAACCTCTCGCACGACGGGCACGAGAGGCACCGCTGGCGTGCCGAGCGGGTCCGGGCCCGCGCCGCGGCGGCGGGCCGCGACGTCGGCGTGCTGCTGGACCTGCAGGGGCCGAAGATCCGGGTTGGGCGATTCCGGGCGGGTGCGGTCCGGCTGGCTGTGGGCGATACCTTTGTCGTTGACGCCGCCTGTCCACTGGACGACGGTGACGAGACCCGGGTCGGCACGACCTATCCCGGGATCATCGCCGATCTGCAGCCTGGCGATACGCTGCTGCTCGATGACGGCGCGATCGAACTCGAGGTCGAGCGGCTCGTCGACAGCGCCGTGCACTGCCGCGTGACGCTCGGCGGTCGCCTCAGCGACAACAAGGGCATCAACAAGAAGGGTGGGGGGCTCTCCGCGCCTGCCCTGACAGAGAAGGATATCGCGGACATCCGGTTTGCCGCCGAGATCGAGGCCGACTATCTGGCCGTCTCCTTCGTGCGCAACGGCGACGATGTTCGCCTGGCGCGCGAGCTGTTCGCCGAATCCGGTGGCTTCGGTGGCATCGTCGCCAAGGTCGAGCGCGCCGAGGCGCTGGCCGGGATCGACGACATCATCGTTGCCGCCGACGCGATTATGATCGCCCGCGGTGATCTGGGGGTGGAGATCGGCGATGCCGAACTGCCTGCGGTGCAAAAGGACCTGATCAAGCGTGCCCGGGCGATGAATAGCGTCGCGATCACGGCCACGCAGATGATGCAGACGATGATCGAGCACCCCTATCCGACGCGTGCCGAGGTGTTCGATGTGGCGAACGCCGTCCTGGACGGGACCGATGCCGTGATGCTCTCGGCCGAGACCTCGATCGGCCGACACCCGGCGAAGGTGGTCGAGGCCATGCACCGCATCTGCGAAGAAGCGGAGAAACAGCGCAGCGCCCGACGCTCGACGCACCGCATCGACACCGCCTTCGGCCGGGTCGACGAAGCCATCGCGATGGCGACCATGTACACGGCGAATCACTTGGGTGTCAAAGCGATTGCGGCGCTCACCGAGACGGGATCGACGGTGAAGTGGATGTCGCGCATCAGCTCCGGCATCCCCATCTACGCCCCGACCCGTCACGTGGCAACCCGAAGAAAGGTGACCCTTTTTCGTGGGGTCTATCCGGTAAGCTTCGATGTGGTGAGCACCAATATCCACGAGGTCAACCGCGACGTGGTCGAGGTCCTGCTCGACCAGGGTATCGTGCGTGACGGCGATCTGGTCATCATCACCAAGGGTGACCGGACCGGGGTGGAGGGCCAGACCAACATCATGAAGATCATGCGAGTCGGTGAGCACCGCCTGCTCGCCGACGATTAATCCACCCGAACCCGAGCATCCGACAACCGAGGAGATATCTGGTATGGCTTTGATTTCGCTAAGACAGCTGCTCGACCACGCGGCCGAGCACAGCTACGGTGTGCCGGCCTTCAACGTCAACAATCTCGAGCAGATGCGGGCCATTATGGAGGCCGCCGACGAGACCGATTCTCCGGTTATCGTCCAGGCTTCAGCCGGCGCCCGCAAGTATGCTGGCGCCCCCTTCCTGCGCCATCTGATCATGGCCGCGACCGAAGAGTGGCCACACATCCCGGTGTGTATGCATCAGGATCATGGCGCCTCGCCTGCGATTTGCGTGCGCTCCATCCAGCTCGGGTTTAGCTCGGTGATGATGGACGGCTCGCTCGGCGAGGATATGAAGACGCCGATGGATTACGACTACAACGCGCGTGTGACGCGGCACGTCGTCGACATCGCCCATGCCTGCGGCGTTTCCGTCGAGGGCGAGCTGGGCTGTCTCGGGTCGCTCGAGTCAGGGATGGCCGGGGAAGAGGACGGCTCCGGCGCGGAAGGTAAGCTGAGCCACGATCAGCTGCTGACCGATCCCGAGGAGGCCGCCAAGTTCGTCCAGGATACCCATGTCGATGCGCTGGCGATCGCCATCGGCACCTCGCACGGCGCCTACAAATTCACCCGACCGCCGACGGGCGACATCCTCGCCATTCAGCGCATCCGTGAGATCCACGCGCGGATCCCGGATACTCACCTGGTGATGCACGGCTCCTCATCGGTGCCCCAGGAATGGCTCAAGATCATCGACCAGTTCGGCGGCGACATGGGCGAGACCTATGGCGTCCCAGTCGAGGAGATCGCCGAAGGCATCAAGAATGGCGTCCGGAAGGTCAACATCGACACCGACCTGCGCATGGCTTCCACCGGCGCCATCCGCAAGCACCTGGCCGAAAACCCGAAGAACTTCGATCCGCGCAAGTACTTGGCGGCCTCGACCAAGGCGATGAAGGAGATTTGCCGGCACCGATACGAGGCTTTCGGCACGGCCGGGCAGGCGAGCAAGATGGCGGCCCTGTCGCTCGAGACCATGAGCAGCCGCTACGCCAAGGGCGAGCTCGACCCCAAGGTCCGCTAACGATCATGGGGCGAGCCGAGACACCCCTGATGATGAAATGTCGCCTCGCCCCTGATCATTCCCTCACCCCAACCCTCTCCCAGAGGGCGAGGGAGCGAACGTGCTCCGCGAGTTTCACAGTAATCGCGGGCAAGCGTGGGATGCGCTGATGCGACATCATCGGTGGTCGGGCATCAGCGCAGGATCCTGACGAAGCGGCGGAAGAACCCCCGGAAGAACCCCCGGATCCCGAGACGCGCTCCCTTCGGGATCCGGGGTTTTTTGTCTTATGCAGGGGCGCCGTCGGACTGGGCGAAAAAGGTTCTGTAACGGCGTTTGCGCGGAGCGAAGGCCATGTACATCACTGGATACAACAGTCGGTCGAGGATGGCGTTTCCGGACGAGAAGTGGATGTCGTCGACGATGGCCGCGCCCGCGCCGTCCTTGCGTACGACGTGCTTGTGCCGCCAGTCTTTGAGGCCGATCGGCAGCTTGACCCCCTCATCGATAAAATAGCAGTGTCGTTCATCGCGGTGGGATGCCGTAATCCTGCTGATCCATTCCCCCGCGATCGGCAGCCTTAAATGGACGATATCCCCCTCGTTCGATCCGTCGAACCGAATCAGCTTTGCGCCCGGCGGCAGCAGATATTCGAAGAGCCTTCGGTCGAACCCTGCGAAGGTCTCCTCCATGGATTGGTCGACCTGAGTTGTCAGCACGAGTTGCATGATGTCCCGCCTATGATTTCCGCGCACTAACCGACGAGGTTGATGCAGCTGGAGTCGCTTGAGCTGCCCCTCGACAGTGCCGCCATCTCAGCGTTTTGCAAGAAAACGCCTGGCCGGCATCGCCCGGGTGTGGCTTCCATCGGAGACGCGGCCCGAGATCGACGAAGTCGCGCTCGTCGAGATCGCGATTTGTATCGCTGTCGGTACCGAGGCTTTTTGGCAGAAGCTCGATCCCGATTCCGATACCGATACCGATACCGATACCGATACCGATACCGATACCGATACCGATACCGATACCGATACCGATACCGATACCGATCGAGGAGACGTATGCTGTACTGCGAGGTTTCGATCCTGCCCTGAGAACCGCTTTTTTGTCGCCGCGGTAGCGTTGCGGCTCGATAACATACAAATGTATGGTATAT
>JGI12048J13642_10302285_pt1 | contig 16691 bp, 9 predicted proteins | sample ElkSlonscriptome_16_FD_13642 | JGI IMG/M metagenome (IMG submission 13642)
AATGATGAACTCAACTATGCCCAGCGATTTGTCTGTATCCCCGCCAATCCAGAGTATCCCTCGTTAAATTTAGCTCAGGCTGTAGCCGTTTGCTGTTATGAACTGTTTCAACTCGCTTCCCCATCTTCCCCATCTCCCCCATCTTCCCCATCTCCCCTACCTTCCTCATCTCCCCCACCTTCCTCATCTTCCACAGCTTCCTTAGATGCAATCGAGGCTTACTTCCAACACTTAGAAGCCGTACTATTAAAGATTGGCTACCTACATCCCCATACTGCGACATCCCGCATGGAAAAGTTCAGACGCTTGTATTACCGAGCCATGCTTACCCCAGAAGAAGTCGCCATGCTAAGAGGGATTCTCCGTCAGACAGAATGGGCGGTACAATTTATGCCGAGGTCAAAACCGGATGATTCAGAATCCTAGCGGCTGTCTGAGACTATAGACTTTCCGCCGATAAATTGGCAAAATAGCCAGGTTCACATCGTCAGGAAATCATTGATGGCGGCTTGAAGAGTAAGGATTTAGACGTTAGTTGTGTTTGGAGGTATTTTCAGTGGCAATGTCTAGGGGCAATCCGTATCAACCCGATCGCAACGAGTCCAAACCACGAGGAATCTATCGTTCTCGTCGGCTTTCTCGTCAACGTCGCCCTCGACAACCCTTGCCCTTAGAAGAGGATCTTCATCCTCCCTCCTCTTCCCCCTCACCACGCCGTCTGCGTGCGGTTCAATCTAATTCTGCAAATCCCAGTCGCCCCAAACCCATACCCCTAAACCCTACCACTCGGCGTTCCAGTGAACCCTCGATTTACCCCAATCTGAAGCTACCCAAACTGCGGACGATTAACGGGATACCCATCAGAGAAACACCTCTGGGAAATCGTCAGATGCGTCGCCCTCCGGCTGCAACACCCCTATCCCACCCCTTGAATTCACGTCGAGACAATCGCCCCCGTAGGCAAACGCGGCGTTCAAGTGTCTCAACTCAATCCGAGGCGAAACCGAAGCGTCAATCGCCTCGTTCTCAATCCACTCAGATGGGAAAATCCCGGCGCAGTCGGCGTTCCAAAAAACGCTCGGCGGGTATATGGATTCACATTATCCGCCTACTGATTCTCGGCGTTGGCATTGGCGCGATCGCAGGCACTCTATTATCAGTATTAGATCCCACTAGCAAAATGTCGATGCGATCCAGTGAGGCGGCGCAGGAAAACCCTCAAGAAAGCCCAACGAATCAAAGCATTACCCCAGTACTCCCATTGCGCCAAGAAATCACCCCTCTCAAAGCCCAAGTCCAAACCTTAGTCGCCAAAAATCCGAAATTGCAACCTGGTGTTTTTGTCGTGGATTTGGATACAGGTGCCTACTTAGACTGGGAAAGTCACTCCATTTTTCCCGCCGCCAGCACGATTAAAGTCCCGATTCTGGTGGCATTTTTTCAAGATGTCGATGCGGGCAAAATTCGCTTAGATGAACCCCTAACCATGGAACCAGAAATGATCGCCAAAGGTTCAGGGGACATGCAATATCAAAAACCTGGAACACAGTACAGTGCCTTGGAAGTGGCAACCAAGATGATTACGATTAGTGATAATACTGCCACGAATATGATTATTCATCGCCTCGGCGGTATCCAAGCCGTTAATCAACGGTTCCTATCCTGGGGATTAACGGCAACGGCAATCAATAACCCCTTACCGGATTTAGAAGGAACGAATACCACCAATGCCAGAGATATGGCAAACTTGCTGTATAAGGTGAATCAAGGGGGATTATTGAGTCTGCGATCGCGCGATCGGTTGTTGGATATTATGCAGCGTACCGTGAATAATTCTCTGATTCCTCAAGGATTAGGTACAGGGGCGACGGTTGCCCATAAAACTGGGGATATTGGTTCAGTATTGGGAGATGTAGGTATTGTGGATATGCCTACAGGGAAACGCTATCTCATCGTCACCTTGATAAAACGTCCCCACAATGATGCGAGTGCCTCGGAGTTAATTCACAACCTTTCCCGCACAGTTTATGACTATTTCAATAAACCAACGGCGACACCGAGTCTGAACTCCATGCCCATTAGCACACCTGCCATGATGGTGAGTGGATTGCTGATTGGTTTGCAAGGGACGATTTTGTAATTTGTTTTATGTCTTATGTCATTCGTTCAAGGAAGAGAATTTATGGTTCAAGTTGACGTTGAGTGATATGCAATACACAACTATTGATTTATTTGCTGGTGCTGGAGGCTTAACTACAGGGTTTCACTTAGCAGGCTTTCGGACGATATGCGCTATCGATCATAACCCAACAGCTTTAGCAACGTTTAAGTACAACTATCCACAAACCAAGTTTCTTCTGGTAAAAGATATTCGCACAGTCAACATAAGAGAGCTGCGATTAGCGCTTCAATTAGACCGAGAAGAGTTAACCGCTATAATTGGGGGATATCCATGTCAAGGATTCTCTCGGAACATTCCGGCTGGATACCGATACCTAGAAGATGAGCGAAACCAGCTCTACAAAACTTTTTTAGAATTCGTGAAAGAATTCAGACCGTTGTATGTTGTAATGGAAAATGTCCCCGAAATCCTCAAAGCCTATAATGGCACAATTAGAGAAGAGATAACCCGACAATTAGAGCGAATGGGTTATGGGGCAACCTCCAAATCATTAAATGCAGCAAACTATGGCGTTCCCCAAACTAGAGCCAGAGCTTTCTTTGTTGGTTGTTTGAATGGTATAACTCCTAAACTACCGGAACCTACTCATCAAGGAGATATTAAATCACTCACCTCTAATAAAAAGACGATTCAGTTGAGTATTTTACCAGCGATTGCCTTGCCAATGGTGACTGTCAAAGATGCTATTGGAGATTTGCCCGTACTAGACGCTGGACAGGACTATACCGCACAAACCTATATTTGCGAACCAAAAACTGACTATCAAGCGTTACTGCGTCGTGGTAGTAGTAAGCTGGTTAATCACATTGCTCGTAAATTGAGTCCTATACAAATGTCCAGAGCTAAAGTCTTAACAGAAGGGCAAGATGCCAGAGATTTACCGCCAGCACTAGCTCCGAAGAAGCATTACAGTGGCGCTTATGGCAGGCTTTACTGGGATAAACCCGCTAGAACGATTACGCGATGGGTTTTTCATCCGGGTTCGGGCAGATTTTTTCATCCCACCCAAAATCGAACTATTACGATTCGTGAAGCAGCACGGTTACATTCTTATCCCGATAAATTTCACTTTCTGGGTTCATATACTCAGATGGCTGATCAAATTGGAGAATCAGTACCTCCCTTATTGGCGAAAGCCATCGCTGATTCTATTCTCCAGAAAAATCCTCATCATCATCTTACCTTGAATTAAGCTTTTGCTGAAGAGTTGACAAGATGGCATTCACATACTCGTCAGGTGTAAGACGGTTTCGCTCAATTGTGATCCGAATGGGTTGCTCTGGAATCGTTTGAACTTTGAAGAGTTGTTTTTGGTTTTTGTACCAGATTAGTGTTAGCTTATCATTAACTGTTCCCTGGAGTCCTTTACCTGCTTTTCCCGTACTTCTATTTATAGACCAGTTCCAGGAAAAAAGAAATCATTTAAAAACGTGCTATTAAGGCTTCTGGGTATCTTTAGCTACCAAATTTGGAAGAAAATGGCACGATTCGCTAGATTTAGCTAAAAGAAGCTTACCTGTGATCAGTTCGTTTGACTTCTACCCAGAGAAAAACATAATATCTACCTTAAGGTAGAGGGTAAAGTAGGAAAAATCCTAAAGCGTTGGTTTAAGTAATTGGGGAACAGGGAACAGCAAAGACTTTAAAATTCAACATTCAATCCTATTTCTACCTTAAGTTGAATTGCCTGTTTCGCTGAATTCAGTTAACAATGCCAGTGAGGGACGCCTAAGGGGAACAAATTATTATGGATATCAGTACAGTTTGGGAAGACTTAGCTTGGCAACAAGGGGGTAAGATTGTCTATTTAATTCTAGATGGGGTGGGCGGATTGTCTGATCCAGACAAAGGTGGGACAGAATTGCAAGTTGCCCAGACGCCGAATTTAGATCAATTAGCAAAAGAATCCAGTTGTGGTCTATTGGAAATTGTGGGCCCGGGAATTACACCCGGTAGTGGTCCAGGTCATTTGTCTTTATTTGGTTATGATCCCCTGAAGTATAATGTGGGTCGCGGTGTTTTATCGGCTTTGGGAATCGAGTTTGATCTTAAGGAAAATGATATCGCGGCGCGGGTTAATTTTGCCACGATTGATAAACAGGGTAATGTTTCCGATAGACGGGCGGGTCGAATTGCGACGGATGTGAATCGCCGTCTCTGTGAAAAGATTCGGGACAAGGTTAGCTTGGATTTTGAAGGGGACTATTTCTTTGAAACCGTCAGCGAACATCGGGCGGTATTTGTGTTGCGAGGTCAGGGATTAGGGGGAAATTTACCGGATACTGATCCGCAAACCACAGGGGTTCCTGCTAAAGATCCGACAGCTGAATCAGAGGACTCGAAGAAAACCGCCGAATTGGTGCGATCGTTTATTGATCAGGTACAGCAGGTTTTAGCCGATGAAGACCAAGCTACTGGGATTTTAATGCGTGGGTTTGAACGCTATCAACCCTTGCCAGCCATCCGCGATCGCTTTAAACTCGATGGGGTTTGTGTGGCTGATTATCCCATGTATCGCGGCGTGAGTCGCTTAATCGGGATGGATGTTGTGCCGCGTCCCGGTGGCATGAAACCACGGTTTCAAGCGCTGCAAGATGTTTATGGGGAGAAATACAACTTCTATTTCCTCCATGTTAAACATTCCGATAGTAAGGGAGAAGATAGTAACTTCGAGGGTAAGGTAAAAGTCATTGAAGAAGTGGATCAGCTTTTACCGTTGGTTACTGGACTCAATCCTGATGTGTTAGTCGTGAGTGCAGATCATTCCACCCCGGCGGTAATGGGACAACACAGTTGGCATCCTGTCCCCGTGATTATCCATGGTAAATATGCCAAAGTGGATGATGTCGCGACATTTGATGAATATGCTTGTGGGCGGGGGATGTTAGGATTGCGTCCTGGAGTGCAGTTGATCGGGTTAGCTTTAGCACATGCGGGACGATTACGCAAGTATGGGGCGTAATTCATCAACATTAATCGGACAGGTAGGGGCGCACTGACGTGCGCCCTCCCCATAGCTACCCCCGCTATAATTTAGTCCGCGCAGGCGGACGCAAGGCAAGTGTAGCTGCGATTTCAATCGCCTCCTCATACTTTGAACGCAACTTGGTATCAGCTTTAGCGTAAAATCGAAACATAAGTACATAATTAGAACTAAAACGCAACAGGGGCATCTGTCAACGATGGAAAGTAAAAGCACTCAAAGTCAGCCAGATATGAAAAAACCTGAAATGCAAATGAGACGGATTACCAGTTATCAGGCACTGTGGAGACCCCTGGATAATAAAGGTCACTTTTGGTTTACCTATTTTGATGGCGATAGAGAACGCACGGAAGATTTAGATGTAGACAATTTCCGAATCATGCTCGATATCTTAGATACAGAGAAGCCGATTTTTGGCGATCACTCCACATCTGCTGTTGCCGTACATTGGCCCGACAATGATATCCAGACTGGAGCATGGGCATAATTGGAACAGAGATAGGCAAGATGGGGGAGGTGAAAAAATGGAGAGTGTTGTGTAGGGGCGGGTTTTACAACTATCGTTTTTGACCTCTCCCAGATGCCACCAAACCCGCCCCGATTAAGTGCAAGCAAAAGAGATATCCTTTATCGCCCTCATTCCCTCATTTATCTTGGAATCCTGGAGCCATCTGCCATCTGCCTTGGGCAGTACCAACGTGTAAGCATTCAACCGGACATGATATGAAGCAGGTGGGATGAAACGAATTACCAGCTATCAGGCATTGTGGAAATCTCTGGAAAACAAAGGTCACTTTTGGTTTACTTATGCTGATGGTGAACAAGAACGCACCGCTGATTTAGATGCCAAGAACTTCCAGATGATTCTGGAAATGCTGGGAACCCAGAAGCCAATTTTCGCCGATCGCACCACCTCGACTGTGGCATTACATGGGGTAGTTTCCCAGAAACGCAAGTGAGGTTCCCCTTGGAGATTCGCACTGAGGAGGGGAGCAGAGGGAGCTGGGGAAGCGATGTAGAGACGTAGCATGCTACGTCTGGGAGTTGAGGGAGTCAACAAAGGACGAATGACTAAGACATAAGACGAGCCTTACCCCTGCTGACTGATGGGATGTGATCTAACACAATTGTTAAGAAGTTTCACCAATGGTGCCTTTCCCCTGAATAATGATATAAGGAGAATTTTTTGGGAGAGGTTATTATGGCTTACGTATGCGAGATAGGCACGGGCCACAGAGTTTACCTCGATAATCAAGGAACACAGACAGTTGTCACCACTCTCAGTGGTAGTCCAGGACAGCAGCAACAAGCTAGTAACGGGTTTCAAACCGGAAACTGGACATCACCGCCGGAGGTATTCCGCACGCCTAACGGTGTGGTGTTAAAGATTTCTACAGCGCAAGGAGATCATTTTATCCAAGTGCAAGGAAGCAGCATGAGCGTAACCAGTGGAACTCCGTCTTTTAGTAGTTCCCAACAAATGCAAGTGCAGCAAGTCGATAGCACCCCCGCTTCATCCATGCCTTCAATGGAACCGATGAAGCCCATGGAACCAATGAAACCCATGGAACCGATGAAGCCGATGAATATGGGAGACATGCAAATGAATATGAATCCCATGGAAATGCGGATGGGCAATATGGAAATGCGGATGGGATCGGGATCACCCGCGTCATCGTCGTCTCCCGCTCAAAGCAGCAAACAGTTCTGCCCACAATGCGGCTCATCCCTGACGCCTAGCGATCGCTTTTGTTCCAGTTGCGGAAATCAGCTGAATTAACTCTGATTAGAGAAACCGGAACAGGCTACACCATCGATCGATTGTCAAGTCATCGTGGTGTAGCACACCTAATTCGGTAAATTAGATTCGGTTTGTAGTAAGGAAACCTTAGCCCTAGTGGTTTGTCAACCTTAAATTGACAGGTTAAAACTGATGCGGGGATGGGGGAAGCGGAGATAAAAGTAACCCGTCAAACTAGCTTTGACAGTCTAGTAGATTCCGTTGGGTTTCCTTGCTTCTCGATGAAAGCGAGTAAGACAAATGGCGAATGACAAATGACGAATGACAAATGACGAATGACGAATGACGAATGACGAATGACGAATGACAAAAGGATGACCAATGCCCATTAAAGTTAGCCTAAATCATCAACTTGCTTATCACTTCGAGCGCCCCGTTATTCTTGGTCCTCACACCGTAGGATTACATCCATCCCCTCACTGTCGCACATCCATTCAAAGTTATTCTCTAACCATCCAGCCTCAAGAGCATAGTTTAACCTGGCAAAATGATCCCTACGGGAACCACCTCGCCCGCTTGAATTTCCCCAAGCCTACCGATACTCTCGCGATTGAAGTCGATATTATTGCCCAACTGCAACCGATTAATCCCTTCAATTTTTTGGTTGAACAGTATGCTGAACGCTATCCCTTTAACTATGATCCCCACCTCCAAAAAGAACTGAGTCCCTTCCTAGATATCAGCGAATCAGGAAAACTTTTATCTGATTGGGTAGAAGAAAATCGAAAAAATGACATCTACATTACCGGTTTTTTAGGGGCAATTAATCAACAGCTTGCCCAAGATATCACCCATACTATCCGCTTAGAAACTGGGATTCAATCCTGCGAAGAAACCCTGACCAAAAAAGTCGGTTCTTGTCGCGATACCGCCTGGTTACTGGTGCAAATATTGCGACATTATGGTTTAGCGGCGCGATTTGTTTCCGGCTATCTGATTCAACTCAAAGCAGACAATCCCCCTGTTGATGGACCCCCAGGCATCGAAGCCGATTGTGCCGATTTTCACGCTTGGGCAGAAGTCTATCTTCCCGGCGCTGGTTGGATTGGTTTAGATCCCACATCCGGGTACTTAGCGGCGGAAGGACATATTCCTCTCGTCTGTACTCCCAACCCAGAAGCCGCTTCTCCGGTTAGGGGAACCAGTGAACCCTGTCAGTCTCAGTTAGAGTTTGCGGTGAAGGTGTCGCGTCATGAGAACATCGCCAGCCCCAGTAAACCCTATACAGAAGCCCAATGGCAACAGATTGATAGTTTAGGTAAAGCGGTAGACGAAACGCTACACCGTGCAGGTGTGGGCTTAACCATGGGAGGTGAACCCACTTATGTCTCCACTGACGATTTTGAATCTCCCCAATGGCAAATTGCCGCCCTTGGGGATGAGAAACGCAAAATTGCCGGACAGTTACTCAAACGCTTAGAAGCCCGGTTTTCTAAGGGAGGAGGATTACTGCATTATGGGTTAGGGAAATGGTATCCCGGTGAGATTTTACCCCGATGGGCATTAGGATGCTACTGGCGCAGTGATGGTACTCCAATTTGGCGAAATCGAGAGTGGTATGCAGAGGAAGGGAAGGATTATGGACATACAGCAAAACAGGGAGAGATATTTATTCAGGCGTTAGCGAAGCATCTAGGTGTTAATCCTGCTTGTATTATTCCCACCTATGAATATGACGGAGACATTGGTGGGTATGTTTTACCAATATTACCGGTATTAAAAGATGAGCAATTGTATTGGAGTACCTGTCATTGGCGATTTCCTGATGAGAGGTTGAATTTGTTAGTCGGTGACTCTCCCGCCGGATTCCGTTTACCCCTGAATTCCATCGATTGGTCTGAGGAATTGGTACAGGAAGGAATTGTCCCCTTAGAGGCTAATCCAGCCCTACCTAGTCCTGAATTTATTGATTCGCCTGATAATACGATTCGGATTGGCTTAGGTGTAGAAGCTAGGCAAGGAATTTTGCATATCTTTCTCCCTCCTTTAACCTCAGCACGAAGTTTCTTAGATTTAATCACTGCGATTGAAGAAACAGCGGCAAAGGTAAAAACCCCGGTGTTAATTGAAGGGTACACACCTCCCGGTAATGGGGGAATTGAAGGGTTTCAAATTACCCCTGATCCGGGTGTGATTGAGGCGAATATTCATCCAGCCGGAAATTGGCAAGAATTGGTTGAAATTACCACAACCCTGCACGAAGAGGCACGGCGTTGTCGTTTGGGAACTGAAAAATATACCCTAGATGGACGGCGGGTGAGTACAGGGGGCGGCGCTCATATTACAATTGGCGGCAAAACGCCCTTAGAGAGTCCCTTATTACGGCGTCCGGATTTACTCAGGAGTTTGATTAGTTATTGGCAAAATCATCCCAGTTTATCCTATTTGTTTGCAGGGTTATTTGTCGGACCCACCAGTCAATCGCCCCGTGTGGATGAGGCGCGACATGAGAGTTTGTATGAGTTAGAGATTGCCTTTCAAACGTTACAACCGGGGGAAAAGGTAGCACCGGAATTAGTAGACCGACTGTTACGAAATCTCTTAGTTGATGTAACGGGGAATACTCACCGCAGCGCTTTCTGTATTGATAAGCTGTATCCGGTAGAAAATTACCGCAATCAGTTGGGATTATTAGAATTTCGGGCATTTGCCATGCCCCCTAATATGAGAATGAGTTTACTACAAATGCTGCTGATTCGGGCGCTGGTGGCATGGTTTTGGGAGCATCCCTATACCCAGAATTTAATTCGTTGGGGTACGATGTTGCACGATCGCTTTCTGTTACCGTACTACATCGGTGAGGATTTGCGGCAGGTAATCAGGGAGTTGCAGGAGGCGGGGTATCCGTTTCAATGGGAGTGGTTTGAGCCATTTTTTGAGTTCCGGTTCCCCCAGTATGGCGAGATTAGCCGAGAGGGAATTGAGTTAGAATTACGACACGCGATCGAACCCTGGCACGTTTTAGGGGAAGAAACGGGTACTGGTGGAACCGCTCGTTATGTGGATTCTTCCATGGAACGGATACAGGTAAGATTACGGGGGGCGATGGGACATTCGCCCAATCGAGATAATTTTTCCTCCCGTTATCAGGTGACTTGTAATGGGTATCCGATACCGTTAAAGTCTACAGGAATACCGGGAGACTATGTGGGTGGGGTACGCTTCCGCGCCAGGGAATATGCAGCGTTATTGCATCCTTCGATTAATTCTCATTCCCCATTAGTATTTGATATTGTAGATACCTGGAGTCAACGGTCAATTGGGGGATGTCGCTATTATGTTAATCATCCCAATGGCATCGTTTATGATAAATTGCCCGTTAATCATCGGGAAGCAGAGTCACGGATGTTGGAACGATTTATTCCCCAGGATCATACACCGGGGATAATTTCGATTCCACCATTATCATTGAGTCCGGAATATCCGTTGACATTAGATTTGCGACGGGTGAATTCGTTTCACAAAGAAACATAATTTGATAAAATCTTGTTTGTCGTAGGTGAGAGAAGTTATTGTGATAAGAGGACTAAAGTCCTCACTACAAACATACCACTTGATTATCGTTCTTATGACGATGGTTGTTCATTGGTTTTGAGTTGTTGCTCAACCAGATCAAGTGCATCTTTGGCTGTTAGATTCTGTTCTAGGATAGCCAGAATACCGGGGAGATATTGATCCATTGTCATGACATTGGTGTAGACAAGATTTTGCACCAGGGTAGGAGTGAGCCTATCTCCCTCAACATCTATGCTGGTTTTATAGCGAATTTCACCGTCGTCGAAATCGAGTTCAAAATTGCCGAGAATCATGCCATAGTTAGCGCGGGTGATAAATTCAGCAATGGTTGAGCGTTTATCTTCGGGAACCACTTCAGGATAAAGGGAGTAAAATACACATTGATCTTCTGCTTCTCTCGCCTTAGCAAGGCAGTGCCATTGACCGTTTTCACCCTGGAAGTTCATGTATAGGATAGGTTCGTCTTCGTCTTCAACGAGGGGCCACTCGTCAGCTTCAAAGAAGTTGAGCATGGCTTTGTAAATGATTGGGTTCCCTGTACCGTCGGGATCAAGTTCCTCGCGAGCCGTTTTTGCCCAGTCTTGAAAGGTGGCTTCGATAGCATCAATAAATTCGCCAGTGGCGTCTTGAGTGATGGCTTCAAATTCAGTATCTGCTAGTTGCTCAAGGGATTTGGTGATTTCCTCGAGGGTTTCAGTCGAGGTATCTTCGCTGAGTTCGTTAAAGTCGGGCAGGTTTTCCTTCGCCCAATTTTCCAGGTAGTTGCGAAGGGTTTGTTGGAGTTCTTCTTCGGAAGGAGGATTTTGCATAGGAATTAATAGCGTAGCGATTGAGCCGGAAAAGCCAGATTTTGTCTCTTTTTGGGATGGTTTTTAGGATTCGCTAGGTTAATTCCCATACCCTTAACGTCGCGTCTTTAGACCATGTCACCACGGTTTTAGCATTGACCATCTTTGCCCCTACAATCTCTCCTTCATGTTCTGTTAATGTCTGCACACATTCACCAGAATCCAAATCCCAAAGGCTCATGGTTGTATGCCCCCAACTCAAAAAACGTGATGTTGAAAGTATAATACCTCCGTTCACTTCTGCGTCGAATTGGGTAACGCTTTCACCTGTCACCTTATCCCAAAGATGACAACGACCATCTAGCGATTGGGACAAGAGAAAGTTGGTAGATACGCGCCAGACATGTAATACAAGATTATTGTGCTGTGCAAACACACATTTAGACTGTGTCGTTGAGGTATCCCAAATGCGTACTGTCCCATCACTGGACCACGAGACAATGTCGCCGTTATCAAGGGCGAAGGCATTACGGATATCATTTTCATGTCCTCTGAGTGTCGCCTCTACTATTCCATCTTGTGTCCAAATCTTAAGGGTGCGATCGTTCGACCAGGTCAGAATGCGATCGTCAGGCAACAGATATGCACCATTGATGCTATCACCATGTTCTATAGCAGCATATAAGTATTGCCCAGTCTGCAAATCGCAGAACTCTAACGACATCTCAGACCAGGTGACAACCACACCACGGTCTTGAAGTAACAAAAATGGCAGGGTCAGCATTTGGTAATATTCGCGAAAGCAAGCACCTTTGAAAATCGAAACGGCTTGACCTGTCGAAATGTTCCATAAAATAAGGTTGGCTTCCAAATCCCAGGAAACAACATGGTGGGGACACCAATATACAGTCCCCATAAAACTCAAATCCGGTCTCATTATCGTTCGCACAAGTGTACCTGCTTTAGAGTCCCAAACACAAAGGCTGCCGTCGTAAGCTGTAGACGTAATCAAACCCTCTGGTAGGCTTAATGCATGAGTCACTTGCGCCTCGTGTCCCCTCAGAACGTGAGTTTGGGACGCACAGTCAAGAGACCATATCCTTAGTGTCGTATCATCCGACCAGCTTAAAATAGTGTCTGAGTCTAAGCTTGTGACGCCGCTAACAACCTCTTCATGGCCCCGCAGTACGTCTCTATGGTGTAATTTGCCTATGTTCATCTGCCGCTTATGAGTAGTTTTACCTTGGCTATCTGACTTTTCCTCTTAACAATCGCTTGAGGTTGGCCAAGAATGCCGCCCGTCTCACAGAATCTTTCTGGAGTATACCGATGGGAGCTGAGGTAGCATATTTCGAGTGTCCCATTTCAGACTCTAATCTCAAGATCAGGCTGTCGATGCGCTTGTTTGTGATATCCTTGCGGGCTGTAGGATTTGTGTCCTGGAATTGTTGATCCATACCACGCGAAGCTGCTGTAGACCCTCTCGGTGCTGTAGTTCCCGCCGCTCGTTGATTAAGTGATTGGGCGGCAAGGAATTCACCGTCTTTGTCACCGGCAACCCGACCTTCGCACTGTTCACATTGCCGCTGATACTTTCCTTTGGTCGGTAGCGGGGCGCTGTCGCCTGTACTCTCAGCAATGCCCCGCATATGCTTGTAGAGCCCACTGACCTCGGATGTTGAGTCCAATAACCCGAGTGAGGTTAAGGCATCATCAATCGCGTCCTTGGCGTGGGCGGCAGTTACCACATTATGTGGGGTCGTCACACTGGGTTGTGCTTCACAAGAGGCACAGTCAGTATTTCCTGAAAGACGCTGAACTTCGAGAAACGCTGGTCTCCCAGTATGTTTGTGCATTTTGAACAGGAATTTATGAGAAACACCACCAACTACTGTGTCATTAACTACCTGTAGAGTGGGAACAATCTTCTGATCGGGATTACTTCGATTGCTATTGACCCGCCCAACAATAGCATCCACAAGCCTGTCAATTTCATCAATAACTTTGTATGTTTTCTTGAGTCCAGTGCTACGTTTAATTGCCTGGGCAAGATCATTGAAGTTGTTGTCGCGATCATCTAATGTAATGATTGTCTCTAACTCTTCAACATTGGGCGAGATGGTCATCTTAGTCCTGATCTGTTGATCATTCTTGACCCTCTCGTATGCTTCGAGATTTACCGAAAACTTAATGCCTTTGATCCGCTTGTCAATCTTTTGCTGTCCCTGCTGTTCCAGTCGTTTGGCAAGGCGAATTTTGCGATCATAAGCAGATCGTAGGTCGCTATCGCCCCCCTTGTCAGATTGATTGAGCGTAGCCGCCGTATCCTGAAGAATTTGTCTGTGGAGCGATGAGTTGTTAATACCAGCATAGTATTTCTTCCCACTAACATTTTTTGCGACCCACCCTTTGCCAGCCGTGGCTTTGGCACGCTTGCCTTGCTTAGTTGCGATACTCTCGATCATCCACATTGAACCGCGTGTCAACAAGGTTGTTTTTATACTGACACCAGACTTTCTCGCCGGAACTTGAGAAAGTTGTGACTTGACCACAGACTCGGGTTGAACCTGTTTTCGCGTCAATTTCTGTGTCTTCTTCCATCCTTGTTGAGCCACTTTTTGTGCAATAGGACGCAGCGCCTTGTCTTCGTCTTGGTCTTTCTTTTTGTCCTTATTTCCTTTTTTGCCTTTCTTGCTCTTATTTTTCTTGCCTTTCTTGCCCTTAAACCGCTTCATCAAACTCTTCGCCAAGCCCTTCAGCTTACCTGCCACCTTCCGGGCTGCTTTAGCAATCTTGACAATGATGAAATTAGTAATAAAGTCCAGCAACACGATCGCGGCTGAAGCCAACAATGCCCCAAACTGAGGACCCGCCGCCCCTGTCTTGATCGCCTTCAAGAACTCGATGAAGCGTCCAAAGGCTTGAATAATCTGACTAACTGTACCCCAAGCTGCCTGTAATCCCTGGATAATCGCTAATACTGCCCCAGCCGCAGGCACAATCATTGAGACGAGGCGCTCCAGCAAAACCCCAATAATAATCGTGGGTAACGCTTGCTTAACCGCCGTCCAAGCCATCTTGCCCACTTCTGCCATGGCGATACCGCCTTGGGTCAAGATCTTCCAAACGGCTGCACCTAAACCCAGAACGGCTTCTAACTTTTGATTGAACCAGGTTTGTACCTGTTCTTTGAAGGCACTCCAGAGGTGATTGCGGATACCATCAGATACCGCCGCCCCTAAGTTACCAATCCATTGTCCGGGATTAGCGGCAATATCCTTCGCCAACACCGCAAAAGCACCCAAGGCTTTGGCAATCCCTTCACCAAACTTAATCGCTCCCATGACAACGCCTTCGTAGACGCTGACGACAGCTAACATTCCTTTCTCAAGTAAACCTAGGGCGGCATCTAGGGCACCACCTAAAACATCCAAGGCTTTCTGAATTCCCTGATTCAGGTTTTCGGCTAGCTGATTAACCGTATCTTCTGCCTGCTGAACTTTTTTCGCGATCGCGCTACGCCATTTGTCTCGTAATCCGGGCCATTTTGCCAGAAGAGTATCGCCTAAAGCAATCAACGCATCTCCCACTCGACGGATAACTGCCACAATCGCTTGGCGTGCCTTTTCAATCGCGGCGGCGGCTAGCTTTTTAGCAGCTTCAATCGCTTTTCGCATCGCTGCACGAGCCGCTTCAAAGGCTTTCTGAATCGCCTTCTTAATGCCGTCAAAGAAGGCTTTTGCCTTACTCGCTAACCAGCCAAATAACCCACCTGACTCTTCTTCCCCTTTCTGCTTCTCCTCAGCCGCCTTTGCTTCACCCTTCTGACGCTCGGCTTCTGCCTCTGTTTCGCCCTTTTCGATTTCCTTGACAGCTTCAGCATCCCCTTCTGCCTGTTTCGTCTCAACCTCTTGCAGCCCTTCATTCACCAGTGTGTCGCCCTCTTGGCGCGACTGGCTGACTAAATCATCCTGTTCTTTGCTCCATTGACCTTGTAACTCGGCAACTTCGCCCTGTGCCTTTGTCCGCTCTTGGGCTTGTTGGGTGATATTATCTTGTTTGAGTTGTTCAACCTCTTGCTGGGCAGTGGCTTGTTCTTCTGCCACCTTAGTGGCATGATCTTGTTTCTTGGCGGCTAAATCGCTTTGCGCTTGAGCAGCAGCCGCTTGAATTTCGCCCCCTTTCTCTTGTTGAGCGAAGATAGACGCGGCATCTCCCATCCCATCTCCCCCGGCTCCCGTTGCCAGGGCAGCGCCAGCCCCAGCAGCAGCGGCTGCGGCTCCCCCACCAGCGCCTCCAGTAATCTGCGCTTTCAGGGATTTTTGCGGTATCGTTGGTTGAATGTTCTCTACGCCCGTGGGTTTAGCCAGTTCTTGCTGCCCTTTGGCTTGGGCTTCTGTTAAGCTGGTTTCCAATTCAGCCCTTTGTTCCTGGGCTTTTTGCGGATCAGCATTGCCCTCCAGCGCCAGCTTCGGCGGAGGTCCAGCGGACACCTGATTCGCTCCTGGATCACTGACTGGCAATCGCGTCACTGATGCCTTCATGTTGCTGATATCAGCATCTGACAGTTTGCCTTCTTCATTCCCCTGCACAGTTGGCGCTGGTGTAGAGACTTGGGGCGGGGCTTTTTCTGGGGGTAAGGGTTTGGGTTCGGGGACGGGTTTTTCTTGACCCTCGGCTTTTTTGGCAACGGGTTCAGGTTTGTCGCCGCCTGAATCTGCTTTCACTACCGCCGATTTCCCGGTTCCTGGTAAGGTATCGGCGCTAGGCGGATTGGCGGCGAGTTCAGATTTTTGTTTGCCAACGTCATTAGAGACGGCTGCGGTGACACCCCCTAACGCGGATACCAATTGAGCAGGGGGCAAGCCACTCACCGCACCGAGGGCAGCCGCCGGAGCAGCTTGAGAAACATCTGGGGGTGCTGGGGGAGTTGGGGATTGTGCGATCGCACCACCGCCTCCACCGCCTCCAGCCGGGAGACTGCCTGTAGCGGGTTCTTCTGCTAGCGCTGCGAGAGCCACGTCTTTTTCGGCGGATGAGAGCTGGTTGGTTTCAGTCTCTGTTTCTGGAGCCACTTGAGCCAATCGTTTCTCCATGGCATTGGCTTCAGCCTCTTCATCAACCGTTGCGGCTTCAACGTCACCCCCGCCCGCACTGGCTCCCCCTGCGGCTCCTGCGCCACCTCCTCCGGCTTTAGCAGGACTACTGATGGCGGTTGCGGGAGCGGCAACACTCTTTGTCTTCGTCTCAGGAGATTGGACTGAACCTGCATCAGGTTGGAGGGCTGATTTCGGAGCTGCCTCTTGTTCCGATTTTTCTGGATTTGCCCCAGACTGTGGAGTTGGGGTATCAGCCTGTGTTGAGGTTGCCGAGGTTGGGCTTTCGGTTGCGACGTCGGTTTGTGTCGTGCGATCGCTCTCA
>JGI12048J13642_10182225_pt1 | contig 16682 bp, 17 predicted proteins | sample ElkSlonscriptome_16_FD_13642 | JGI IMG/M metagenome (IMG submission 13642)
GGCCGCGTCAGATATCTATGCGCCGATCACGGGTGAGGTCGTCGCCGTCAACGAAGCGCTCAATGATTCACCCGAAACGGTCAACAACGATCCTTACGGCGACGGATGGCTGTTCACGATAAAGCCCGCCGACGAGGGCGACATCGACGAATTGATGGACGCCGACGCGTACGGCGAGCATATAGAAGACTGATCCCGTTGGCAGGACCGACTCAGGGTGTTCCTGAGCCCCGTGCCGACCTGCCCAGTCCAGTCCAGTCCTTGGACCGTGCCCGGAGCGCGCGCCGCATCCCGCTCTGGTCACTTGAAGACACGGTGACGGCATAACATCCAACGCCGTTACCGGAAAATATGGATAATGCGCCGCGCCGCCCGCAGATCCGGGTCTCTCCGACGCTCTGTCGTCCTGAATGGAATATGTCCGAAATGAGCCAATATGTCTACACGATGAATCGCGTCAGCAAGGTGGTTCCGCCGAACCGCACGCTGATCAAGGATGTTTCGCTTTCGTTCTTCCCGGGCGCCAAGATCGGCGTGCTGGGACTGAACGGTGCCGGCAAGTCGACCGTGCTGCGCATCATGGCCGGCGAGGACACCGAATTCGACGGGGAGGCGCGCCCTCAGCCGGGCATTCGAATCGGTTATCTGTCGCAGGAGCCGCAGTTGCCTGAAGACGAGACAGTGCGCGAGGCCGTCATGGAGGGCGTGGGCGAGATCCGCGACATGCTCAAGCGCTTCGACGAGATCTCGGAGAAATTCGCCGAGCCGATGAGCGACGACGAAATGAACGACCTGCTGGCCGAGCAGGCCGAGCTGCAGGACCAGATCGATTCGGCCGGCGGCTGGGAACTTGACCGCATGCTGGAAAAAGCAGCCGACGCGCTACGATTGCCGTCCTGGGAGAGCGAGATCAAGGTGCTTTCCGGCGGCGAACGCAGACGGGTGGCGCTTTGCAGGCTGTTGCTGTCCAAGCCCGACATGCTGCTGCTCGACGAGCCGACCAACCATCTCGACGCCGAGTCGGTGGCATGGTTGGAGCGCTTTCTTCACGATTTCCCCGGCACCGTAATGGCTGTGACCCATGACCGCTACTTTCTCGACAACGTTGCCGGCTGGATCCTGGAAATGGATCGGGGCCACGGTATCCCGTTCCAGGGAAATTACTCGTCCTGGCTGGAGCAGAAACAGGCTCGATTGGCCGTAGAGGAAAAGCAGGAAGCCTCGCGGCAGAAGACGCTCAAGGACGAGCTGGAATGGGTGCGCTCCAACGCCAAGGGACGGCAGACCAAGAGCAAGGCGCGCCTCAAGCAGTTCGAAGAGCTCAATTCGAAGGAATTTCAGGCCCGCAACGAGACCCAGCAGATCTACATTCCGCCCGGGCCGCGTCTGGGCGATCAGGTGATCGAGGTCGAGCACCTGAACAAGGCCTTCGGCCACGACCTGTTGATCGAGGATCTGAGCTTCAAGGTACCGCAGGGGGCCATTGTCGGCATCATCGGCGGCAACGGCGCCGGCAAGACCACACTGTTCAACATGATTGCCGGCACCGAGAAGCCTGATTCGGGTGAAATAAAGGTCGGCGCCACGGTCGCGCTGGGTTACGTTGATCAGAAGCGCGACAGCCTTGACGACAATCGCCAGGTTTGGGAAGAGATCGCGGACGGCAGCGAGATGATCCAGGTGGGCAACTACTCCACCCCGGCGCGTCAGTACGCCAGCCGCTTCAACTTCAAGGGCGGCGACCAGCAAAAACGGGTGGGCCAGCTTTCCGGCGGCGAGCGAAACCGCGTCCACCTGGCCAAGGTGCTGCGCTCCGGCGGCAACGTGCTGATGCTCGACGAGCCGACGAATGATCTTGACGTGGAAACGCTTCGTGCGCTGGAAGAGGCGTTGCTGGCGTTTCCGGGCTGCGTGCTGGTCACCTCACACGACCGCTGGTTTCTTGACCGCATTGCAACCCACGTGCTTGCCTTCGAAGGCGATTCGCACGTGGAATGGTTCGAGGGCAACTTCAGCGACTACGAAACAGATCTCAAGCGCCGCAAGGGCGACAAGGCCGGCCCGCACCGGATCAAGTACAAGCGGATTGATGGATAGACGGGCGATAGCCGGTTGGAATGTTCAGGCAACCGGGTGCCGCGTGCGGGTTGCCTGAACTGTAAACCTCGACCCGTTACGCTTCGATCTTCCGCTCCAGCTCCGCAACCCGTTCTTCGAGCTCTGCGATGCGCTGGTGCAACGACTCGCTGTCGGCCATTTCGGCCTGCGCGGAGACGGACGTGTTTCCGGACTGCGACGCGCTGCTCTCGACCGGGCCGGCGAGCAGGTGCATGTACCGATCTTCCCGCTGGCCGGGGCCTCGTGGCAGTCGGACCACCAGCGGCTTATCGTGTGCCGCCATGCGATCGAGGGTATATCTGACGTCGTCGAGGTCGTCAAATCGATGCATGCGTTCGGACCGGCTGAACAGCTCGGCAAGCGTCTGCGGGCCTCTCAGCAGAAGCAGGCCTGTCAGAACGCGTTGGGCCGCAGTGAGCTTGAGTTCGGAGTCCACGCGATGGTAGTAGCGCGAGGCGCGCGCGCCGTATTCGGATCTGACCAGTCCTCTTTGTTCCAGCGCCCTTAGCGTCTGGCCGACTCGTCCGGGATCGAGCTTCATCACCGGGTTGCGGCTGGTTTTCTGGTTGCACGCCGTCACGGTCGCGTTCTGGGTCAGCGGATAGGTTTCAGGCGTGGTCGCTTCCTTTTCGATCAGGCACCCCAATACCCGGGCTTCCTGGGCTGAAAGCGGCGGATTCAGCGGTAGCAGCACGTCTTGCGACAATTCGTTTGCCGGTTCCTGTCCCGATCCGTTCGCCGGTTCCTTTGGCGGTTCATTCATTGATGTCCGTTCCCATGGTTTGTCGTGGGCCCCGCGAAAAGCAGGGCGGTTTCAGCATCATCATGCCCTCCGACGGCGAAGACCTCGACAAATCCCGCTGCGGCCGGATTCGAAAGCTGCGCATCGAACGCGAAGCCGCTGCGGGCGAGGGTCGGATCGCCGAAGGCTTCGACAACATCCGGACGCGGAATGCCGGGCAAGATGCATTCCAGATTGCCGTCCAGGCGCACTTCGACCCTGTCGAGTTCTGCTTCATCCATCGAACCGGCCCAGCCCTCGATACCGATCCGGCCATCGCGGCTTCGCCGGATCCGGTCGACCCAGCCCCAGGGGCCACGGCGAAAGCGATCGATGCGGACAGGTGGCTGTCGATCGCGCTCGTGAAGCAGGTACAGGTCCTGCTCCATTGCCAGCGCGCGCGGGATTCGCTCACAATCCACCGACCCGGAAACGCTCGATTCAATGGTCGTGCGAACGTAGCGCTCACTGGCCCAGGCCGTGCCGTAGATGCTGGCATCGATCGGGATCTGCTCGCTTTCGGGTCGGTAGACGAATCCGTTGGCCGGCATTTTTCCGGCAAACTGAGACTCGTCGCGCACGCTGAAGCACAAGACGCCGCCGGGTGCCAGCAGAGAATGCAGTTTGCCCAGCCAGGCGCGGAACAGTCGATCGGGCAGGTGCGAGAAGAGCGAAGCCACCCAGATCATGTCGAAGCGCCGGTCGATCGAGAAGGCTTCCGGGTCGCTGCACGAAAGATGGCCTTCGATGCCGAACAGGCGCTTGTTGGTGTCCAGCGCATCGGCCTGGATTTCGGCGCCCAGCAGATTCTGCCCGGGCAGCCACGCGGCCAGGAATCGAAGCAATCTGCCGTATCCGCAGGCAAAATCAAGTATTCGCAGTTTTTCCGGCGGCCTTTCGAACGCGGTTTCGGCAATCTGTCGAAAGCAGTTGTATTGCTGGATCGAGATGTTGAAGTACTGGCTGAGCGCGATTGCCGCATCTCCGTGATGTGCCAGCGAATGGGCCAGCATCTGGTCGGCTGATGGCACGCGGAATTCCAGCTTTTCGGCAATCCGGTTTCCAGGACCCAGCGCGCGCGCCACCGCCGAGCGGAACAATTGGCTCTCGAGCATCCGGGAAACCTTCCCGTCCAGTGATCCTGAATCTGTGATCACGATCGGCAATGCACTCCCTGCGCGGCGATATTGCCGTAGTGTACCCCGTCGGAAATCGGCTATCTTCGTGAAGTTCGAGTCAGGGCCTGAACGGGCGTGGGTTCCAGCCCAGTTGCCTGCGCGCCTCGGTGTCGTCTACGACCAGATCCATGCGCTGGCGGGAAAGCATTGCCGCGCCGACAGATTTGAATCTTCCGACGCTGTGGGCCAGCCACAGTGCTGATCTGATCGTCCATGCCGGAAAGCGATAGACCGAGGGGTCGACGCCCATTGATGCCGCTATCCGCCGGACCAGCATTGAATAGGTCAGCGTTTCTCCGCCGCCCAGCTCGAACACCCGATTTTCAGGAACCCCGGTTGCTATCAGCGATATCATCAGCCCGGCCAGGTCATCGGCGTGAATCGGCTGTCTCAGGCCGTCGCCGGCGGTCGGCACCCAGCGGCGGTGCTCCAGCCAGCCGCTGATCGTTTTCAACGCACTGAGCTCAGGTACGCCGTAGATCAGGGTTGGCCGGAGGATCGTCAGATTCATGCCGCGCTTTTCGGCGAGCTGCTGCAGGTTGCGTTCGGCCGTCAGCATTGAGTCAATGACTCGACGCTCTTCAGGGTCCGGCGAGCGCTTCTTGAAAATAACGCTGGCCGAACTCAGCACCACCAGGCTCTGCAGGTCCGGCATCCGCTCGGCCTGACTGAGCGCCAGGTTCAGCGGCCCCGCGCTAAGCATGGTGTGGGTCTGCACATGGGCCGGTTCGTGCATCAGATCCTGCTGCAGCCACGTGAGTCCGGGCCGGGAAAAGTCGGGAACTCTTCGCGATACTGCGATTACGGGTGCCCCTTCGTCGAGAAGACGCGGCAGCAGAAATCGTCCCACCTGCCCGGTGCCGCCCAGCAGGAGCAAGGGGCTTGTCTGCGCGTCGATGCGCAGACCGGTGTGCTTGACGGTCATCGTTTCGACCACCAGGCAAAAGGCGTTCTTGCGGCGGCATGCACGCCGAGAGCCAGCAGCCAGAACGGTCGTTGCCAGATCGGCCAGCTCTCGGTGCAGTGCCTATTCAGATAGCGCCACAAGCCCAGGTATTTGGCCCAGAGCACGGCTACCGGCCGCGTAGCGGACGATTGTCCGCCCGCATGCTTGATCTCTGCCTCCGGCACCCAGCGCAGCTTCCAGCCTGCGTCGATCAGCCGGGAAAAAAGATCCAGATCTTCAAAGTGCAGCGGATAACGCTCGTCCATGCCCCCCAGCGCGACGAACGCACTGCGACGCACGAGCATGCAGGCGCCGGACACGGCTTCGACCTCCACTGCATGGTCTGGCCGCGGTGTCCAGGTGGTATCGATGCCTTCACCGCCAAGCCGAAGCATTTCATTGAGGATGCGGGCAGGCGTCGGCAGGTGCCGTCGGCTGCCGCGCTGCTCCTTGCCGTCCGGATCAAGCACTTTGCCCGACACCATTGCTGTTTCGGGATGGCGGTCAAGTTCATCGACGAGCCTTGCAAGTACGGGTGGGTCGATAAGGCAGTCGGGATTGAGAATCAGCAGGAATTCCCGCGACGCTCTCGCCGCAGCGCGATTGACGCCGGCGGCGAAACCTGTGTTGTGCCCGACTCGATCGCATTTGATTCGGTCAGCCTGAGCGGTGCGAGATATGCTGGACTCGAGGGTGCTCAGGCTGTCGTCGGCCGACCCGTTGTCAACGATTATTACGTTCGGTTCGGTGGCATGCCGTGGAAAAACGGTTTCGACGCTGCGCGCCAGCCATTTGCCGGCGTTGTAGTTGACAATCAATACATCGACGCGGGCAAGGCGGTCGGTCAGCGCGCCGGCCAGAGAATTGGCCGCGACGCTCATCTGTTTGCGTCAACTTTTTTTTCCGACAGCCATCGTCGCAGTCGTCGCCAGAACGGTTCTTGCTGCGGCTGCTTCAAGCGTTCGATTTCCGCGTCGCGCTCGGCCAGCAAGTGGCCCGCCCGGATATGGTTGCGAACTTCATCGTTGTAGTGGCGATAAACGCTTTCTGCGCGGTCGTCGAAAAGCGACAGGCCTGCCGGCTCAGGAAGCTCTGCGCCGTTGGCTGCGGCAACTGCGATGAAATACAACGGGGCAGGGGCAGGATGACCTGCGTGCGTCAGCGAGCCGTCCGGTTCGCTGGTCAGGCATTCGGAGATTTTCGTGGATGCGTCCAGCCGCCACAGCGCCGAATTGAACATAAGCTTCTGGCCGTACAGTCGAAAAGTCGGGAAGTGACGTTCCAGCAGGGCTTCGAACTGGTCGCGGTAAAGTTCGCGAACGTGAAATTCGTTTTCGAATCCGGTGTCGTCGGAATAGGTCTTTTTGTCCGGAGACGACATCAGCAGGAAGCCGCGGGGTTTCAGTACGCGCCGAAACTCGGTCATGAGTTCGTCGTGCTCGGCCAGGTGTTCCAGCGTCTCGAAAGAAACCACCGCGTCGAAGCGGTCGTCGGCGAACGGCAACTCGAGCGCGCTGCCCTGCAAAAATTCCAGACCGTCTCGGCCGTAGCGGCGCCGGGCATGATCGACGCTTGCCGCGTCGATATCGACGCCTGTCACCGACTTTGCCGTATCGGCGAGAATGCGGCTGCCGTAGCCTTCGCCGCTGGCGCAGTCGAGCACGTCCAGATCGCCCACCATCCGCTGGGCCCAGGCGTAGCGGTGCCAGTGCTCGTGGAAAATTTCGCGCACGCACTCGGGCGTGAAGCGCTCGCCGGTGAATTCCATTGCCGGCGCCCGTTTGTCTTGTTCGCCGGTCGTCATTGCGCAGTGCTACCGGTTGGGGTCATGAAAGCGAGAAAGGTGACAGGCAGCCGCGGTTGGACGCGGATGGAACTCGAAAGCAGGGTGCAGGGCGCATTGGCGATAAAAAAAATTCAAGGTCGCTTCATGGTTATTGGTTTTCCGGGCAATTGGCTTTCCGCGAATTTTTTTGCGTCCATCCGCGGCCGGAATCGCTTTGCCCCGGCTGTGCCCTAGTGTACCCCGTCGTTAATCCTGTAACTTTCAGCGAGTCGGAAAGCGCTTAGCTGCAAAGCAGGGCTTGCCGGGAATGCTTCGCCTTTCCAAGAGGCCTAACGCCACAGATGAGCGCGATTGTTTTCTTCTTCGGGCTCGCCCTTCGGGCGTGCGTCTGAGTCGACATTGCGGCGTTGCGCCCCTTGTAAAGGGCGTGCCATTCACTGCAGGACGCGTCTTGCACTGTCGAGTCAGTCACACTCTGAATGTTACAGGATTAAAGACGGGGCACACTAGAGCCGGAATTCCTTGCCGAGATAAACGTTGCGCACTTCCTCGTCTGCCAGCACTGCCTCGGGTGGACCCTGCGTGAGAACGCGGCCTTCGGAGATGATATAGGCTCGATCGCAGATGCCAAGGGTTTCGCGCACGTTGTGGTCGGTGATCAGGATACCGATGTTGCGGTCGCGCAGTTGGCCGACGATCTGCTGGATCTCGCCGACCGAGATCGGATCCACGCCGGCGAACGGCTCGTCCAATAGAATGAATCGCGGATCGGCCGCGAGCGCGCGTGCAATTTCCACTCGTCGCCGCTCGCCGCCCGACAGGCTCACGCCCATCTGTTCGGCCAGGTGAGCGACATTGAACTCGTCGAGGAGTCGAGCCAGTTCCTGCTTGCGCTGATCGCGGTCCAGATCCTTGCGCAACTCCAGGATGGCCTCGATGTTGTCCTGCACGGAAAGCCGCCGGAATATCGAGGCCTCCTGAGGGAGGTAGCCCAGCCCGAGCCGGGCACGCTTGTGCATATTGGCCCGGGTGACGTCTTGTTCGTCGACGGAGATCTTGCCGCCGTCGGACGGGACCAGACCGACAACCATGTAAAAGCATGTTGTCTTGCCCGCGCCGTTGGGGCCCAGCAGCCCGACCACTTCGCCCCGATGGACTTCCAGCGACACGTCGTGGACAACGGCGCGACCGCGGTAGCGCTTGACCAGGTGTGCGGCGCTCAGCATCAGTTTTCCGCCGGCGGGTCGACCGGTTCGTCTTCGGTGCCGGTATCGGCGTCCGGGCCGTTTTCGGACGCCGGCGGTGCGTCCTGACCGCCGGACGTCTGGCGGCGCATTGTGTCGCCCTCGATTACGACGCGCACCTGGTTGCCGTCGGAGCTGCGTCCGGCCAGGCTTTCGGTGTCGAGGTCGTAGATGAGTTCATTGCCGGTGAACTCGCCGCCTTCATGCTGCAAAAGGGCATCACCGGTAAGCGTAACGACGTTGTCGATCACCTTGTAGTCGATCTGGTTGGCGCGACCCTCGACCAGGCTTCCGTCATCAAGCCGGTCGCGCCAGGTGGTGGGACTGCCGAAAAGCTCGATCAGCGCGATTCGGCCGGCGACCTGATGCACCACCCCTTCGTCGGCATTGACCAGCATGGCACCGCGCTGGATCGTGACGTTATCGCTGAATCTCGTGATGCCGGACCTCAGATCGGCATCGGAGGTGTCGGAATCAATGATGATCGGCGGCGCGACGATCGCCGCCTCGTCGGACCGGGTGGCCGCATCTCCGGACGATTCCCGATCGGGCGATTGAGCGTCGGCGAAGCTACTCGCGAGAAGCAGCGCGGGGAGCACGATAAATCGCATGAACATCCTGGTCAAGCTCCATTCTTTCTTCATCTATCCAGGCGGTAAGAGTACCACCGGTCAGTTCGGTTCCGTCCTGTCGCATGACCGCCGGGCCCGGAGAGTGGAGCGTCGCGGCGCCGCGGTCGTACTGGATTTCATCGGACGCGATTCTGATCGTGCCGCGCGAATGAGGTTTCTCGATGCGGACACTGCCTTGCAGTGTGAGCCGGCGAGAGTCTCTCTGCACGATCGCAAGCTCCGCGGTGCCTGCCCAGGCCTGTTCGGCCGGATCGATCACGAAGCGAGGATCGGGAATGCGTGCCTCGCGGGTGACGGCATCGTGTTCCAGCCGCGGACCGGCGACATCCAGCGTGAGCGTACCTTCGGCATCGAAGAACTGCGCTTCGAACTCGGCCAGGGCGTAATCGATGTCCTGTTCCACGGTTTCAGGTGCCGGCGGTTCAGGTTGCCAGGCCTGGTTGAGCCACCAGTTTCCGGTCACCAGCACGGCGAGCGCGAGCGCGGAGAGGAGCCAATAGCGACGACGATTCACAGGAGCGTCAGAATAAACAATAGCGACGACGATTCACAGGTGCGTCACCGGAAAGACTCGCGCCATTGGTCGAGCAGCCCGTGGCCGGCCAGCAGCAGTTCGGCGACTTCCCGCGCGGCGCCGCGTCCCCCGTCGGCGCTGGTGGCGTAATCGGCGTGCTGGATGATCCACTGGTCGGCGTCGCCGGGGCAGAGTTTCAGCCCGGCCTGTCGCATCGCCGGCCAGTCGACCAGGTCGTCGCCCATGTAGGCTGTCCGGGTTGCATCCAGCTTGAACTGCCGCAGAATTTCGCCAAACGCTTCGCCCTTGTCCTCGCGCCCCTGAAACAGATTTTCGATGCCCAGTTCGTCCATGCGCACCTGCACCAGCCTTGACCTCCTCGCGGTCAGCACAACCAGCGTAAAGCCGTTACGCATCAAACCCTTGAGCCCCAGCCCGTCGCGCGAATGGAACGCCTTGATTTCCTGGCCGCTGTCATCGCGATAAAGGCGGCCGTCGGTCAAGACACCGTCGATGTCGAACACGATCGCGCGGATGGCGGCGGCGCGTTTCAGCAATTGCGGCGTCCAGCTTCGCGCGCTCATACGACACCGGCCTGGAGCAGGTCCTGGAAATTGAGCGCACCGATCAGGCGTTTTTCATCATCGACCACCAGGAGGCCCTGGATGCGCCGAGCCTGCATCAGCTCGACCGCGGTTGCAGCCAGTTCGTTCGGGCCGATCGTTTGCGGATCGGTCGTCATCAGGGTGCGCACCGGGGTGGTCCGGATGTCGCCGCTGGCGTCCAGACCGCGACGGAGATCTCCATCGGTCAGGATTCCGGCGACCCGGCGATCTTCCTCCAAGACTGCGCACAGGCCAAGTCGGCCGCGCGTCATGATCACGATCGCCTCGGAGACGGTCTGGTCGGGCCCGATGACCGGCAGGTCGACCTCGTCGTGCATCACGTCGGCGATATGAAGCAGGAGGCGCTTGCCCAATGTCCCGCCCGGGTGAGAGCGGGCGAAATCCTCGGCCGTGAAGCCGCGTGCTTCCAGCAGCGCAATCGCAAGCGCATCGCCCATGGCCAGCTGGGCCGAGGTCGAAGCGGTGGGTGCAAGGCCGAGTGGACAGGCCTCGCGGTCAACGCTCGTGTCCAGGTGCACGTCGGCATGTCGGGCCAGGCTGGATTCGCAATTCCCGGTCATCGCGATCAGACCGACGCCGATCCGCTTGATGACCGGGAGCAGATTGACCACTTCACCGGTTTCGCCCGAGTTGGAAAGCGCAACGATGACGTCGCCGGGGCGAATCATGCCGAGGTCGCCGTGGCTGGCTTCCGCCGGATGGACGAAGAAGGCAGGTGTGCCGGTGGATGCCAGCGTGGCGGCGAGTTTGTGCCCGATGTGGCCCGACTTGCCCATGCCGGTTACGATCAGGTGGCCGTCGCAGGCAAGAATCAGCCGACAGGCAGCGATGAATGCGCCATCGAGCCGTCTCGCCAGAGCCTGAATCGCGTCGGCTTCGGTGATCATTACTTCGCGAGCCCGCTCGATCAATGCGTCAGGGTTTTCGATGCCGGCTTTTGTTTGCTCGTTCATGTACAACATCCGGTGTGTGGCCAAAGCCCGCCGTCCGTCACAGCGATTGCTGGAAAACGACGAATTGGTAGACGATGTAGGTGGCCAGCAGCACGCCGGCGCTCGTCCTGCTGATGCGGCCTGCGAACACGGCCATGCCTGCCAGCATCAGGAACGTGACCGCAACAACCGAGAGATCACGCTGAATCAGCACCGATTCGATCGCCATCGGATGAATCAGCGCGGCAATTCCGAGTACCCCGAGCAGGTTGAACAGGTTGGACCCCAGGATGTTGCCGATGCACAGGTCGTCTTCCTTTCGCAGTGCGCTGGCCATTGCCGCCGCCAGTTCGGGAAGGCTGGTGCCCAGCGCCACGATGGTCAGACCGATGACCGCTTCGGACACGCCCATCAGCGCGGCCATGCCGACCGCACCGGATACCAGCAACTGCGCGCTAAGCGGCAGGGTCACCAGCCCGACCAGGGTCCAGATGCCCGCGGTCCTGTTGCTCATTTCTTCCGAAACTTCGTTGACCAGTGCCTGGGTGGCCGGATCGAGGTCGACTTCGCGGTGGCCTCGATACAGCATCGTGGCAATGAAAATCACGAGGCCGCCGGCCAGTACCGTGCCGTCGAGTCGCGACAGCGAACCGTCGATCATCAGCAGCGCTGTCAGCGCAGTGACGGCTGCCAGGGTCGGGATCTCGCGGTAGCATGTCGATCGCTCGACGCTCATCGGATACACCAGACAAGTCAGGCCGAGTATCAGGCCGATATTGGCAATGTTGGAGCCCATCGCATTGCCCACGGCCAAAGAGGGATTGCCCTCGAAAGAGGCCAGCGCGGATACAACCATCTCGGGCGCCGATGTGCCGAAACCGACGATAGTGATCCCGACGACCAGGGCAGAGATTCCGAAGTTGCGGGCCAGTGCCGAGGCACCGGCCACCAGGCGATCTGCCGACCAGACCAGCAGCACGAAGCCGACCAAGAGAAAGACCAGCGAGGATGTCAGCGACATGCAATCTTGCCGCTGAAAATGCAGGCGATGTTCACTTCCAACATTTTATTCAAAGCCATTTCCCCAAGCTGTTTCAAAGCGTCGGACTGATAGCATTTCGTTTACCATATCTGATCGGACTTGATGATCCCGGCCTTGTCGTCGGCTTGAGCCCCGTGTCCGATACCAGGGTGCTCCGCATTCGGGTTCTATCCGGAGTTGAAACAAATACCGGGCTTGAGACAGGAGCTTTTAAGAAATATGGACAGCGAACGCATAGAACAACAGCTGCGCACCGCATTTCCGCAGGCCGAACTCAGCGTTTCCAGCGATGACAATGTGCATTTTAGCGCGAAAATCGTCGACATCGGGTTCGCTGGGCTCAGCAGGGTGGCGCGCCACCGAATGGCGCACGACGCGCTAGGCTCCGCCCTCGGACGAGAAATTCATGCCCTGACGCTCACGCTGCGTACGCCTGACGAACAGGCAGCTCTGGCCGCCGACTGATGGCCCGCATCGAGATCGAGGGGGGCATACCGCTGACCGGTTCGGTTGCCGTTTCCGGAGCCAAGAATGCCGTGCTGCCGATTCTGATGGCAAGTCTGTTGACCGATAAACCGTGTCGCCTGAAGAACGTTCCCCACCTGAAAGATGTCACCACGACCATTGAACTGCTCGCGCAAATGGGGGCTGACGTCGGTCTGGCCGATCAGTTCACCATCGAAATCGATACGTCCGGCGTCGCGCATCAGGAGGCGCCGTATGATCTGGTCAAGACCATGCGCGCCTCGGTGCTTGTGCTTGGCCCATTGCTGGGGCGCTTCGGCAAGGCGCGGGTGTCTCTTCCAGGCGGTTGCGCCATTGGTGCACGCCCGGTCGACCAGCACCTCAGAGGCTTGACCGCGCTGGGCGCCGATGTGCGCGTGGAGGCGGGATACATCGTGGCCGAGGCCAAAGCGCTGAAAGGCGCGCATATCGTCCTTGACACGGCCACGGTGACAGGTACCGAGAACATCATGATGGCCGCGGTGATGGCTGAAGGCGTGACGCGAATCGAGAATGCCGCCCAAGAGCCCGAGGTGGTCGACCTGGCCGATTGTCTCCGCACGATGGGCGCAGACATCGAGGGCGCCGGTGAAAATACAATCGTGATTCGCGGCGGCAGGCCGCTTGCAGGTTTCGACTACGTAGTGCTGCCCGATCGGATCGAAGCGGGAACCTTCCTGGTGGCTGCGGCGATGACCGGTGGGCACATCACGACCCGGCGCGCCGACCCGAACACGCTTGACGCAGTGCTCCGGAAGCTTGAGGAGTCGGGCGCCGAGGTCAGCACGGGAGAAGACTGGATCGAACTCGACATGCACGGCCGTCGGCCGAAGGCAGTCGACGTGACGACCTCGCCTTACCCGGGCTTTCCGACCGACATGCAGGCCCAGTTCACGGCATTGAATGCGATTGCCGAGGGCACGGGCGTGGTGCGAGAGACGGTGTTCGAGAACCGATTCATGCACGTTCTCGAACTGCAGCGTCTGGGCGCAGACATGCGCCTGGAGGGCAATGCGGTGATCATTAGGGGCCGTTCGAAACTGACTGGCGCGCCTCTTATGGCGACCGACCTCAGGGCTTCGGCCAGCCTGGTGCTGGCCGGCCTCGTGGCCGAAGGCACTACGGTGATCGATCGCGTCTATCATATAGACCGCGGCTATGAAAACATCGAGGAAAAGCTGAGTCAGCTCGGCGCAAGAATTCGACGCCACGCCCTTCGTGCTGCCTGATGCGCCGGTCTTTAACGCTCGAAATCTACGAAACATCGGTTGGATTACGCAAGTTGGCAGAGAACTTGAACTGTTCCTGTGGATTGAAAGGCGGAGGGTCGGGGGTTCGGATTGCGCGCTCGTCTCGCAATCACTGGGAGCGTAGCGACAGCCCGAAGCGCAAGCGCTGACAGGCGAGCAGCAATCCCTCAGCCGACCGACGCACCGTGTCGGCTAGAATATGAATCGTTGTTCCAGGCCGGCTTAGCTCAGTTGGTAGAGCACCTGATTTGTAATCAGGGGGTCGGGGGTTCGAATCCCTCAGCCGGCACCATTCCCGAATCGAAGCCCGAAATGCTGAATCGCCCCAATTGCATCAGGGCCCCGATTCGAACCCCCGACCGGACAATCGGTTCGAACCGAGCCGCAGGCGAGCTCACTGAAATGCGCCGCATTTCAGCCCGAAGGGCAAGCGCCGCAGGCGCGCAGTAATCCCTCAGCCGGCACCATTCCCGAATCGAAGCCCGAAATGCTGAATCGCCCCAATTGCATCAGGGCCCCGATTCGAACCCCCGACCGGACAATCGGTTCGAACCGAGCCGCAGGCGAGCTCACTGAAATGCGCCGCATTTCAGCCCGAAGGGCAAGCGCCGCAGGCGCGCAGTAATCCCTCAGCCGGCACCATTTCCGAATCGAAGCCCGACCTCTCCCTAAAAAGCCACGGATTCCTTGACGCACGGCCAATGCGTCACAAGCCAAAATGTTATATCATTACATTTTGAAGAAGTCGTTTCCGAATAATGGCTGCAGTCTTGAAACCACGAAAGCGTGACCTGCCGATCGGTGTGCTGGACCGTATAGGTATCGGCGTATCGGCGTTTTGCCTTCTTCAGTGCCTTGCGCTGCCAGTGGCGCTGTTGTTCACGCCGCTGGCGTCGGCGAGCCTGCTCAGCCACGAGCTTTTTCATCTGCTACTGCTGGGCGTCATTGTCCCGGTCAGTCTGTTGGCCTTCGGGCTGGGTTTTCTTCGTCATCGCAATCCCGCGATGTGGGTCCCCGCCGGGATTGGGTTCGGTCTACTTGTCGCAGCGGCAGTTCTCGAGCAGCGCCATCTGGTCGGTCCCGTCTGGGTTTCCCTGGTGACGTCGATGGGCGGGTTGGGGCTGATCGTCGGGCACGTTCTGAACATCCGCAGTCGAAGCGCCTGATTGCCGCCAGGGATCGCGCCACCGAATCGATAGCTCAATATCCGCAGGGGCCTGCCCTGCAGGCGAATTACCCGGCGGCACCCTCGCGAGCACGTCTCGCTTTTACGAAAGGCGAATCCCCCGGCCGGCCGCTGTAAATGCGCGTGTGGACGCAGGATCGCTCGCGTGGTAATTTTCCGGGAGTTTCGCCGCAACCTTTCCGGTGCCAGCCGATGTCCCAGTCGTTTTCAAGTTTTCGCGAGTTCTACCCGTATTACCTGGCCGAGCACGCCGACACCAATTGCCGACGGCTGCATTTCGTCGGTACATGGCTGGTTCTCGCCGCACTGACAGCCGGTATCTTCGTTTCGCCCTGGTGGCTGCTGGCCATGCCGCTTTTCGGCTACGGCTTTGCCTGGCTCGGGCATTTCGTCTTTGAGAAGAACAAGCCGGCTACATTCAAGTATCCGTTGTACAGCCTGGCCGGAGATTGGGTGATGTTTGCCGATATCCTGCGGGGGCGGGTGAGGATCTGAAAAAACCTTCCGGTTTCAGTTAAGTCGAGGGCAACGCGTTCTCTGGCGCGTAGTTTCGTATCCCCAATCTTTACCGTTTAACTTTTTGTTGGGCTTCCGGCCCCGGTCGAATACGCGCAATCGAAGCACAATGGCATTCTCAGTGAAATTGTCAATTCGGCCCGAGCCCGCTCGAAGGAACCAAAGAACAAAAAACGAGCTAACCCGAAACGCCCATTAACGCACAAACTTCGTCTTTCCTGGCCATGCCGTCCCGGTAGCCCAGTTCGATGAGTTCACGGCAGAATTCGGCTTCGAACAGCAGGTAGCTCGGCAGTCGTCCCGGTCCCCAGGCGCCGATACCTCTGAGCAGAGTCTTGACGCTGGCCGGAACGCGGTGCATGTGGCGGTTTGCGACTTCGCGCAAGTCTTCGCTCGGCTGGATCAGCAGGGCGTCGATTTTTCTGAGGCCCGTCTCAGGGCGAAGCTCGTCGGGAACGATCTCCAGCGTGCGATTGATCCGCTGCAGCCGGGCGAGATCGTTGTTGAGATAGTCCATGAAGATCACGTCGAGCAGGTAGCCGCCGATGTCACCCAGCGTCGGATAGGTTCCACAGGATTCCGGCTCCGGATCCTGCAGCTCATCTCGTGTTCCGATGATCACGACCCGATCGGCGCCCATATGAATCGGCGGGCTCAACGGGGTGGTGTGGCGCATGCCGCCGTCGCCGAAGTATTCGTTGCCGATGCGCTGGGCGGGGAACAGCAGCGGCAATGCGGCGCTGGCGAGCAGGTGGCGCGCATCTATCGCGCTGCGCACCCCGGCGCGCTTGTAGCGTGACCACTCGACGAATTCATCGCGACCCTGGAAAAACGTGACCGCACGGGAAGTCGCGTAACCCGAGGCAGTAACCAGCAGCGCGTCGAGGTGCCCTTCGTCGATCGCGCGCCGGATGCCGTCGGTGTCCAGTTCGCGCGCCAGCAGGCGGCCCAGAGGCGCGTTGTCCAGTAGCGATCTCGGATTGGCGATGCCCAGTCCGCCCAGCGTCATCGAGGCCAGCCAGTGCAGGCCGGTTCCCATGTTGTGCAGCCAGCCTGTGCGGTAGATCTGGTGACAGCGGAAATTGCCCCAGAACTGCGCCAGGCGTTCAGCGCCGAAGGCGAAGTCGCCGGAATGGCTGGCCATGACGGCGGCGTTGATCGCGCCGGCCGACGTTCCGGCGATAATGCGAAAAGGCGATGCGGTGCCGGGAAGATACCGGGCCATCGCCTTGAGTACGCCCACCTGGTAGGACCCGCGGGCACCGCCGCCGGGCAGCATGAGAGCGGGTCTTGGCGTGCGTTCTGTCAATCTTGCTCCTAGTGTACCCCGTCGTTAATCCTGTAACTTTCAGCGAGTCGGAAAGCGCTTAGCTGCAAGGCAGGGCTTGCCGGGAATGCTTCGCCTTTCCAAGAGGCCTGACGCCGCA
>JGI12048J13642_10533013_pt1 | contig 16666 bp, 11 predicted proteins | sample ElkSlonscriptome_16_FD_13642 | JGI IMG/M metagenome (IMG submission 13642)
CATGGGGTTGTTTGAGGTCTTTGGTTTAGGGTTAATTGAAAACGGGTAGCCGGTAATCGGTGGTCGATGGTCGATGGTCGGAAAAACCGGAAAGGCTTTTCCGACTTCCTGAAATCGGAAGATCTTACCTGTACTTCCCTAATTCCGCCCGGGCCACCAGCATCTTGTGCACCTCGTCGGGACCGTCGGCCAGACGCAGTGACCGAGCGCCAGCCCAGGCCTGGGCAAGCGGGAAGTCTTCGCACATGCCGGCACCGCCGTGCAGCTGGATCGCCATGTCGATGACCGCCAGCGCCATCCGCGGGACCGCGACCTTGATCTGCGAGACCTCGCTCATGGCGCCTCGTATGCCCTTTTCATCCAGCGTCCAGGCCGCCTTGAGAACCAGCAGCCGGGCCTGTTCGATTTCAATTCGCGCATCGGCAATCCGCTCGGCGTTGCCGCCCAGCTTGGCCAGCGGCTTGCCGAAGGCCTGGCGGGAGAGTGATCTCTTGCAGGCCAGCGCCAGCGCTTTTTCCGCCAGACCAATCGAGCGCATGCAGTGGTGAATACGCCCCGGCCCGAGACGTCCCTGGGCGATTTCGAACCCCCGGCCCGGCCCGGCAATGATCGAAGACTTTGGCAACCGGACATCGGTAAACGACACCTCGCCGTGGCCGTACGGCGCGTCGTCGAAACCCATCGCTCGGAGCATGCGTTCGATCTTCACACCCGCCGCGTCGATCGGTACCAGCACCATCGAATGACGACGGTGACGATCGGCATTCGGGTCGGTCAACCCCATGAAGATCAGGATCTTGCAATCAGGGTGCCCGAGGCCGGTCGACCACCATTTTCGGCCGTTGAGGACGACCTCGTCGCCGTCCACCCTGGCGGTGGCCTGCATGTTGGTTGCGTCCGACGACGCGACGTCGGGCTCGGTCATGCAGAACGCCGACCGGATGTCGCCGGCCAGAAGCGGCATCAGCCAGGTTTCCTTCTGCTCGTCAGAGCCGTAGTGATACAGCACTTCCATGTTGCCGGTATCCGGCGCATTGCAGTTGAAGACCTCGGGCGCGATCAGCGAGCGACCCATCACCTCGGCCAGCGGCGCATATTCAAGCGTGCTCAGGCCGGCACCCAGCGCGGCGTCGGGAAGGAACAGGTTCCATAACCCCTGGTCGCGCGCGGCCTGCTTGAGCTCGGCCATACCGTCGGGCACCTGCCAGCGATCGGCGCCTTTATCGATGCGCCGCTGGATTTCGCGCTCGAACGGCTCGAGGCGCTCGGTGACGAAGGCTTCGAGTTTGTGCTGGAGTTCGCATGAGCGTTCGGTCTGGGTCAGGTTCATGGGCTCGGTTTCCGGGTTCGGGGTTCGGGTTTCCGGGAAATGCTTTCGGGCTATCGGTCTGGATTCTAGTCTACCCGTGAGACCAATCCTTCGCGCTCCGGCAGCTCGGATTTGCCACGTCCGAGCAAGGCCGACCGACTAGTGTCCCGACCTGCGGTTTGCGGGCATTTCCACAACGCGGTGGGCGGCCACCGGGTACAGCTTCCAGGCGTTTTCGTCGAGGCCCTCGAAGCCCCCGGTAAAACGCCCGAAGGCCGGTAGAATCAGATGATCATCGCGCCGGGCGAAAGCGGGCAGGCGCAATCGCTCGCGGCCCGAGCGCAACCAGGCCACCGGGTGCAGGTGACCGGACATGCCGGCCGTCGGGGCTTCCGAAGCCACCTCGTGCAGCATCTCCAGGCCGTCGAGCTCGAACGGCTCCGGATGCGCCTCGATTCTCCAGTCTTCAAGCCAGGTCGAGATGTCCCGGTCATGGTTGCCAAGCACCAGGTCGACTGCAAGCTGCGCATGTCCGGCTCTCCAGGTCGCGATTGCCGTCGGCCACGATTCACCGGCCAGCGGCGCGGCATGCACCCAGTCGCCCAGCACCAGAAGACGCTCGCAGCGCGTTTCCTTGATCAGCGAGTCCAGCATCGCCAGCTCCGCGTCCAGAACCGAGCCGGGAATCGCGATGCCCGAACGACGAAAGATCTGGTCCTTGCCGAGGTGGACGTCGGCGACGACCGCAGTGCGCCGGGCCGGCCACCAGACCGCCCGCTGCGGCAGCAGTTCGACGTCCTGCCCGGCCAGCGATAACCTCATCAGGCAGCCTTGTGCTCGAGCCGATCGAGCATCCGCGCCACCCTCGCCTGCCAGTCCTCGGTCGAAAGGCTGGCACGCAGCCGGTCGGCCCAGAGCGGAAACGCCAGCGGGCTGAAGCGATCGGTTTCGGCGACCACGATCTGCTGGCCGGCCGCGCGCGTCAGCGCCTGTTGGATTCGACGAAGCTCCAGTTGAGATTCCAGCACCTCACGACGCGCCTGGTCCAGCAACCGGTTTTCGGGGTCGTGCTCGCTGAGCACATCGAAAATCAGGCTGCTGGAGGCCTGCAGCTGACGGGTCGCCTTGCGCTTGCCCGGGTAGCCCTGCTGGACCAGGCCGGCGATGCGCGCAATATCGCGAAAACGCGACTTTGCAAGGTTGGCCGCATCCAGGCTCGCGGCGATGTCTTCGACCAGCGCATCAGGTGAGAGCAGGCTGCGCCAGTCGTCGCTGTTCAACACCACGGGATCGGCGCTCAACAGCTCGAACCCGTAATCGTTGACGGTAATCGAGAACGTGGCCGGTTTTTCGCGGGCGATTCTCCACGCAACCAGCGCCGCCAGACCCTCGTGCGCCAGCCGACCGGCAAACGGATAGACAAACCAGTGATGCCCCTCGCGTGACGCGGTCCGCTCGACCACCAGCCGATCGGGTCCGGGCAGCGCCGAGACAATTCGCTGTAATTCCAGCAGCGGGCGCGCCGCATCGGCCTCGGCGGTGTCCGGGTAGCCGTCACCACCCACGCTATCGATCAACTTCAGCATGCCATCGGCCAGTAGCGTCGACAGCGGCAGGCGCCCGCCAGCCCACGCCGGCACGGTGGCCTTGCCTGAGGACTTGCGCACGTAGGCGGTCATGTCGCGGATGCGTACCAGCTCGAGCGTGCGCCCGGCGAACACGAATCGATCACCGGGCCTGAGCCGCGCCAGAAAGCGCTCCTCGATGCTGCCCAGCGCGCCGCCCTTGAGGAAACGCACCTGCATTGCGCCGTCGGCCGTGATGGTGCCGATATTCAGCCGGTGCAGCATCGCGATGCGCCGGTTGGGCACGCGCATCACGCCATCCAGATCCACGACCCGCTGAAAGTCGGGATAGGCCTTCAACGCCGGACCGCCGCGCGTAATGAAATCGAGCACCCATTGCCAGTGCTCGTGCGTCAGACCGTTGAATGCATGGGTTCGCCGGACTTCGTCAAACATCGCGGCCGGCGCGAAGCCGCCGCCCAGCGCGATCGTCACCGCGTGCTGAGCCAGGACGTCAAGTGACAGCCGGATCGGACGGCGGGCCTCTACCCTGCCCTCCTGCAGGCGCTCGCGCACCGCGGCCAGCTCAAGAATCTCCAGCGCATGGGTGGGTACGCATACGATGCGCGCCGTTCCCCCGGGTCGATGCCCGGATCGACCGGCACGCTGAATCAGGCGCGCGATGCCTTTCGGGCTACCGATCTGCACGACCTGCTCGACGGCCGGGAAGTCGACCCCGAGATCGAGGCTGGCCGTGGCAACCACGCACTTCAGACGCCCGTCGACCAGCCCCTGCTCGGCCGACGCGCGCAGCTCGCGATCGATGGAGCCATGGTGCAGCGCAACGGCGTCGGGCCAGGCGCACACCGACGAGATTGCGTGGAACCAGGTTTCGGCCTGCGAGCGTGTGTTGGTAAATACAAGCGTGGAAGACGCCGACTCGATCCGGGCCACGACCTTTCTGAGCTGGTGCACCCCGACCCGGCCGGCCCACGGAAAACGCTCGATATGCTCGGGCAGCAGCGAAACAAGCTCGATCTCGCGCGGCGTCGTCCCGGCAATCACCTCGCAGCCGACCGGCGTATCTGCGCTTTCGACATCGGACGCGCCCAGCAGCACTTCAGCCGCTTCGTCGATATTGCCCAGCGTCGCCGACAGGCCCCATATTCTCAGTGCCGGATTCAGCGTCTTCAGCCGCGACATCGCGAGCTGCAGCAGGACGCCGCGCTTTGAATCCATCAGCTCGTGCCATTCGTCGACGAACACGCCGCGCAGGCGTCCCAGCAGGCGCGGCGCGTCAGCGTAGCTGAGCATCACCGACAGGCTTTCGGGTGTCGTCACCAGCGCAGGCGGCGGACGCTGCAGCATCTTCTTCTTGCGATAAGCCGAGGTATCGCCGGTTCTCAAGCCCACTGCATCAGGGAGGCCCGCGAAATCCAGCGGCCTGGCCAGCGCCCGCGCGGTGTCGCCGGCAAGGGCGCGAAGCGGCGTCAGCCACAGGTAATTCAAGCCGCTTGAGCCGAGCTCGAGCAGCTCGTCTACCGCCCCGCCCCACGCCGCCAGCGTCTTGCCGGAGCCGGTAGGCGCATGAATCAGACCGCTCCGGCCGTGCGAGTAAGCTGACCACGCCCGACGCTGAAAATCCAGTACCGGCCAGCCGCGGTGGGCGAAATAGGATTCGACTGGATTCAAATCAACAACCTGCAAAGTTTGCAGGCGTTAAAAGCTGGACACAAAGGACACGAAAGCATGGAAGGATTATGTCTGAAAGCTGCTCGAGTGCCGTTCATGGGCGGTTGACAATCATCAGTCACCGTTTCGCAAGTCAGAAGCGATGAACCACGAAGGACACGAAGAGCACGAAGGGAGACAGGCAAGACAACAGCTCTTCGGTTGCCCTTTCATTCGTGCTCTTCGTGCCAAGCTTTTCGCAGTTGCCTTTTCACCTTTCACCTTTCACCTTTCACCTTTCACCTTTCACCTTTCACCTTTCACCTTTACCTTTAACCTTTCAACTTCCGTGCTCCGCGTCCGTTTTTCCCTCGTGCTCTTCGTGCTCTTCCTGGTTAGGGCCGTTTTTGCTGTTCCTGTTTCCGACAGCCCCCTCTTGGTCAACGCCAAGCAACCGCTCAAGGTCTGCGAGCCGATCGGCGTCGGCGACGCCGAGATCGCGCCGCCAGCGGTGGATGCGCGGAAAGCGCAGCGCGATGCCGGACTTGTGTCGACCCGAGCGCGCGATACCCTCGAAAGCCAGCTCGAACACGTGCAGCGGTTCCACCGACCGGACCGGGCCGAAACGCTCGCGGGTGTTACTGCGAATCCATCGGTCCAGCTCGTCGATCTCGGCCTGCTTCAATCCCGAGTAGGCTTTAGCGACCGGCACAAGATCGTTTCCGGAATGCACCGCAAAGGTGTAATCGGTAAACAGGCCCGAGCGGCGACCGTGGCCCGGCTGGGCATACAACAGGACACCGTCGAAGGTGTACGGATCGACCTTCCACTTCCACCAGTCGCCGCGCTTGCGGCCGACCTGGTAGCTTGAATCGGCGCGCTTGAGCATCAGGCCCTCGACCCCGCGTTCGCGGCTGGACGCCCTAAGCGCCGGCAGCGCGTCCCAGCGCTCGAAAGGGACCGGCTCGGACGCGCGAATGGCGGCTCCGGTCGAATCGATCACACCGGAGAGCATTTTCAGACGCTGGCGCAGATTTCGGTTGCGCAAATCACGCCCTTCGAGTTCAAGCAGGTCGAAGGCGAGCAACACGACGGGTGCTGCGTCCAGCGTCTTCTTTCCCGGCTTCTTGCGCCCGATCCGGGTCTGCAACACTGAAAACGGCAGCGGTCGATCGTCTTTACTCGAGTTCTTTTCGTCATCCCGCCAGGCCATGATCTCGCCGTCGATCACCGTGCCGTCCGGCAGATTTGCGGCGGCTTCCTCGATTTCCGGAAAGCGCCCGTCGAGCCGCTCTTCGCCGCGCGACCACAATATGGTCTGGCCGGCCCGACGAATCAGCTGCGCGCGGATTCCGTCCCATTTCCACTCCGCCCGCCAGTCGGCGGCCGGCCCGAGACTCTCGGGTTCGATTTCCAGCGGCGAGGCCAGGAAGAATGGATACGGCGTCGCATGGTCGTGACCGCCCTCGCCTTCGGCGGCCAGCAGACGGCGAAAATTCTCGGCCGTCGGCTGCCAGTCGCCCATGAGCCGATGCGCGGCCAGGCCCGGATCGATACCTGCCAGTTCCGCCAGCGATCGGGTCACCAGGCGTTTCGACACGCCCACCCGAAGCGCGCCAGTAATCATCTTGTTGTAGAGAAATCTGGCCGTGCCCGGCAGCAGGCGCCATTGCTCGAAAACCGCCGCGCGCCGTTGCTCGTCGGTCATCTTGCCGAGCGGGCGAATGTGCTGCTCGACCATCTGATGCAGCGGCGGGAGATCGACCGGTTCCGGATGGCGCCCGGTTTCCGGCTCCGGCGCGAGCAGCGCCATGGTCTCGGCCAGATCACCGACGTGTTCATAGCTGTCTTCCACCAGCCATGCAGGGAGCCCCGAAAATTCGCCGGTCCACTCGCGCAACTCGCGGGTACCGACCAGGCGCTTGAGCCGCTGTCCGGTCAGAAAATACACCGCCCAGGCCGCGTCTGTCGGCTCGGCCTCGCGAAAATATCCGACCAGCGCCGAGATCTTGGCGTTGGTCTTGGTCGTGCGGTCAAGCGCCTCGTAGAGCTCGACGAAGCTTTTCATGCCCGCCCCGCGGCCGATGTGTCCGACCGTTCGGACAGCGTGGCGCGCAGGTTCCAGGATTCGGCGGCCAACCCCCGACTCTGGAGATAACCGGCCAGCGCGTCGCCGTTGCCGTGGATGGTGATGACACGCGATGCATGCATGTCGGCAACGGTATCGACCAGCGCCGGCCAGTCGGCGTGATCCGACATCACGAACCCCCGGTCGTAGCCGCGCCGGCGGCGGTTGCCGCGAATTCGCATCCAGCCGGAAACGAAGCCGGACGAGTGCTTTGGAAAGCGCCGCATCCAGGTCGATCCGGCGGCCGAGGGCGGCGCAAGGATGAGCTGACCGCCGAATTTCTCGCCTTTGTCGGCCTCCGATACCATTCGGGTCGGCAACATGCCGATGCCGGCTTCGCGGTAAGCGTCGACCAGCGGCCGCATGGCGCCATGCATCCAGACAAGTTCGTCGGTGCGACCGGCCAGTTCGGCCAGGATGCGCTGCGCCTTGCCCAAGGCATAGCAGAACAGCACGGCGGGCCGGTTCGCCCGGCGACAGTCCAGCCACCACTGGTGGACCTCATCGATCACCCGACCAGGTGTGGGCCAGCGGTAGACCGGCAGGCCGAACGTGCACTCGGTCAGCCAGACGTCGACAGGCGCCGGCTCGAATGGCGCACAGGTCGGATCCGGGGCACGCTTGAAGTCTCCGGACACGCCCCAGGTGGCATCGTCCGATTCGATCCGCACCCAGGACGAGCCGAATATATGCCCGGCCGGGTACATGGTCACCCGGGTATTGCCCAATTCGAACGGCCGGCCCCACTCGTGGCCGTGATGCGGCGCGCCGGCGCCAATGCGTGCGGCCAGGACCGGCAGATTTTCGACCGCGGTGTGATAACCCTTTGAACCGGAGCGCGCGTGGTCGGCATGCGCGTGGGTAATGATTGCACGCGCCACCGGTTTCAGCGGATCAATCCAGAACTTTCCGGCTGCGCAATACAGGCCGCCAGCGTCGGGACGCAACAGTTCGGTGCTCTTCATTGCCCGAAGTGTGCCTCGCAGGGTGTCAACATTGCCTGATCGCCGGAGCATAGCCGGTTTCGCAATGGGGAGCGGGACGCCAGCCCCCACCACTCATTTTTTCAAATTCAATAAACGGTGCAATCTGGGGTTACCGCTGTCTCTACAGCGGCTCGTAGGTAAATTTCTGTCCACCCACGGTAGCTTCCGCCATTAGTCCGCCCCGGGCCATGATGAACACTGCAACGCCCTTTTCATAGCTGGTTGTCTTGGCCGCCCCGGCAGTGGCCGCGACCGCGGTCGCCTGGGCCGAGAATTCGAAATTACCCCGCTGGAAGGTACGCAGCGCGGCGTCGTCCTGGAAGAATATGATCTGCGAGAAATTCTGAACGCCGATCTGCAGTCCGACCGTTCCCTGCACGCTGCTGGTGGTGCCGACGGGTTCTCCGCGCTCGAAGACCACGCCGCGGCCATAGGAGCCGCCCACGCCGAGACCACCCTTGTTCACGCTGGGAAACACCGCGTAGCCGTGGGCATGATTGACCCATTCCTGGAGACTGGGATCACGATCGACAAACCGCACGACTGCCGCGCGCGCATCTGCGATCATGACGTTGTCCGACGGCTTGCTGGCGCAGCCGCCTGCGATCAATCCCGCAATCATGATGATCATGGTCGTGGTCATGATTGAAATCGTGGCGGAAATGCGTCGATCTGGACCCGCTGTTCGGTTGGACATGCGTCGAACTCCTCGTGGATTCAATACAGAGTAGATTCAATAAAAATGGATTCAGCTCAGCGTCACACTGACTCGATCAGACTGACTGGGCCGTTTCCGGTTCCGCAATTTCGTCGGGAAACTGGAGCTGCGCCAACCGGCGGTAAAGCCCGGAATCGCGCATCAGCTCATCATGGGTTCCCTGCTCGACCAGTTCGCCATGCTCGATTACGAGGATGCGGTCGGCGCGCCTGACCGTCGCCAGGCGGTGCGCAATCACCAGCACGGTCCGGTCCCGACTCGCCTCGTCGATGGCCTGCTGAACAAGTCGCTCGCTCTCGGCGTCCAGACTGGCGGTTGCTTCGTCCAGCAACAGGATGCTGGGGGTCTTGATCAGCGCGCGGGCGATTGCAAGGCGTTGCCGTTGTCCGCCCGAAAGCCGGATCCCGCGCTCGCCCAGGAAAGCGTTATAGCCTTCGGGCAGCGAATGAATGAAGCCGTGCGCCTGAGCCAGCCTGGCGGCATCCTGAACCTGCTGATCCTGCGCATCGGGCTTGCCGTAACGAAGGTTGTAGGCGGCCGTTCCCGAAAACAGCACGACGTCCTGCGACACCAGGCCTAAAGATGCGCGCAAGGCCATCGGGTCGTAATCCCGGATATCGTGTCCGCCGATCATCACGCGGCCGGAGTCCGGGTCGTAAAAGCGCAGAATCAGCTGGAAGATCGTGCTCTTGCCGGCGCCCGATGGTCCGACCAACGCCACGGTCTCACCCTGGTTGACCTTAAAACCGAGTTTCTTGATTACCGGCTCGTCGGGGCGTGACGGGTACGCGAACGTGACGTCGGAAAAAGCAAGTTCGACCGGGCCCTCCGGAAACGCAGTCGGCTTTTCGGGCCTGGGCAGGTTGTTGGTGGCGGTCAGAAGATCTGCAAGCCGCTCCATCGCGCCCGCGGCCCGCTGCACGCCGCCCCAGACCTCGCTGAGCGATGCCGTGGAGCCGGCTGCAAGCAGCGCATACAGGACGAACTGGCTGAGCTGGCCCGGACTTAGCCGATCGTCCAGAACGGCGTGCGCACCGAGCCAGAGCACGAAGGTGACCGCGCCGAAGGTCAGCACGATAACCAGCACGATCAGAATGGTTGTTGCGAAGATCCGCTGCTTCTGCGCATCGAAAGCGCGCTCGACCTGACCGGAAAAGGTTTCGGATTCGCGCGATTCCTGGGCAAAGGCCTGAACCGTCGGCACCGCGTTGATGGTCTCGTCGCCATGCGCCGAGAAATCGGCAACCCGATCCTGCGCATCGCGAGACAGCCGTCGCACCCATCGGCCCAGGACCATGACGGGCAATGCGACCAGCAGAATCATCAGGCCGATGACCCCGGCGAGCGACGGCGCCGTGACCACCAGCATGATGGAGCTGGCAACCAGCATCAGAAGATTGCGTACCGCGACCGACGCGCTTGATCCGATCAGAGACTCGACCAGCGTGGTATCCGTATTGAGCCGCGAAAGCACTTCGCCGGTGCGGGTCGTGGCAAAGAATTCGGGTTCCATGCGGATGACCTGGGCGTAGACGTCTCGCCGAAGATCGGTGACGATGCGCTGACCCAGCCAGGAGACCCAGTAGAACCGCAGCCCACCGGCCACCGCCATCAGCGTTGCGGCGCCGAAAAGCAGCCAGAACCAGAGGTTGATGGTATCCGGGTCGTCGGCCATGAAGCCCTTGTCGATGACCTGGCCGACCGCTGCCGGAATTGCAATGGTACCGGCCGCCGCCAGCGTCAGAAACAGGCCGATGAGCGCGATCTGTCGACTGTAGCGACGCATGTACGGCTTCAAGGCCTTAAGCGACGTGACTTTGCGGCTGCTCGGACGATCCTCAATCTGCTGTTGGTCAGTCATACGCTCATTCTAAATGGCAATGGCCCGGAGACGGTGCCCATCGGCCTGTTTCATCCGCCGGATTTTCGGAAAGTCGGCTGAAATGCCGCGGCTTCGGCGACGAGCCGCCGCTGCTGGCGGCTGCGTTGCCAGATCGCAGCCGTATACAGCGCCAGGGCCGACCAGATGGCGCCGAATGCTACGGCATGATGAACCGTAAACGGCTCGCTGAATAAGAATACCGCGAGACAGAAAGAAATCGACGGCGCCAGATATTGCATCAGCCCCACCGTGATCAGAGGCAGGCCGCGGGCGGCGGTGGCAAACAGGACCAGCGGAATCACGGTCACGAGACCCGATCCGACCAACAAAAGGTCCTGCGTTGTGCCAAGCGTGCCGAACACGATCTCGCCGTGGCGGGCGGTCCAGAGCAACCACAGCACTGCCAGCGGCATCATCATCAGCGTTTCCCAGAACAACCCCACCACCGGACCAACGTCGGTCACCTTGCGCACGAGCCCGTACAAGCCGAACGTGAGTGCCAGCGCCAGCGCCAGCCACGGCGGTTGTCCGACCTGAATGGTCAGGTATATGGTCCCGGCTGCCGCCAGCATCACCGCGATGACCTGGGCGCCGTACATCCGTTCGCGCAGCACCAGCGTGCCCAGCAGCACGCTGACCAGCGGATTGATGAAATAGCCCAGGCTTGTCGACAGCACCCTGTCGGAATTGACCGCGTAGACGAATACCAGCCAGTTCACGGCAACAAGCGCCCCACTGAGCATGAGTGCCGCGGCGACCTTTCGACTGATCGCGACATGCGCAATCAGATTGCGCCGATTGCGCATCCCGAGCACCAATGCCAGAAACGCCACCGACCAGAGGACGCGGTGCGCGATAATCTCGTCGGCCCCGGCAACATCGAGCATCTTGAAGTAAAGCGGCACGAGACCCCAGAAGCTGTAAGCCCCGAGACCGGCCAGCAGCGCCTTGCGAGCGACATCGCCGGCGTGGTCCGGCGAGGATTGATCAGCCACCCAGAAGCAATCCGTTCGACGGAAGGCCGTGCCGTGGTTTACCAGTAGACATCAGCCGCGAGGGCCGTCTCGTTCGGGCTCTTCTTTGTCCGCCGCACGTTTCTCCAGGAAATCCATCACCCGCCGACCCGCCTCCTGCTTCAGCGCATCGCCCACATCCGGCACAAGCTTCGGCTGGGTCAGCGTCCCTTCCAGAGTGACTGGAATCCGGTTGAGGCGCTCGCCTTCGAGCCGAAGCTCGCCGTCCAGCGCAAGGTCTGCAATTCCAATCCGGACGTCACCCGAAATGCCAAGCAATTCGGTGATGATCTGCATGCCGGGAAGACTGATGGTGCCGTCCTCGATCGAAAGGCCGCCTTCCAGCGCCTGGAATTCGGTGGTGCCCCCCACGCCGCTGCGAACTGCCTGGGCGATGTTGCGCGAACCGAGCCCCTGAACCATACCGTCGAGGTTCAGCCCCTTGAGGCTGCCGTCGCGAAAATCGTATTTGCCGCGCCCGCTCAGCGTCGAGAGAATGGAATTCACATTCAGGCCTTTTGCACTCAGGCCCAGTTCCAGGATTCCCGCGCCGGTAACGAACTGATCCAGCTTCCATGGCGCCAGTGCGGTGCCCAGACTCTGCAGATCGAACACCGGATCGACCTGAACAACCGGCGGAGAGGTGTTCAGGTCGGCCACGACCACGGCATCGACTCTTCCGCCCGGTAGTGCTCCGGACAGCGGATCGATAGTGATCACGCCCTGCTGTGAACGAAGCCGCGCCCGCACGTTTTCGAGCTGGAGGCCCGAGACGATTGCCTGATCGAGCTCCAGCGTTGCGTCGACGTCGAATTCCTTGAACAGCATCAACGGCGACTCTTCGTCCTGGAGGTCTTCGACCGCATCATCTCCACCGGGCAAGACGGCCAGCACGGCGTCCACGTTGAGCATCTCACCGCTCATGACCGCATCGATGCTGGGACGCTTGCCGTCCCGGTACGAAAACGACGTCTCGAACAGCTTACCGTTGAGATTGAGTATCCCGTCCTGGAATCGGGCGGTCAGCGGCGGCCCCGGATCCAGCGTCGCGCGCCCCGACAGCCCAACGGGCAGGCCGCTGGCCTCGGCGGTCATTCCGAATTCCTGAACCACGATCGGTCCGGCACCGGACGGTACCGTCAAGGTGCCCTCCACATCGATGTCTTCCACGATTGCCGGATCGCCGATTCCGCCTGCGAACTCGAAACTCACCGGCCGATCGAAGGCAAACGAATTCACATCCAGTCGCTCGACCACGAACACCTGTCGTGCGTCAGCCGCATCATCACTTACGGTCAGACGCGCTCTCGACAGCGCGATATTGCCTGTCGAAACGTCGGGCTGTCGCTGACTGGCCGGGTCGCTGGCGGTGTCGGCCTCATTGGCCGCGGCCAGGCCATCGAGAGAATTTCGCCCGGCCCTGTCGGTATGAATCGCCAACCGGGCGTTATCCAGCCCAATATCCCCGGTTTCGATTTCGCCGCGCAGCAGCGGCAGGATGGAAAGCGAAATGCGCAACTCGTCCGCTTCGAACAGGTTGGGCCCATCGAAGTCATCAGGCCCTGACAGTTTGACGTCATTGGCGACCACGGATATACGGGGAAAGACTTCCAGCTGCAGCGGACCGTCGATCTGAAGCTCTCGTCCGGTCTGGGCGCGCACCTGTTCGATTGCAATCTGCTTGAGCCGCGCCTCGTCGAAGTAGAGCACGAGTGTGGCCCAAAGGCCGAGGACGATGACCACGATCGCGGCGAGAAAGATGAGCATGGTGCGCATACAGGAACTCCAACTCTGGATGTTCCCATTGTAACGCTGGCGCAATTCGGCGCATGAGCGTCAAGGGAAAATAGTCAACGAAAAAAAGCGTCCGCAGATCGTTCGAACTGCCGCGAACAAAAATGGTCGTGGATAAAAATGCTGGATGGTGACCTCGTTCAGGGACGCCGATTGCGAGGCTCGCATCGCACACAATGCCGTTTGACCGCTTGAAACGCGCGCCGGCCTGAGTTATTCAGAGGTTTCCAGACGGCGCATGCCGCCGATCCATTCAGCGATTTCCCGGATCCAATGTCGATACTCCTGCAAGTTCAGCGTCAGCTGCGATTCCGGGTTTCTGCGCCTTTACACGTCAGGTTTCAGGCCAGCATCGCGCGCGCCTTGCCCAGCGCCTCGAGGAATACGTCTATTTCGGCCGTGGTGTTGTAGACGCCGAAGGAAATGCGCGCAGTGGCCGGCACATCGAAGAACTGCATGACCGGCATCGCGCAGTGGTGGCCGGTTCGTATCGCCACGCCAAAATGATCGACGATGGTCCCGATGTCGTTCGGATGGGCGCCTTCGAGCGTGAACGACACCACGGGCCCCTTGTGCTCGGCAGTCCCGATGATGGTCAAGCCGTCGACGGCCTCCATGCGCTCGGTCGCGTAAGTCAGCAACTCGGCTTCGTGACGGGCGATCGATTCGATGCCGGTCTGCCGGATGAAGCGAAATGCTTCGGCCATGCCTATAACCCCGGCAATGTTGGGCGTGCCCGCTTCGAATTTGTGCGGCAGATCGTTGTACGTCGTGCCTTCGAAGCTGACCCGCGTGATCATCTCGCCCCCACCCTGCCACGGCGGCATGGACTCCAGCAGGGCTTCGCGGCCGTAAAGCACACCGATACCGGTGGGACCGTACATCTTGTGGGCCGAAAGGCAGTAGAAATCGCAGCCAAGCGCCTGGACATCGACATCCACATGCGGCGTCGCCTGAGCGCCATCAACCAGAGTCGCAATTCCATTCTCGCGCGCGATTCGGCAGACTTCGGCGACCGGATTTACGGTTCCCAAGGCGTTGGAGACGTGAACGATTCCGATCAGGCGCGTCCGTTCGCTGATCAAGGCTTCAAGATCGTCCACCAGGAGTTCGCCGCGCCGGTTGATCGGCGCCACCCTGAGCACTGCACCGGTCTGCTCGCACAGCAACTGCCACGGAACGATATTGGAGTGGTGCTCCATATGCGTGATCAGGATTTCGTCGCCGGACTGGAGGGTCGGCCGCAGGTAGGCCTGGGCAACCAGGTTGACCGCCTCGGTGGTCCCGCGCGTGAACACGATCTCGCGTTCGCTTTCGGCATTCAGGTGATCGCGCACGGTCAATCTCGCCTGCTCGAAGGCTTCCGAAGCCTCTACGCTGAGCTGGTGCACGCCCCGATGCACATTGGCGTTGTAGCGGCTGTAAAAATCGCTGACCGCATCGATGACGGATTGCGGGCGCTGTGCCGAGGCCGCGCTGTCGAGATAAACCAGGGGTTTTCCGTGCACCTCGCGCGAAAGCACCGGAAACCGGGCTCGAACAGCGTCAACATCGAGCCCGGCGGATTGAAGCGGCCTTTCAGTCTGGCTTGCCGTTGTTGCAACCATTACAGGTGTTCCTTGAGTCGAGCGGTCAGCCAGTCGCGGAGTGCGCCCGGCGCCATAGTGTCGAATACCGCGGCGGCGAATCCGTATTTGAGCAGGGCAGTCGCCTGCTCATCGCTCAAGCCGCGCGAGCGCAGGTAGAAGCGCGCGTCGTCATCGAGCTGCCCGATTGTCGCGCCGTGACTGGCAGTCACCTCTTCGGCATGAATTTCCAGCTCCGGTTTGATGTTGATGCGCGCGCTTTCGCTGAGCAGCAGGTTGCCGGTATTCATCTGCGAATGGCTGTCGTCGGCGCCCGGGACAATATGAATTCGCCCGTTGAAGATGCCCACCGCCCGGTCGTCAGCGAGAATCCGGAAGCTCTCGTGGCTTTCGGTAGGGCCCACGCGATGCTCGATGGCTGTGTGATAGTCGACCAGCGAGCGATCCGTCAGCGTTGCAACACCCGATATTCCGGCCGTAGCGCCGGGAGAGACCAGCTCCGCCACCAGATCCTGTCGGGTCATGCGCCCACCGCCGTCGAGCACGAACGCCCGATAATCGGCCGCATCAGCAACCCGGGCCGTGGTGCGCTGAATCAGCGCAGTCTCGGCAAAGCGACGTTCAATGACGTGGGTCAGACTGGACGCGCTGCCCAGACGAAGGTCAAGTACACCGTTGATCAATCCTGCACCCTCGCCGCTCTGGCTTTCGACCAGCGTCAACGCCGCACCGTCGGCCAGTTCGACGCAGAATCTCGGGTGGACCGCGACATCGAAGTTTTCATCACAGGTCGTGACGATGGCCAGCGGCAGTTCCGGCCGGCCCTCCACGCGGAATTTCCAGCCCTGCTCGAAGCGTGCCAGATTCAGCCAGGCAAACGCGTCAGCCGGGCCGGTTTCGTCCAGCGTCGAGACATCGATATCGGCCGGCAGCATGCCGGTGAGCGAAACCCCGTCCGGCAGCCGGCACGAGTCGATATCCAGTCGGCCGTTGTGGACGTGAACCAGACCGGCTTCGACAGGAAACTCCGGCCGCGTCGGCACTTCCGATCCATGCGCAGCCGAATCGCTGAAGGTGCGCTTTTCAAGCAGGCCCAGCGGCATGTATTTCCAGTTCTCGGTCTTGCGGTGCGGAAAGCCGTACTGCATCAGCACCTTTTGCGCCTTGGTGCGCAGGGCGCCGAAGCTGCCGTCGCCTTCGGCATCACCTGGCATCAGTTTTTCGATCAGTGCCGACATGCTTGATCAGGCCTCTGCAGCGTCGAGAAACGCGTAGCCTTCACGCTCCAGACGTTCGGCCAGCGACCGATCGCCGCTCTCGGCAATTCGCCCGTCCGACAGCACGTGCACTCGATCGGGCACCAGGTACTCCAGCAGGCGCTGGTAGTGGGTAATGACGATGAATGAGCGGCTCTCGTCACGCAGCCTGTTGACCCCTTCGGCGACCAGCTTCAGCGCATCGATGTCCAGCCCCGAGTCGGTCTCGTCGAGAATGGCCAGCTTCGGCTGCAGGACGGCAAGCTGAACGATTTCGTTTCGTTTCTTCTCGCCGCCGGAAAAGCCCTCGTTGACGGCGCGCTTGAGCAGCGCCTCGTCCATTTTCAGCTGCTTGAGCTGCTCGCGCACCGTCTTGAGAAACGCCATGGAATCGACTTCCTCCTCGCCTCTGGACTTGCGCTGGGCATTCAGCGCGGCACGCAGGAAATAGGCATTGTTGACCCCCGGAATCTCGACCGGATACTGAAGCGCCAGAAATACCCCCGCCGCCGCCCGTTGCTCGACTTCAAGTTCGAGAAGATCACGACCCTCGAATTCGACAGACCCCTCGGTAACTTCATAGCCGTCCCGCCCGGCCAGCGCATAGCCCAGCGTAGACTTGCCGGAACCGTTGGGCCCCATGATCGCGTGAAGCTCGCCCGACCCGACTTCCAGGTCCAGACCCTTGATGATTTCCTCGCCACCGACGGCGACGTGCAGGTTCTTGATGTTCAGCATTGCAATACTATCCAGTCTGT
>JGI12048J13642_10356348_pt1 | contig 16622 bp, 16 predicted proteins | sample ElkSlonscriptome_16_FD_13642 | JGI IMG/M metagenome (IMG submission 13642)
CGCCCCGCCGACTGATGCTGTCGAGACCTTCGCGGGCGGTCATTCATACTTCCGTGCCTTGAAGTCCGCCGGGCACGGTCATGAATTCCTCACGAATCGGCAATCCATGGGACTGAAAAACGACCGCCATCGCTACGGCCTGGTCGCCCAGGCGCTGCACTGGCTGGTCGTGATCGGCATCGCCCTGCAGTTCCTCTGGGCCTGGCGCATCGACGAGGCCGAGTCGATCCGTCAGCAGTTCGCCCTGGTCAACGAGCACAAGTCGATCGGCGTCACCGTACTGACTCTGGTGCTGATACGGATCGTCTGGCGTCTGTTCAACCGTCCTCCGCCCTTTCCCGACAGCATGAACGCCTGGCAGCGCATCGCGGCCACCAGCGCCCACTGGGGCCTGTACGTGCTGATGCTCACCCTGCCCGTCAGCGGCTGGGCCTACAGCGCCGCCGCCGGCTACGGCCCGGAATGGTTCGGATGGGTCGACCTGCCCGCCCTGTTCCCGACCAGCGAGCGGCTCGAAGCGACCATGTACGAAGTCCACAAATGGACGGGCCGGCTGCTGCTGGCCCTGGTGGCCGTGCATGTGCTGGCGGTGACTCAGCATGCCTTCATCAAGAAGGATGGGGTCTGGCGGCGGATGTGGCCGGGCTAGTGACTGGGTAGCCCTGGACTCTCGAGGGTCGAGATTTCCCTCGTAAGATTTCAGTAGTCCGTCGCGGCCTGTCCCAGGTATAGCGATCTGGCATCTGCGGCCGCTTCCACGGCATCGCGCACTGTCAAATCCTGAATATCCAACAGTCGCAGCGTGTCGTCGTCCAGCTTCGCCACGGCTTCGATGCGGTGAAACGACGGGTCGTAGTCGGTCGCTAGCAAGAAAATGGATTCGGTCCTCGATCCAAGTGCACCGGTGATCGAAGTTCTTTCCAGTGAGCTGATCTCAGCCGCTAAGGAAAACCCGGCGAACGCACCCAGCCACGACGTGAAAACAGCCGTATTCTCAGGGCGGTTCGATTTGGGAGCGAGCATAGGTCATAGACCAAGTATCGGGCCCTGCTTTCCCGGTTCGTATAGGAAGACTTCTCGTTGGGGGCTAAGATTTTTGCCTTACTTCTTGGGTGTCCCAAAGTGCCGCCCTGAATTATTACTGCGCAGTATCCGGCTGCTTATGGGACGCTCCTACGGCACGGTGCCGATTCGGCGCTTGCCACCGTTGCGAAAGGTGCCGCCGTAGTTTGCTAGGTTGCCGCTAAGCAGAGCCCCGTTGGTGTAGGTAGTGACCATGAAGCCAATCATCGGCAGCCCCTCGTACACCGTCCCCGTGTCCGTACCGTCAGCATCGAGAGTGCTGCGTGAGGAGAGTGAGGACTCAGGCGTGCTCACGTCGAATTCGAGGAATCCAGAGGTGAATTCGCTTTGGGAGCCGGGGACCCTGAACCGCGAATAGCCTATCTCTTCGAGAGGCTCTCCGGAGATGGGAGAATTCAGTGGCCGTCCGGGACTGTCACTGATTCTAATCACATTGACGCCGCAATAGCCAAAGAAACGTCGCGGCGGGGGAATTCCGGTTGTAACGCCTGGTTGAAACCCAACGCCCTCGCGAGTTCGAATCTCAATGTTTTCTTCGTCTAAGTTGGAAAAGGAATAGCATTGAACTGTGGGCCCCCTAGTAAATGGTTGTAGGGGGACGTCGTCGACAGCAAAAAGGGGGTCGGTGTAGAACCGGTGCGTCGGCAGCGTGATGATCCACTCGGATTGTGCGGACAAGCCGCCTTCAATGACAAACTCATTATGAACGGTGGCTTGCATCAGCACGGCAGAAACGGCCTCGACGCCTGTGCGCCAAGTCTGTTCGTCCATGACCCCGTCAATGGCGACGACGCTCGTACGCGCCGTGCCCGAGTTCAGGTGTGGCTCCGAGTCTGACGGCGCAAAGTGCATAGGTGCCGTTGAAAAGCCATCGATCGCTTCGGCATCGTAGGAAAATAGGACGCCATCTCGGACGTTAATAATCGACACCGAGCCGCGCAAGCCGCCGGCAGGGGGCAGCAGGTCGGTGGTGGGATCATCAAGCCAGTAGTCGTTGGCACTGTCCTCAGGAGACCAGGCCTCAGCCAGTTGTTCACAGTCTCTGTCTCGGATTGGCGGCGACGCGGCCGAAGCTGAGTTTTGCTCATCATCGACGACCACACCCATCTCGATCACCTCAAAATAGCCTGAAAGGAGTCGTCCGATCCCGCCGGTCGCTCCATCGTCAAACGCCCCGGTGAAAAAATCTGCGCTGAACGGAATCTCCTTCAATCCGCTGCCATCCGTGAATTCAGAGAAGAGCGGGACCATACACGACCCATCCCATGTGAGCAGCCGTGCACCTTCACCGTCATGAGGAGATGTCACCGCCGCCACCCACGTATCCCAGGGACCGAGGTAGAGGTTAAACGTCAGCACCTCGCGAGAATTCATGCGCTCCATAAAGCGCACGCGCACCGCCTTGACCTCGTCGGTGGTGTTGACCAAGGTAATCAGCGTGTCATTACCCTCCCTGGCGGTGTAGTAGGGAAACAGCAACACCTGGCCTGTCCCGTCCGGATTGAGGACGATGCCGTGGGAGTAACCGCTGGCAAGCAGCAGTACAGCAGCGAGCAGCAATTTGCAGGAGCTCAGCATCTTGTTGACTAAATCAGAAAGCATTGGCGGACAATTCCTGTGTTTCGACAAACGCATTTACGTTGCGGAAGGGCGTCGAGACCAAAGTGACCCACGATGTTGGCCCAGTCTTTGAAAAGCTGGCTGTGGCTTCTCTGAAAATCCACGCTCACCCCCCAACAAGGTCAAAATTTGGGACACTCAGACTATTATGTCAACATACTAGCCCAAAATAGGTAACTTTACTACTGACCATATCAGAGGCGGCGGAGACACTGTCGCCATGACCTACGCCCGCTTCCAAATCGCGAGGCCGTCTTTAGGCTCACGAAACACTCTAATCGATGGCTCAAACAGGTCCGAGAGCACCGAGCTCAAGTACTACCGCGCCATCGGCTCGTACAAGGCCCTGATGGCCAAGGCGGCCGAGCTGGGGCTGCGCTGGATGCAAGGTGTATCCGGCGAACGGGCCTGGATGATTCTTCGCTCGCAGGCCGAATAACTGATTCCAAAGCCTTAGCGCCGCCCCGCCAGTCTGTCGACTGGTGAGTCGGCGTACCTCTTTACCAGCCAGAAGACTTTTTCAGGATTTCAACGTCCCTCTAAGCTCAGAAGTCGCCGATTCGCTGGGTGGCAGGTTCGTCGTTTCGTGCAAAACCGAGAAAATTCTGACAAAGTACAGATCTTGGCTGTCCGGCGTTAACCGCTGATCCGCATCGCCTGGCGAGCCTTCAACCGTCCCCCACCCTTCCCCGACAGCATGAGCGCCTGGCAGCGCATCGCCGCGACCAGCGCCCACTGGGGTCTCTACGTCCTGATCCTCACCCTGCCGATCAGCGGCTGGGCCTACAGCGCCGCAGCCGGCTACGGCCCGGAATGGTTTGGATGGGTCGACCTGCCGGCCCTGTTCCCGGCCAGCGAACGGCTCGAAGCGATCATGTACGAAGTCCACAAATGGACCGGACGGCTGCTGCTGGCGCTGGTCGCCGTGCACGTCCTGGCCGTGATCCAGCATGCCTTCATCAAGAAGGATGGGGTCTGGCGGCGGATGTGGCCAGGGAGTTCGCCACAGCGCACCCTTAATCTGAAGGTTGAATAGCAGCAAACCTGTGTCTGAGGGTCTCGGGCCAGGAATTCAAACTTTGGTAAAACTCTGTCGCTTGGGCTTCCTCGGTAAACTCCAGGAGGTTCCCAACCCGCTGGAGCAGAGCTTTGCGCACCTCAGTTGGCTCCACAAAAAAGAATTCTTTTCGGTTGTTTACCGCGTTGACACTTCGATCCGCGAACTCTTGATGGAGCCAGCTCTCAAGTTCAACAGCGTCCTCTGAAAAGAAGAGCGCATGAACATCAAAACCAAAGGGCACGGAAGCTCCGCTCAGCTCTACAATTCGGTCGCGAGGCTCTAGCCTGCGCGTGAGCCCGATTTTTACTACTCCAGGCCCGAATGCGCCCGGATTACTGATTACATAAACGTAACCGGCACGAATGTTTGCGGTACGAAAGTCATTATGTTCAATGGCCCGACCAACTTCTTCCAGCCTTTCTTTCAAAGCCTCGTCTATTTCCCCTTTTCCAGCTAGTAGCGATAGTGTTCTTTCAAGGTGGGCGCGTTCCTTATCCAGTTTTTCACGCTCCATTCTGAGCTCAGCTTCTACGCGTTTCTCCTCGCGAATTCTTGCTCGTTCTTCTCGAGCAGCCTCGCGCTCCTCCTGTTGTTTCATTCGGAAATCTGCAGTCAGCTCAATCTCGCGAACCCGAAGGGCGTGGTACTCATCACTTATCCTCATTTCCATCATTTGCCCGAGTTTGGCGATGGCGTTTCGTGACGCGTTAATACGCTTGATCGCAGTCTCGGGGTTGCCTTCGCGTAATGATCTAATGGCATTATCCGACTCCGCGTTGTAAGCCCTAAGCATTAGGCGGGAGAGGTCATTGGTCATTTTTCGACCTTGGGCGAGTGAATTGTTGAACGTAAAGTGCTCCGATTTAACTATCGCTTTCTTTTCCCTCACAATCACAGCGATACTTTCGCTTATCGCTCGCAGTTCATCGTTGTATGCAGCCGCATTTTCAAGAGGATGATGGTAACGGTAGATTCCCACCGCCTGTAGTACAAGCTTGTCGTCGAGCGGAACCACATCGACTTCCCCTGCAATCTGAGCGCGGAGCGCCTCAACTTCCTCTCTGAGGAGTCGAATCTGTTCGTCGCGCGGATCCAGATTGTCGGGATTCTCAGCGGATTCAGAGCTTGGCTCGCTGGGCTGATCCACCTGCTCGTTGGATTCAGTAATCCAAAGCTGCCAGCCAGGCGGTGGATCTGGCCAAGACGGATCGGGACTCCAACCCGGTGGGGGTGTCCATCCATCTGGAGCGGGTGGCCATCCGGGAGGCGGATTGAATCGGCGCCGTTCAGCCACCTGCTCGGATTCCCTTCAAGTCAGCAGGTTGCAATTTTATTGGATCCTTAGAGAGGGCTGCGCCCAAGTGCTCAAGCGTGGCCGAAGGAACAATCGAAGAAAGGTCGAACTCCAGGAACGTATCTCGTTCGGCACCAACACCAACGAATGGAATAAGCGTCTCTAAACCTGTCGCTGGGTGTATCGTATTTGTCCCGAGCGTGAGACTGATTGAACGAATTAGCCCCCTTCGATCCGCCTCGAAGACTTCGTGGAGTGTTCGTATTGCGACCTGATGGCAGACAGAAACGTACCGGTCTCGGGCTGCTTTCAATGAAAGATTGGTCGAGGTTATTTCGTCTTTCGACTTCACATATTTGTACGATTTGATCGATGGGATTATTTCAGGCGCGGGAATCAGCGCAGTGAGCTTTAACTCTCCCAACTCGGGAGAGAACTCAAAATCGTAATTCACAGGAAAATGCTCTGGGTAGGCCGAATTAGAAAGCACGATGTCAATGTACTCTTCGATTGCTTCAGGAATTGCATATCCGAGATTCGCGATTAGCTTGTCCAAGTGTGCGTTCTTGGCTGCAACCTCCTGTTCTCGTCGCGAGCACTCCTCTCGATACTCTTCCAGCATCAGCTTCAGTTTTGCTTCGCGATCCTCATTTTCTTTCACATTCTGTCGCATCAAGCGCTGTCGTTTTTCTTCAGCTCTTCGACACTCCTGCTCCCACTTTTTCTTTGCGTTTGCGTGCGTTTCTCTTGCTTTTTTTGTAGCACGAGCATACCGGCCAAGGTCGAGAAGCTTTCCAACGCCACTGGGCTTTTGGGGGAGTTGGAGTCTCGGTACTGGCGGATCCGGGTGATCCGGGACAGGAATAGGCTGCTCAAGTTCAGCGTGAGGGAAACCAGGATGGACCACTGAACTTCGAAGCGACTCAAGGTCCACGAAATCGTCTACATCAAGAGTAGCAGCAAGGAGGTTCTCGAGGTCATCATAGATTTCTTCAAGTTGGGCATTCATCTCCTCAACTTTCCTTTCTTGAGCCGAAATGTGGGCGGCTATCGCCTCCTTTTCCAATTGTTTTCGTTCACTCTCGGACGCTTTCTGAGCCTGTGCAAACGCCCTTTCCTTTACTTTCCTTGCGCGCTCCATCTCACGTTGTGCTGCAGCTTGTTTCAAATGAGACTCGCGTTCTCGGCGACGGGCATCTGCCGCAGATGCTTTAGAAATGCGATTTAATTCAGCCAGAAAGCCTCGCTTTCTTCCCATCTCGTTCCCCTCCTCGCTTACGCAACATTCAAAATGTTATACCAATGCGCGGCCCGCGCAGACTGCGTATTAGTCTAGCCCAGATCAGGTATTTATTTTTATCGCCAATGCCAGACAAAAAAAGGACACCCGGGCAGTCGAGGAACGACCTAGCGCCCTACGGGTTTCCTGAATTCAGAATCTATTGAGGAATGGGAATGACAGTCAAATAATGTGAGTCACGATTCTGTGGTTTCCGCTCATCGAACTCGCGACGCAAATCCGCCGCCAGCCCCTCGTCCGAACGCTCGATCTGCCGCAGCAGCTCACTCAATCTCGACACGACCCGCCTCCGTGATGGTGGTCATGGAATTGCTTTTGGGTTTTCCCCGGCTGTCGTCATAAGAGACCGAAGCGAAATCTGTTGATCTCTGTTTCCAGCCAGCTGCGCGTGTAGTTGCCGCGTAGTTGTCGACCGTGCGGCAAACCGAGCAGATCGATCATGACCTCCAGCGCAACAAGGCGATCCAGCCACTCGGCCCGACTGCAGAGCCGAATAGTGCCCTTGTCGGGGCTATTCAGTAACCAGGCCGGTTCATCGCCGATCGTGGCGGCGTAGGCGACCAGATGGTATTCGCCATCATCAAGACCGTGGTCAGGAAATTCGATGTCGATGACGGCTCGCTGCTCCAGACCCGGATCTGCAATATGATCGAAGCTGCTTCTCAACTCCGTTGCATCGATGGTCTGATCGGTCGATCGATTCTGATGGCCGGTTTGCGTTTCCTCGATGACCTTCTCTACCGTAATCAGACTGAATTCCGTGGCCATGGCACGCCAGCAGCCCAATCGATGGGCTTCGAGAATGACATTGGTGTCCACCAGAACCCGGTCCCCTCGCCTCAATGCCATGCCGGAGACTATAGATCAAAGGGCACCGGCATGCCATGTGTCTGGAACAAGGACTGCAGGTCATCGATGGTCATTCCCATGACCTGAGCCGCCTTGCGGACGGTCAGGTGGCCGCCTTCCAGCCCCCGATGCAGGCGCGCGACAAATCGCTGACTGAATGGCAGGGGGTGCGGTTCGACGCTTGGGTCGTGATCGAGCCGGAGGTCTTCGTCATTGACGCTCTCCGCCTGCGCGCGCTTGAGCAAGCCCAGGTTCACCAGGCGCCACTTCATGGCGAGACCACTGACGCCCAAATCGTCTGCCAAGCGCATGATCCATTCGGTCAGGTCGGCATCCTTGGCAGGGGCATGGCGTTCGAGTGCTGCTTGCAGCGCCAGACGCGGCATCAACAGGGCGCTGGCGAAATTGTCGGCCAGTTGTTCGGCACGCGGCTTGCCGGGGCCCAGAATTCGAACGCTTTCGATATGCTCGGGTGGCATCTTTTCCCAGGTTGCCAGATGGAACAACTCATGGGCCAGATTGAACGCGCGGCGCGCCGCAGGCTCTGCGCGATTGACGAGCACAAAGTTGAGTCCGCCCAGGCGGCAGGCCGCGCCCGACAATCCCGCGGGAGCGTCGACTTGCAGCACGACGACATTCAGTTTCTCCTCGAGGACCTTCTCCAGGACCATCGCCGGAACTGGACCCAACTCGAATTGACTGGCAATGGATTCGCCCTCGCTGGCGGCATCCTCGAAGCTGCTCTTTTCGGAAAGATCAAGACTGGGCACCAGAGAGTTCACCGGTTCGCCCGCCACCCGGCTCAAATGCCGATACAGGGCCAGCCAGCCCTTTGCGTTGTCCTCGAACTGACGGATCGCAACCTCGGGGATGTCATTGCGACGCCAGGAAAAGCTGGCCTCATCGACGATAAGATAGGGATCCGTAAAAAGAGACATCTCCACCTGAAAAAGATCGGCCAGCTTGACCAGCTCTTCGGCAGATACTTTTCGATCACCGACTTCGATGGCCGAAACGGTCTGGCGGTCTTTGAAACCAAGCGCGGTGGCGACTTCGGCCTGATTCAGGCCGGCACGCACGCGCATAGTTGCGATTCGTCGGCGAATTCGACTTGCATCCATTGCTGCACCCTCCGGCTATTGCAAATAAATCTTGCAATGCATCTGACTGCAAGATTATCACATAGGGTCCCGGATTGTGAGAGATTTCTAACCCCTTCGACTCGACCGATGCATTCCCATGAATCTATTGGCTTTTGGCGTTTCAAGGGAAGAGAGCCAATGTAGGACTCGCAAGGTCCATATGGGCACGCTGCTGAGCGATCGCGCCTAGGGGGTAGACGCAACCGCCCGCCCACCGGCCTCGACGCTCCATTCAATCAGCTCGCCTGTTAGCTCAGTCAGCGCGGTTTCGAACGCATCGATGACGCTGGGCAGGGTTGTCGAGTCAGGCCTTGCGGTCGATCGGAAGGTTTGTACGGCCACGGTCGATGACCTCTCGCGGTCGATCAGTCGAGCGGTGATGACGAGTTCGACCTGGGGATCGGGGCCATCGTCGACGAGCTCGAAGCGGCGCAGTTCCGTGGCCAGGGCGAAGCGGGCCCGGATGCCGGAGCGGGCGGCGCCGGCGACGGTGGCGCTGTCGGTGAAGGCCTGGACCAGCAGGGTCTGGACCATGTCCGGCAGGCTGTCGACCCAGCTGACGCCGGGATAGACCTGCAGGCGCCCGCCGTCGCGGCGAACGATCAGGCGGTCGGAGTCGCGGGTCTGATCGGTGATCGGGCGCGGGACTTCGATGGCCCAGTCCACGGCCCTCAGCCCGGCGGTCTCGATGGGGTCGAGCTGCGGTTCGATGATGGTCAGCGGGACCGTCTTTCCGCCCAGGCTGCAGGCCGACAGGATCAGCGCGGTCAGGATCAGCAGTGTTCTGGTAAGCGTCTTCATTGCGGCTGGTACTCCTCGAGTTGTTCGCCGCTCAGGATGAACTGCGCCGGGTTGCGTTCAAAGCGGCCACCGATGCGCGACATGTCGCGCAGCAGCCCGCGGAGTTCCTGCAGGGCGGGACCGACCTGGCCCAGGCCTTCGTTTCCAAAGTTGGCAAAGGCCTGCTCGTTTTCTGCGATGACGCGATCGAGCCGCTGGGTCATCGAGGCCAGCTGGGCCAAGGTCTGTTCGATCTTCGATGACAGATCGGGGATGTCGCTGACCAGGCCGCTGTCGATCTCGGTCAGCATGCCTCGAAACTGCTCCAGGGTCTGGTTGGCCTGATCAAGCACGTTGACCAGGGACTCGCTGCCGTCGTGAGCGTTGACCAGGGTCTGGCTGATCAGAGCCTCATCCTGGGTCAAGGCAGCGGTCAGCGTATTGATGTTTTCCAGGGTGCTGGCGACTCGTTCAGCATTCTCATCACTTAACACATCGGATATCCGGATCAGCACCTGGCTTGCCGTGGTTGCGATGTCCTCCGAGGCGTTGAACAGGCGCTGCCACTCAGAAATCTCGGACTGGATAATCGGCGGTTCGTCGTCATCGTTGCGGGACTGAAGCAGAAGGGCCTCGGGACTGCCCCCCTGGAGCTGGATAAAGGCCAGGCCGGTCAGACCAGAGGTCGTGAGGCGAGCAATCGTATCTTCGCGAATCGGCGCGGCGTTACGCACGCGGATGTCGGCCATCACGCGACGCGGGTCGTCGGGGTGCAAATACAGCGCCGTAACGCTGCCCATATTGATGCCGTTGTACTGCACGCTGGAGCCGACCGACAGCCCGGACACCGCCTGCTCGAACACCACGCGATAGCGCTTCCAGGCGCTTTCATCCTCGAACTGGGCGCTCCAAAGGGCAAACAGCACAAGGCCTGCCAGTCCCAGCACAACGAAGACACCGATCAAAACATAAGGCGCTCGGGTTTCCATGACTCTATCCTTGTCGTCGCGCGGCGCGGCCGCGCGGTCCGTGGAAGTACTGCTGTACCCAGGGGTGGTCGAAACGCTCGACCTCGTTCAAGGGGCCGACGGTCAGTACGCGTCGCTCACCGATCACGACCACCTGGTCGCAGATGGTATAGAGCGTATCAAGATCGTGAGTGATCAGGAAAACGGTCAGCCCCAGGGCCTGCTGAAGGGTCTTGAGCAGATCATCGAATTCCGCGGCCCCGATCGGATCGAGCCCAGCGGTCGGCTCATCGAGAAACAGCAGATCGGGGTCCAGGGCCAGGGCGCGCGCAAGGCCGGCGCGCTTTCGCATGCCGCCCGAAAGCTCAGATGGATACTTGTCACAGGCCGCCAGCGGCAGCCCAGACAGGCGAATCTTGAGGGTCGCGAACTGGCGACGAAGCACGGATGTAAGCCCTCGACCGTGTGCTTTGAGCGGCACCTCGACATTTTCGGCCACGGTCAGCGAAGAAAACAGCGCCCCGTCCTGAAACAGCACACCGCTGGACTCGCGCAGATGGGTATCGCGGTCGGGAATGCCAGTCACCGGCCGGCCTAGAACCTGGATGTCGCCGCCCTGCGGCGGACGCAAACCGAGAATCGCGCGCATCAGCACCGATTTGCCAGAGCCCGAACCGCCTACAACACCGACGATCTGGCCGCGCGGCAGGGTCAGGTCCAGATTCTCATGCACGATCTGATTGCCGAAGCGATTGACCAGCCCGCGGATTTCAATGGCTAGATCAGTCACCAGCCGATCTCGGTAAAAAAGACCGCCGCCAGGGCATCGATCACGATGACCATAGCGATCGATTGCACGACCGCCGAGGTGGTTCGCTCACCAACCGACTGGGCGGTTCCGCCCACCTTGAAGCCTTCCATACAGCCGACCATGGCAATCACAAGAGCAAACAGCGGAGCTTTGACCATGCCGACCAGGAAATGATGCAACTGAACCGTCGCGCTCATCCGGTCCAGGAAGAGCTGACCGGGAATATCCAGTGAAAAGGACGATACGAGCATGCCGCCGGCCAGCCCGGCCACCATGGCGACCAGGGCGAGGATGGGCAGGGCAATCAGCAGGGCAATCAGCCGCGGCAGAACCAGCAGAACGAAGGGATCCAGACCAATGGTCCGGATCGCATCGATCTCTTCACGACTTTTCATGGTTCCGATCTGTGCGGTGAACGCACTGGCAGTTCGGCCGGCCAGGATAATGGCTGTCAGCAACACGCCGAATTCGCGCAGAAAGGCATAGGTCGTCAGATCAACCACGAACAGCTCGGCGCCGAAATCGCGCAGCACGGTCGCGCCAAGAAACGCCACCACCGCGCCGACCAGAAAACTCAACAGGGCGACCAGCGGCATAGCATTGAGGCCGGTCTGCTGGATGTGATGCACGGTCGCGGTGACCGGCCAGCGATGCGGATGAAACAAAATCAGCACACCCGTGGCGATCGTCTGACCCAGAAAACCGAGAAGTAAGCGCAGATCCTGAAAAAAATCGATGGTCGATCGACCCACGCCCTCGAACCACGCGATCAGTGCTCCGTTCCGACCGCCTTCGCTTGGCGGACGGCTATCCACGTCGACCACCGCATCGAACAGAGCGCGATGATCTTCCCTGAGCTCAACGGTATCCAGATCAAGCCCCAGACGACGGACAAAGCGACTGAGAAGCTGAGCGCCGGCCGAATCCAACCGCTCGATCTGGGTGGCGTCGATCCGCTCGACATCAATCCTGAGCTGATCCAGCGTCTCGCTCAAAGCGGCTGCATGACGGACGGTCCAGGACCCGCTCGCGGTCCAACATCGACCCCGGTCGGGCGAAGCGTCCAGTTGTGGTGGCGAGCTCAAGTGTCGATATCCGTCAGCAGAACTAAGATCCGCTGCTACGTTAGCAGACTTCCACGGGAGCGAACACGGAAAGGCCCGGCTGATCGCGGGGATCAGCCGGGCGGGTCCGATCGGCGTTGGAGAGTCAGACGATCGCTCGAAGCGATCCTGCGCGCCCCGATCAGAACGCGTAGATCGTGGAGAACTGCAGCCGATTCATGTTGCCAGACAGGCCGGCTTCGGTCTCGCGATGCGAATAGGTGTATTCCATCCCAATGCGCAGCTTCGGGTTGACCTGATAAATCAGATTGGCTAGGCCACTGTAAACGTCTTTGGTCACGCCCATGCCGGTCAGATTGACATCGTTGTCGGCCGAGAACGCGGACAGCGTGATGGTGGACCGCCACTGCTCGCTCCAGAAGTGACGATAGGCCAGGAAGGCTCCGTAGGCATCAATGGGCTCCAGTTCGCCGTCGGCATCGAAGACCACGTCGTTGGCCGTATTCAGGCCCAGGTAGCGGCCGATTCCCGGACCGCCGGAAACCATCCAGCGAAGATCATCGCGACCGAAGTTGATCTTGCCGCTGAGGCTCACGCCCAAGCCCGTGGTGCGCTCGGTGCCGCTGGCAGTGTCGATCGACAGCTGGCGACCGATACCCGCGACAGTGAAATGACCCCAATCGCCATCGACCGTGTAGCGCGCGATCACGTCGGGAATTAGGGCCGTATCGGTCACAATGCGGCCGCCGCCGCCGAATGGCGTGACAGTCGTCTCCGGGTTCTCGACGGCCAACTGCCAGGGACCGTCGGTGTAGCGAATCTGTGGCTGACGGGCAAACGTGGTGCCTTCAGTGGGACCAATGAAATCCAGATTATCCGGCAGCGAGCCGACGTCGAAGAACGTCGACCAGTACTGACCGACCAGCCAGTTTTCGTATCGCAGGAAGGCGTGACGGACTCGGGTGGTGAAGGAGTTACTGATTCGCTCGTTGCCGCCCGGCCCAACCAGGAAGTCCAGCTCGACGAATCCCGAGACTTCGCGACCGTCGCCGACGTCATGGGCAAATCCGAAATTGACCCGACTCTCCTTAGCGTGGAAGTCGACGTCCGTGGTCGACGTATCTCCACCGACCGGAATCAGACCCGGTATTCGGAAATCGCGCATCAGGCTGTTGGCCGCGACCGACCCACCGCTGTAACGAGACCACATCATGTCAGTCTTCAGATAACCGCCAAAATTGAAGCGCGTCGAACCGCGGACAATCTCGGCGGCGGCCGGCGTGGCGTCGGCCTCTTCCACTGCAGTGACGCGATCGGACACCGCTGCGACTTCCCGGCGCACGTCGCTGACCGCTTGCTCGGTGGTGGCCTGCTCGCCCCGCTCGATCATGAGCTCATTGACCAGCCGCTCTAGTTCGGCGACGCGCTGCTCAAGAGCGCGTTCGCGTTCGCTCGGGTCTGCGTCGGCCCAGGCTGGCGCGCTCAGGGCTATCACCAGCGCAGCGAGACACAGCCGTTTGATTCTTTTACCCTTCATCACACCTACTCCTGCTTGTCTTTTTGGGGGTCGTGACCGTCCTTGCTTGCGATCACCTCAGTAACTCGATCATGCGTCCGAAAGACCTGGCGCGGCCATTACCGATTGGTCTATGCGACGAAAGTCGAGCGCCGCGCTTGGACGTCGCGGGGATTGCAGAAAAGAATGCAAGACTTTGGTCGGATACGCCTCGCGCGTGCGAGCTTGCTAGACTCGAAACCCTTGTTGAGGTACGAGTGAAAATCCATGAGCGAGTCAAAGGTCTATCCAGTCCCCGCGTCCTTCTCGGATGCCCACGTCAACGCCGAGCGCTACGCGCAGATGTACCAGGCATCGATCGAGGATCCCGAAGGATTCTGGAGCGAGCAGGCGCGCGAGCGATTGGACTGGATCCGGCCGTTCAGCAAGGTCAAGGACGTGTCCTTTGCCCGCGACGATCTGCATATCCGATGGTTCGAGGACGGAGTTCTGAACGTCGCCTACAACTGTATCGACCGGCACCTGGCAGACCATGCCGATCAGACCGCGATCATCTGGGAAAGCGACGACCCCAACGTCGACAAGCACATCAGCTATAGCGAACTGCATGAAAACGTCTGCCGCATGGCCAACGTCCTCAAGGCCCAGGGCGTCGGGAAGGGCGATCGGGTCACGCTCTATCTGCCGATGATTCCGGAAGCCGCCTACGCAATGCTGGCCTGTGCTCGTATTGGCGCGGTTCATTCGGTGGTGTTCGGCGGTTTCTCCCCTGGCGCTCTGGCCAATCGAATCGCCGACTGCGACTCGAAGCTGGTCATCACCGCCGACGAGAGCGTACGCGGCGGCAGAAAGGTGCCGCTGAAGAAAAATGTAGACGACGCCCTCAACGCTGAAATCGTGACCACGGTTGAGCGCGTTGTCGTGGTCCGGCGCACCGGCGGCGATATCGACTGGGATTCCAATCGCGATGTCTGGCTGGACGAGGAAGCAGCCAAGGTCAGCGCCGACTGCAAACCCGAGCCGATGAATGCCGAAGACCCGCTGTTCATCCTCTACACCTCCGGCTCGACCGGCAAGCCCAAGGGCGTTCTCCACACCACTGGCGGCTACCTGCTGTTTGCGGCCATGACCCACCAGGTCGTGTTCGACTACAGGCCCGGGGAGATCTACTGGTGCACGGCCGACGTCGGCTGGGTAACCGGCCACAGTTACATCGTCTACGGCCCGCTGGCCAACCGGGCCACCTCGGTGATGTTCGAGGGCGTGCCCAACTACCCGAGCAATTCAAGATTCTGGGAAGTCATCGACAAGCACCAGGTCAACAGCTTCTACACCGCACCGACCGCCATCCGAGCCCTGATGCGCGACGGCGACGAGCCCGTCAAGAAAACCTCGCGCGCCAGCCTTCGGCTTATGGGCAGCGTCGGCGAACCGATCAATCCGCAGGCTTGGGAGTGGTACTACCACGTCGTCGGCGACGGCCGCTGCCCGATCGTCGACACCTGGTGGCAGACCGAGACCGGCGGAATCCTGATCACCCCCCTTTCCGGGGCGACGGATCTGAAGCCCGGCTCGGCCTCCAAGCCTTTCTTTGGCGTGCAGCCGGCGCTTGTCGATACGGATGGCAACGAGTTGCAGGGCGCAACCAGCGGTGCCCTGATCATCAAGGACTCCTGGCCGGGCCAGATGCGCACGGTCTATGGCGATCACGAGCGTTTTTACCAGACCTATTTCGCCACCTTCGACGGGGTTTACTTCACCGGTGACGGCGCGCGACGCGACGAGGACGGCTACTGGTGGATTACCGGGCGCATGGACGATGTCCTCAACGTCTCCGGCCACCGCATGGGCACGGCCGAGATCGAATCGGCCCTGGTCGCCCACCCCGCCGTCTCCGAGGCGGCGGTGGTCGGATATCCTCACGACGTCAAAGGCCAGGGAATTTACGCCTACGTCACGCTGACCGCAGGCGTCGACGGCAACGATGAATTGCTCGCCGAACTCACCCAATGGGTGCGGACCGAGATCGGCCCGATCGCCAAGCCCGATCATCTGCAGTTCGCACCCGGCCTGCCAAAGACGAGGTCCGGCAAGATCATGCGGCGCATCCTGCGCAAAATCGCCGAAAACGATTACTCGAACCTGGGTGACACCTCGACGCTGGCCGAGCCAGCCGTGGTCGAGGATCTGATCGACAATCGCAGGAATCGGTAGCCCATATTTAAAGAACATACGTCCGGCCAACTGGATCGAAATGCCCGATAACGCCAGAAAAGTCATCGTCGCCGACGATCACCCGCTGTTCCGTGAGGCGCTCAGTCTGGCGCTGAACACGGCCCTGAACGGTGCCGATATCATCCAGACTGGCGACATGTCCGGACTGGAGCAGGCCGCCCAGGCACATTCCGATGCCGATCTGGTCCTTCTGGACCTGCACATGCCGGGAGTACAGGGCTTTTCTGCGCTGATCTACCTGCGCGCCCATCATCCAGAACTGCCGGTCTGCGTGATTTCAGGCAACAACAATCCGATCGTCATCCAGCGGGCGATGGATCATGGCGCCGCTGCCTTCATTCACAAATCGGCCTCCGTGGACACGATTCGCGAAGCGCTGCAGAGCGTCCTGGCCGGCAATCTCTGGAACCCCAACGAAGACCATATCGGTGAGACCACGCAGGCCGATGAGCTGGATACGGCCGAGCGCCTCACTGAACTCACGCCCCAACAATTTCGAGTGCTGATGATGGTTGCCGCGGGCCTGCTCAATAAGCAAATCGCTTACGAGCTCGAAATATCAGAAGCCACCGTTAAAGCCCATATGACGGCCATTTTTCGCAAGCTGGCCGTGACCAACCGGACCCAGGCCGTGCTGTTGACACAAAAGCTGGCCGTCGATCCGCCTGAAGCCGGACGAGACGGATTTCACTAGCGAATTGCACTAGCGAATTTCACTGGGACGCCTCCTAAAAAAAATCTGTATGGGCCCAACGGCAGGTCGGGCGCTTGGACCCTCAGATTGGACAATCCGCATCACTCACCATCCAGACCAGCTTGCTGCGCTATCCTGTGCGGCTTGATCTGAACGAGAGTTTTACGATGCGACCTTTTTCACTACGTTTCCTGACCCTACTGCTG